>OIWM01001561.1_pt1 | contig 21817 bp, 15 predicted proteins | sample 1587451 | NCBI WGS metagenome assembly OIWM01 (sample SAMEA3888907, study PRJEB22519) | human gut metagenome | biome: human gut; feature: human-associated habitat; material: faeces | place: Denmark | collected 2011
TTTGATTTTCCGAAAAGCTCGGAGAAAATAAAAAAATCTGTCCCAAATAATCGGGACAGACAAATCTGCGATACCACCCGAGTTGATGTTCATTATCCGAACATCCGCTCATTTCTCATACACCATCATGTATGCACGCTTGTTAACGCAGTGTGTTCTGCGTCGGCCATACCGGAAATGCAATCATTTCTTTCCTGCCGCCCTCAAAAGCCCATTCACCATAGCCTCGTGTACCGCATTTCCACCAACAGCGGCTCTCTATGCCCGTAGGATACGATTACTTACTCTTTCTCAACGGTTTGTTTTGATGTTGGCGTTATTATAGCACGACAAAATGGGTTTGTCAAGCACTTTTTTGGATTTTTTTCATTTTTTGCATTTCTGTCGGTTTTTGACGAAAAAAGCCATTCTTCTTTGTATAATTTATCCAATTGCCGCAGGATTTTCAAAAACTCCTTCTGCCTTGCATGAACTTTTTCCAAATGGAAATACTTCTTTTGTAGACAAAACAAAGGGAGGTTTTCCGAAACATGGCAATGCGCGGCGGAAAAGTGGAGATATGCGGCGTCAACACGGCGGACTTAAAGGTGTTAAGCGCAAAAGAAAAAGAAGAGCTGTTAAAACGGGTTGCCGAGGGCGATAAAAAGGCAAGGGAGGAGCTGATAAACGGAAACTTAAAGCTTGTGTTAAGCGTGATCCGGCGTTTTACCGGACGCGGCGAAAACCCGGATGATTTATTCCAAGTCGGCTGTATCGGTCTTATCAAGGCCATTGACAATTTCGATTTGTCGCACGGCGTGAAATTCAGCACCTATGCCGTTCCGATGATCATCGGCGAGCTGCGGCGGTATCTGCGCGACAATACACCCATCCGCGTGAGCCGTTCGGTCAGGGATCTTGCCTACAAGGCCTTGTCGGTCAAGGATGAGCTTGCCGCAAAGCTGTCCCGAGAGCCGCGCATCGAGGAGATCGCCGCCAAAATCGGCGTGCCGAAAGAGGATGTGGCGCTTGCTTTGGATGCCATTGCCGATCCGGTGTCGTTATACGAGCCGGTTTACAGCGAAAACGGCGACAGCGTGTATGTCATGGATAAGGTGTGTGACACGGCCAATACCGATGAAAGCTGGTTAGAGAACATTGCCATTTCGCAGGCCATCGGCAAGCTTTCGCCGCGTGAAAAGCGCATTATCATGCTGCGCTTTTTCGAAGGCCGCACCCAGATGGAGGTCGCAAAGGAGATTTCCATCAGCCAAGCACAGGTATCGCGGCTCGAAAAAGGCGCGTTGGAGCGCATTAAGAAGGATTTACGGTAATGGAAAAAGCAAAAACGGCAGAACAAACGAAAGATGAGCGGCAGGTGCGCTTCTCGGTATCCGCGGCCGCCCGGCGCACGTTTGTGTCCTTTGCGCTGTATGCGGTGTTGTTTGGCCGAATGCGGCTGATAGCCGGTCTGCTTGCGGCAATTCCGTTTTTGTGCGGGTTGCTTTTCTTTGAGGGCAAAACGAACGTACGGCGGCTGCTAACGGCACTTTTGCTGTCAATTCCGTTTTTGAGCCTGTCGCTTATTTGGTTGTGTGCTTTTCGCGTGTATACGCTTGCGGCATGGCTTGTGCCGTGTTTGGTTTCAGCCGCCGCATTTGGTGCGGACGCGTGGTATAAACAGCGTGCAAAAGCCGATCGGGCAGTGCTTTTACGGTTTGTGCTTGTGACGGCGGTGTTGTACAGCTGCCTTTTGACGTGATGCGCGTACATGAAAAAATCCCGAAGAACAGCTTTTGCCGTCCTTCGGGATTTGGTTTTACAGCGTGATCGGTTCGCCTTTGGGGATTTTCACCTGCTGTCCGTTCCAAACGAGCGTGCCGCCGTCCAATTCGGAAAGCACTGTGATCTTTCCGTTTTCATAGGAAACGCGGATATTGCCTTTTTCGGTCGGAACAACGCCGGAAAACTGTTTGTATTTTCCGGGATTGGGTGCAACGGTATAGGTTTCGTAAGCCGGAGAGGTGGCGCAAACGCCGAGACAATACCGTCCCAAGAAATAGATCGGGCCGCACGACCATGCGTGGCAGAGCGATTTTTGGAACGCGCCGCCGTACATCCCATAGCATTCGGGAATACCGTAGTTCGGGTCGTATTCCTCCCAAATGCTGGTAGCACCGAGGCAAAGCATTTTGCCCCAATAGGAATCGAGCATATTCTGCGCGTATTCGAGCTGTCCCATGCTGCAAAGTGCCATAAGCTCATACAGCTTGAAATACGGCGTCGTGATCGGCGTGATTGCGTCGTTTAACAGCACATTTTGCAAAATGCGTTCTTTGGTCGGCGCATCCACAAAGTCAAACAGAATGGCAAAGATGTTGGCGTGGCGCGAAATATGGTTTTTGCCGGAGGTAAAGCTGTCGATAAAGGCAGAGTGGCTGTCATCCCAAAAGTGCTGCAGGATTTTGGCTTTTAATGCGTCGGCACGAGCCATATGCGCCTCTTTCGGCTTGTCAAGCAGCTTGCACAGCTTCGCCATGGTTTGTTCCGTCTGCCATAACAGAATCTGCTCGGCACAAAGCGGGCCGTCCTTGTCGATATCCGACCAATCGATGAAAATCCAATCGCCCGGCCTTTGCACGACAAAGCCGTTTTCGTCCAAACGGTTCACGAGAAAGGTGTATAACGCCATGATTCTGTCCCACATAAATTCGACAAACGCCTTGTCGCCGAACGAGTGGTAATACTCCCAAACCGAGATGAGCATATACATGGTATAATCGTTTATGGTATTGACGTGGCGCACCGGCGTTTCCTTTGGGATAAGTGCCGTGATCGTCCGTTTGCATATCTCGCGGTCGGCAAACAGATAGTCGCTTATCATAAACGACTGTCTTGCGTCGCCGCCCCATACCCAACGGTCGCGTTTGATGCCGTCGATAAAGAATTCGCGCGAACACAGATGGAACGTATACGCACAGGTGTCCCATATTTTGCCGACGGTCGGGTCGTCGCAGGAAAAGCTGCCTTTTTCCGCAATCGGCAGGTATTCGTACAGTGCGTGAATCTTCACGTTTTCCAAATCCTTTGGATTGTCGGCGCGCAAATGCACAAAGCGGAACGCGCGCGGCACAAGAGACGCTTCGGGCTTGCCGCTTATCGTTTCCCAAAGATAGCATTTCTTTTTGTCGGCAAGCGCTTCTTCGCGGCTTTCGCCGTAAAACACGCCGGTTTCGGCAGATTTTTCCAGTCCCGAAAGCTCAAGCTTTGCAAAGGTCTCCTTGCCGAAATCGTACAGAATGCCGCCGTCGCACGCTGTTTTTGACACAGCGTCGATGCGCTCGTAGGCAAACGGAAAGACTTCGGGATCATCGTCTTCGTTTGTGTAGGCCGGTTCGCAGGCCGCCGGATAGTCTTTTAAGTCGTACCGGTGTGCATGAAAGTTCTCATCGGTCACAAGATAGGGACTGTTGATGTAAATGCTGGGAAGTCCCTTATCCGTGCCGACAAAAACAGTTACCTTATGCTTTCCGGCCGAGAGCGGAATTTCTGTATCCGTCGGATAAAACGGCAGATTGTCCACGCGGATATGCGCTTTTCCGTGTGCGCGGACAACAAAGGATGTGTCCTCCGGCACTTCCAAGGTGCGGGAAAACTCCAAATACGGATATACGGCCGAATACGGCCAATGCGCCGGGTGCGAAAAACCGTATTCCTCACGGCGCAGATGTAATTTCAGATTATGGTATACCTCAAAATCGCCGGGATACCATATCCATTTGGCTTTACTCATGCGTTTTGCTCCTTGTCCTTTTTTGCATACACTTCGATAAACGGCGATTTGAGAATGCCCATGTCGGAAAGCTGATATTCATACGCCCACGAAATGCCGCCGGAGTACCAATAATCCGGGCCAATCCATTTGGCGTGTGAGCAGTTGTGCAGTGCACCGAACGAATTCTGCCGCGTGCCGAACAGCGTCAGCTCTAAGGTGTGTGCGCCTTTCTTGACGTCCGGAAGCTTTAAGAGATACGGCGAAAGCACAATGCGGCCGACCTCTTTGCCGTCAAGACGCGCCCCGATGAGCGCACCGCGGTACAGATCGCTGCGGATAACAAGCTCGCCGTCGCGTGTTACGTCAAGCGGCAGCTTGTAGGTGATGTTTGCGCCATAGAACGGCAGTCCCTGGTGTACGACCGAGCCGAACGCAAGCTTTTCCGGCTTTTTCGTGATGACCGCTTCGCAGCCGTTTACACGCACGCCGAAATCGCCGAGAAGGAAGTAGTTTTCAAGGCTGACGCGCTTACCGATGGGTGCTTTGACAAGCAACACGTTCTTGCCTTTTTTCAAGGCCGGAAGCGGCATGGTGTGAATGGCTTTGTCGGTGAAGTAGCCGTCCTTTACGACCGGAACGATCTCGCCGTTGAGCGTGACCTCGCAGGCCTCCTCGTAAGCAAGCTTGCACGGAACTTCGACTTCGCTCTCAAATTCAAACTTCAAGAGCGGAAAAACGGTGATGGTCTCTTCGGGAATCTGCCACGGCTGTTTGTCGTAGCCGCTTGCCATGGGATAGTTTAACTTGCGGCGCAGATAGATGTCAAGCCGCAGCATTTCGTCAAGTCCCGAATAGGTCTTGCCACCGTCCTCCGAAAGACGCGCCATATCGAGAACAAATACGTTCGGTTCGTCTAACGTATAGTCCACGCCGGTGCGGAAATCGATGGTCTGCACGCGTTCTTTTTCGGGTTCTGCCGCTGAAATCACGCCGATGGCAGCCGATTCCTCCGAAAGCTTTAATAACAGGCTGTCAAGCTCATATAAGCGATAGCGGATGACCGTATTGCCGTTTTTGTGTGCAAAGCTTGCCGGTTTTATCTCGCCGGTGAGGGTGTCGTAAATCTGCGGGAAATACGTGCCCTTGACCGTGATGGTGATATCTTGGGCGGAAGCGCTTCCGGGTGTGTTCCACGGAACCGGGTTTGGCTTTCTGCCGTGCGCAATGAATAAGAACCGGTCTTTGCCGTCGTTGCGCAGCTGATAGAGCAGATTGTCGGTAAGCTCGCCGTTTTGGTTGCGGATGGAGATCTCGCGCACATCTTCGAGTGCTGCAAGAAGCGACCGCGTCGAGAAGGTGATACGCTGCGATTTTTCGTAAAGCGCACGCGGCTTATCCGATTCCACCGCGTCGATATATTTCGGGCAGTCGCCCATGAAAATGACCTTTCCGCCGGCTGCCGCGAATTCTTCGAGAACCGTTAAGGTCGTTTCGCGCATGGTTTCCATGCCCGGAACGATGACGGCGGCATATTGCATGGCACCGACCGAAAGAAGTCCGTTTTGGGCGTGCGGCTGTTGAGAGGGCAGAAGTCCCTCGCTGATATAGTCGAAATCAATCGTGCCGAAAAGCAAGCCTTCGGTGACAAGATCAAAATTGTGCTGCAATTCCTTGCGGTAAGCCGCCGTGTTTTCCTGCGGTCCATAGTGCAGCCAATAGCTTTCGATCGGATGCAGCACCGCCACCTTGACCGACGGCTTTCCGCGCGTCAAAGCCGTGTTGACCCGGGCAAAATGGTTTTCGATATACGGATATTCCTTGTGCCACGACGATTGATAGCTGATGCTTGCCGGATAGTCGCGCTTGGCCGAGCCTTTCATGCTGACCCAGGCAAGATGCGGCACGCGGATGGTCACGCCGAGTGCTTCCTGCCAATCGCCTTGATATTTGTGGCCGCGGAAATCAAAGTCCCAGCCGGTCACGCCGTACAGCTCGGAGATCATGCCTTCGCGCGCATATTGATGAACGGCCGACTGGCACTGCTTGGCCGTGGCATACAAATCGGAATCGCACAACACATCGATGCCCGGAATGCCGAACGAGCGGTACGCGCGCATGGCTTCGCCGAGACAGTTGGTCTGCGAACCGAGCGTGTCTTCGCACATCATGTGACCGGTGAGCGCAATGCCGTGCTTTTCGCACCAAGCACCGCATTGGTCGGAAAACGCTTCGGTAAAGCGTTCGCATACATGGTCATGATATAAGTATCGCACGCGCGACGGCTTGCCCTCGTGCTTGTCCCATAACAGCTCCGGCAGATGGTCGAGAAGATTTATGCCGTAGGCCGCAAAAAAGGTCTCGGCAAGATCGGTGGTGTAGGGAAGTGCAATGTCGTTTTTGCTGGCCGCAAACGGCAGAGCCTGCTTGGTGATAAACTGCGGCTCGTCGGTGAAGATGGACGGAACGACTTTGCCGAATTCGTCGCCGACCGCGTTTTCGTAGGCTTCGTAGGTGATGCGAATGAATTCGCGGATAGCCTCCGGATCAAGCGTATCAACATAAGTCTCACCGTTGAAACGGCCGGTTTTTTCCATGGTGCAGACATAAACATACCATTTTGTTCCGACAGCCGCATCCTTCTCGCCGATTTTGGCATAGCTTTTCAAGGTGCCGTCGTCGTTTAAGACAACATCGTAGGCGCTGAGAAAATACGGCGCACCGGTTTCGATGCCGGTCTGCTTATCGACGGTGTTTTCCTTCGGATTGACGGTAAACAGCAGATTCTTGCGGCGGTATTTCGGATTTTTGGTTACATAACCGCCGGCAAAACCGCTCGGCCAGCGGTCTTCGTCGTACAGATAGGCAAGCATCTCTTCTTTTTTTGCCTTGTCGCAGCACGCTTTCACCAAATCCATGAAATCGCCGCTTAAATATTCGGTTCCCATGCCGGAACGGGAGTGCATATGGAAGCCGCCGAAGCCCATTTTGTGAAGCTCCTCGATCTGCCAAAGCAGTTCATTTTTGTCAAGCTTGGTGTTCCATGCCCAAAAGGGTGCGGCACGGTATTCGCTTGTCGGATTGGCAAAAAGGCTGTCGCTTAATGCCGGCTGTGTATTTTTTTTGTAAAACACGTGATTGCTCCTTTTCTGTTTCTTTATAGCGAAATCGTTCTTAAATAAGCGAAATCGTTCTTTTTTTGCAAAATTGCTTGACTTTATAGTATCACAACTGTATAATAAAATCAAGTGGTAAACACAAAGTGAGCCATGAGTTTTTTAAGGTTTTTGCATGACCGTTTTAAGGTTTCCGGAATTCGCCGGTTTTGTGCGGCAATTTTTTTTGAAGACAACCGGACGGCAAAAATGTGACTTAAGGAAGTGGAGCGGCTTGATTTTTTCTTCCGACGAGGTTTTGTCGATTTTTTCCATCAATCATACGAGCGTCGAACCGCACGAACACAACTATTTAGAGCTTGCCTATGTCGTTCATGGCAATGCCGTGCATACCATCGGCAACAAAAGCTACAACATCGGCCGCGGCCAATACTTTTTCGTCGATTACCATACCGTTCACTCCTATAAAAGCCTTTCCGGAACCATTGAAGTCATCAACTGCCGTTTCAAACCGCAGTTTTTAGACAACAGCTTTGAAAGCTGCCGCTCGTTCCGGACGTTACTCAATCACTATCTGTTGAAGGTGCGTGTTGAAAATCTGCGTATGAATCCCTCCGGCGTCATGTTCTTCGATGATGACGGGTCGATCGGTGCGTATATGCAGAAAATGCGCACAGAATATGAAAACAAGCTGCCGGGCTATCTGGAAATGATGCGCTGTACGCTCATTGAAATCATCTTATCCACCATGCGCCGCATTTCCGACACCGGGTTTGACAGCGACGCCATTCAGTTTCTTGCCGACTATGCGGCCAAAAACTATGCTTCGCCCCAGCCGCTTTCCGTGCTTTCCAAACAGCTCGGTTACAGTATGCCGTACCTTTCGGGACGCTTCAAAGCAGAGACCGGTATGGGCTTCAAGGAATACCTTATCAAAATCCGCATGGATGAGGCGTGCCGGCTTCTTGCCAATACCAACAAGAAAATTTCAGACATTTCCGCCGATGTCGGCTATTCGGATACCAATTTCTTTTATGCCACGTTTCGGCGTGTCGTCGGACAGTCGCCCGGCGAATTCCGGCATCATACAGCCAAATAAGCCATCATACCTTTGCCTGCACAATCAGAAAGGGGAACAACCGGCTATGTACGAATTTCAAAAATACTCTTCTCTGTATATCTATAAAAACAACGATGCCACGTATCCGGCGCATTTTCATACCCATTGCGAAATTATGTATGTGCTTGACGGAGAAGTCAATGTCACCGTAGACGGCGTGGATTACGTTGCCAAACGGGATGATGCCATCTTTGTCGCTCCGCATCAAATCCACAGCTACACAAGCTCGCATTTGATCTCGATTTACGTTATTTTTGTGGAGCTTTCCGCTTTTAACGATTATGCTGAACGGATGAATGACAGCGTCCCGGCAAGTCCGATTGTGCACATGGATTTTCCCGAAGAGATCGAAATCTGCCGGAACGTTTTGGGATATATGTGGCAGCTGTATGGCAGTCCGAATGCACTAAGCGGCAAAAACTACCACAGAGATTGCGCACCGGCAGCCGACCGGGTGCTGACCTCGCGCAGTATGGCAAAAGCGGCCATTGCCGTTTTTATGGATCATATCGAATGGAAAAAGAAACAAACGGCAACACCCGATATCATGCGCCGTATCCTCGAATATTGCTCCGAGCATTATAAAACCGATATTTCGATTCAGTCGGTCGCCGATGCCCTCGGCGTGAATACACATACCGTCACCCGTATTTTCACGGCCAGCTTTCATTGCAATTTCCGCAAATTCATCAATAGCCTTCGAATCGATGAAGCGGCCTATAAGCTTGTATCCACCACCGATTCGATTACACAGATCGCCTTTTCGACCGGCTTTGATACGCTGCGCACGTTTAACCGTGCCTTTTTGGCTGACCGCGGCTTAACGCCGTCGGAATACCGACGCAGCTTTGCTTTCAAAGAGCCGGAAGCGGACGAAAAAGAAGAGAATTCGGACGAGGTCTTTTCACAAAATGCAGAACAAACAGCCGATTTGACCTTGTAAAAAACGAAACGCCGTGCAACGGTTAAAAAAGTGCGCATAAACAGCAAAAAATTCATAATTTAGCATTGACATTTCGACTCGTTTCTGTTATACTGTACCAGTAAACATAAAGTGTTCACATCGGAACGCTCATGGAGGCATAGCTCAGCTGGTTAGAGCGTACGGTTCACATCCGTGAGGTCGAAGGTTCGAGTCCCTCTGTCTCCACCAAAACAGCGGCAAGCACATCGTGCTTGCCGCTGTTTTACTTTTTGACTGTTACGTTTCTTTCGTTTAACGCCCGTTGTGCTGCCGGAAAACGCCTCGAAATATTCATACGAGCCGAACTGTTATTGATATTGGCGGCAAAAGGCGGCATATTGTCCGTTCTTTTGGGTCAGTTCCGTGTGTGTTCCGCTTTCGGTGATCCTTCCGTTTTCCAAAACATAAATCGTATCGCAGTTTTTTATGGTGCTGAGCCGATGTGCAATGATAATGCAAGTAATCCGACCTTTCAGAGAATCGATCGCCGAGCGGATGCTTTGTTCCGTTATCGTATCTAAATTGCTGGTGGCTTCGTCTAAGATCAGAATCGACGGTTTTTTCAACAAAGCGCGCGCAATGGCTAAACGCTGCTTTTGTCCGCCGGACAGATCATGGCCGTTTTCGCCTAAAAATGTATTGTATCCTTGCGGAAGACGATGGATAAACTCGTCCGCTTTGCATAAATGACAGATTTCTTGCATTTCTTCTTCTGAAATGTCAGTATTTCCGCAAATCAAGTTATTTTTGACGGTATCGGAGAACAGAAAGACCTCTTGTGAAACATAAGCGACCGATTGGCGTACAAGCTTTGCATTGACATCTTTTGTGTTCCGACCGCCGATCCAAATATTCCCTTTTTCCGGCGTGTAAAATGCCATAAGCAGCTTGGCAAGTGTTGTTTTTCCCGATCCGCTTTCTCCGATCAGCGCAACACTTTCTCCGCTTTGTATGTGCATGGAAATATCCTGTAAAACAAGCTCTCGGTTTCCGTACCGAAAATCGACTTTTTCCATGCAAATGTCATTTTGACTTGCAATGGCAGATTTTTGTATTTCCGGCTCTGTTTCAAGTTCTAATATGTCATTTAAGCGTTCAGCGGCAACCAAAGCGTTTTGCAGCTGTGGCTGCAGTCCGATAAGACGCTGTATCGGTGAAAGAAAGTAACCGAATAAGGAATAAAAGGTTAGCAGCGTGGATAGCGGCAAAACACCCGCTAAAATAAGCGTTGTGCCGCTCCATAATAACACAATGACGCCGGCAGAGGTGACAATTCCGCAAAGTGCGGCTTGCACGGTGTACAGAATACTTCCCGAAACGACGGTTTTTATATAACCGTTCAGCTTTTCGGAAAACTTCTTTATAATATCTTTTTCCGAACCGAAAGCTTTGACGGTGGCTATGCCGTCAAGGCTTTCTTTTAAGTAGGAGGTAATGACTGCGTTTTGTTCCAGCTGCTTTTCGTTAACGGCCTTGATGGGACGAAGAAAAACGCAGATAACGGTGGCATAGATCATGACAGACAAAAATGTAATCAAAGATAGCGGCACATTGAGTGTCAATAGCAGTACCGTACAAAGGATTACGAGAAGCGTATCTAAAATCAAGGAAAGTGCCGTGCCGGAAATGGTTTCGGCAAGCTCTTGCGCGTCGGAAAAACGGGACATGAATTCACCGGTTTTGCGATTGTCTAAATGCCGCATCGGAAGTCCGGCAATATGACTGTATAGAGTTTGCAGCAAGGGAACGTTGATGTTTTTAGCTAAAAGTGCCAATAAATAACCGCGCAAAACTTCGGCACCGCCTTGGAATATATAAAGACCGAGAATGGACAAGCAAACGCTTGCAAGAGAGCCAAAGCGGCCGACGGTCGAGCCTTCTTCGATATATTGCATGAGAATTTTGAAAATAAAGGCGCCGATAAAGCTGATGGCTGTCATGATAAGTGAAACGAGCGAAATCCCGGCTAACAGCTTTTTTTGCGGTAAAAGCAGGGCAATAAAACGGGATAACGTTCCTTTGCATTCGTCTTTGCAGACAAAATCCTCTGTTTTTTGAAAAACGATAATGTGTCCTGTCCAAATGGCAAAAAAATCATTTTGTGAATAGCGAATTTTTCCCTTTGCCGGGTCGGCGGTATAAATATGTTTATCTGTAATCTTGTAAATTACAACGAAATGTTCAAGTGCGCCGTCAATCAAAACGCGTGCAATGAGCGGCAAAGAAAACTCTTTCTTTTGGTAGCTGTCGATAAACTCTTGCGGTGAACCTTGTAAAGCACTTGCCGCAAGTCCAACTTCTTTTGCACCGGTGACAACTCCATATATGCTTGCGCCGTTGTTGTCAACTTTGATATATTCCCGAAAGACGGATAACGGAAGCTTTAACCGATAATGGCGGCAGATCATGGAAAGACAAGCGGCACCGCAGTCTTTGATGTCGTGCTGCCGGACAAGTTCAAATGACATGATTTTCTCCTTGACAAGAGGGAATGGAAAACTCCATTCCCTCGGGGAAGTAAGCAGACTATTCCTGCTTGAATGTAACAAGAGTATTGGTGATTTTAGAAATGCGAACGATTGTTGGCAAAAAGGTTTGACGAGCGGCACATTTCCGAACGCGTCACAGAATTTATCTCCGATGTCCGCTTTTTCGTCTGCATCTTTATAGGCTTTGATTCCTCCGGCGACAATGATAGTCACTCCTGCTCCAATTGCAAGCCACCCTAATAAGCCGCCATTGGCGTTCATCGTCTCGTTCTCAGTCATTTTTCTCATGACAAATGCATCTCCTTTGATTAGTGTACGTTGGTTCTGTAGTTGCCGTGATACCAATGAGAAGCGGCAACATCGGTTTCCCAAGTAGACTTGCTCCACCAGAAACGGATTGCGGCATAAAACGGATTTATCCATACCTTGTGTCCGCAGTCCGGGCAGCGCACTGTTTTTCCGCCGTTAAGGGCGTTCATCGTTTCTTTGTTCAAAAGTTTCATGAATATCATCCTTTCAAAATATCATTTTGCAGCGGAATAGTCGCCACACTTTGTACTAATATTTTAGTACAGCAGGCATTATAACATAAAAATATTAGTATGTCAATAGTTTGTACTAATATTTTTCTATAATTAATACATACTACATAAAAGCAAGGGGATATAAGGATGAACCGAATCAGAGATTTACGGGAAGACCGGGATTTGCGGCAGATCGATGTTGCAAATGCAACCGGCATTGACCAAAAGACGCTCTCCAATTATGAAACCGGCAAAACCAACCCGGACAGTTTTGCGATCATCGCACTTTCCCGTTTTTTCGGCGTGACGACGGATTATCTTTTAGGTGAGACACAGACCAATCTGCGCGACAAAAAAGCGATATTAAAGAGCTTGGACGATATGGAACGAACCCTTGCCGACATCAAACGCCATATTGGTTCACTTTGAACTTTTCGATATAACAAAATAATAAAAAACGACCCGGTATACACGAAACATACCGGGTCGTTGCTATATAAGAAAGAGGGAAACCGAAGAAATCAATACGCCACAATGACGCGGATTTTTCCGCCGTAAGACGGGTCTTTGTCATAGTAGCCGAGCATGGTCGAATAGTCGGTGCCGACCAAATCCTTGACTTCAAGGACTTTGTATTTGCCGTCCACACGGATATAAACGCGCGCGTTGTCGTCGATGGCATACGCCTTGGAGCTTGCCGTATAGCCTGTGTGACCGGAGATTGCGGTGAGAGTGACTTGAGACGGAATGTTGCCGATTTTCGTGATCTGTCCGTTTTCAAGCGCAAAGTAGGCGGCACCTTCCGATACCGAATATTTCACATCGTTCGAATAGAAGGTCGTTTCCTCGTCACCCAAAATGTATTTGTAGGTTTTGTCTTTCACTTCGGTCAATAAGCCGTATTCCACCAGGTCGCCGGTGAAGTTGTTGAGTAAGAGAAGCGAAACTTCGCCGTTTTCGTTCATTTCATAATACTTAATGTCACTGTAGGACATTTTGCTTCCGGAAATGCGACCCGGAAGAACCGTTTTGCAAATGTCGCCGCTGTAATAATCCACGATTTTTGCGTCATCGGCGATCTTGCCGTTTTCCACCGCATTCAGTACATCCACCGCATACGACGTCGAGCGCGGTCCGGAAAGTCCCGTGATCTGCGTTTTGGTTTCGGTGACCAACACCTTCACCGCGTCGCCGACTTTGTACGAATCGCCGTATTCATAGGTGTACGTGTCGCCGTCTGCCGTAAAGACAGTGAGCGTGTCGGCCGTGTATTTCTTGCCGTCCTTGTCGGTATATTGCTTTTTGCCGACGGCGGTCACAATGCCGCAGAGATAGCTGTTCTCGGAGATTTTCGCTCCGGCAATGCCGGCAACCGCTCCGTCTTTGCCGAGTAACAGCGTTACGCGATCCCCAATATCATACGTGCCGAGACTGGAAAGCGCATACTGCGCATCGGAGCTTTCCAGCGTATAGGTCTTGCCGGAAACCGTGACTGAGGTCGGCGAAACACGCGTCGGTGCAATGCTTTCAATCGTACCGACCGCCGTATCGGCATACAGCCAAACGGTGTTTAACAGCTTGGAATAGTAATAGACGTCGTATTGGCGGACGTTTGCGAGTGTGACGGTCTTATTGTTCTTGTAGAACACGGCACTGTCCGGTTTGATTTCGGCATCCGAGGTAAGCGCTCCGTCCTTTTCGACGATGAACGGGCCTTTGAGTGTGGCGGAAACGATTTCGGCATACGGCACTTGGTTTTCGCCGTTTCCGACAATGCTCATGTCAGCGGCAACCACATCCACGGCATTGCCGTCTTTGCCTAAGAGCAGCGTGACTAACATATCGGTCTTGAAGGTGCCGTAGTTGGAGAATTTATAGATGATGTCGTCCGTCGAAAGGGAATAGGTCACACCGCCGACCGTAACGGATTGCGGATTCTGACGGTTGGGCGCGATGTTTTGGCACACGCCGCTCTTGGTGTCGCGGAACACCCAAACCGAACGGAAAGGCTCGGAATAGTAAAGCACGTCGTTGACGCGGATGTCCGAAACGCTTATCGGTTCGCTGTCAAGCAGAATGGTGGCCGAGGACAGGTCAAACGGGATATCCTTCGCAAACGCCGCCACATCTTTCACGACGATCGGGTCGCTGATGGTTTTGTTGACCTCGGTCAAACGGTCGGCATCCTTGTCGGCATAGGCTTCGTAAAGAGCCGCATCGGCAAGCACCAGATCGGCAACCGCGCCGTCCTTGTCAAGCATGAGCATGACGTAATCGTCCTTGCCGATACCGCCGGCATTGGTGAGCTTTTTGGCGGCAGTCGGCGTTAAGGAATAGTTTGCGGAACCGAGTGTTATCGATTGCGGCGTTTCCCGATTGGGATTGACGGCATCAATTTTTCCGAATTCCTTATCGGTATAGCACCAAACGGTCTTTAATTTGCCGCTGTAATAGTATACGTCATAGTCCGAAACGGCTGAAAGCGTCGAAAGCTTTCCGTCGCGGTAAAAGACGGCGTTCGGATTGTCTAAAAAGGCCACGCGTGCGGAAATCGAATGAGCGCTATTGACAAACGGCCCGGTCATATCGGCCGAGAGAAGTGCCAAATAATCGATCGTGTTGTCCGCGTCGGTCGTGTAGCCGAGAGTGGTGCAATAGTAAGCGCCGCTCTTGGTTTTGGTGCAGAGAGTGTTGTAGAGAAGGCGCATACAGTCAAGTCGTGTTAACGTTTCACCGCGGCTTGCGGTCATGCCGGTATCGAGGTCGATCTCGTGATACTTGGCAAGCTGGGCATCGGGATACGAGCCTTGAAAATCATCGTTCGTGTAGCCGAGCAATTTCAAAGAAATGATGACGGCTTCTTCGAGCTTCACGGTGTTTTCCGGACGGAACGTGCCGTCTAAATAGCCTGATACAAGCCCTGCTTTGATGGCAGTCGAAACATAGCCGACCGCCCAGTGTGCGTTGGTCACATCCGGAAAGAGGGAGGTGGCGGAGCTTTGTCCGGCCGAATCCTTGTTCACCGAGGCGCAGACGGCCATTTTCACAAATTCCGCACGGGTGACCGGCGCATCCAAATTGAGATTGCCGTTTTCATCGCCGTTCATGACTTCAAGAAGCTGTAATACCTGTGCTTTTTCACGGTCGTCCGTGTTTTTGATGCCGGTGTGTTCGGCCGATACCGCGCCGCAGAGAACGGTGCCTGCGACAGCGGCGGACGCCAAAAAGCGAATCCATTGTTTCATGTGTTTTTCCTTTCTTATTTGTGCCTTATTCTCATTCAAAAAATCATTCATGGCGCAGTGCTTCGATCGGGTTTAATTTGGCCGCCTTGTTGGCCGGCAGATAGCCGAACAGCACGCCGATGGCAACCGAAATGCCGAACGAAAGCGCGATGGCTTCGATCGTCGGAACTGCCGTGAAATCCTCCCAGAAATTGGAGACAAGCGAAGCGCCGCCAACACCGAGCAAGATTCCGATCACGCCGCCGAGTGCGCTGGTCGTACCGGCCTCGATGACGAATTGCAGCCGAATGTGTTTGCCCTTGGCACCGAGTGCCTTGCGGATACCGATCTCACGCGTGCGTTCGGTCACCGACACAAGCATGATGTTCATAATGCCGATACCGCCGACCACAAGCGAAATGGCGGCAATGGCGGAAAGCACGTTGACGACGATGTTTATCATGTCGGTCATGCTGTCTAAGATGGCGGAATTGCTGATGACCATGTATAAATCTTCGTTCTGAAAGGTATCAAACAGGCGGTCTTCGATCAGATTCACGCAGGCATCCACATTGTCCTCCGATGCGGAAAGAAAGATATAAGAGGAAATGTTGGCGTTGAAAGCCAAAAACTTTGCCGCCGTGGAGTAGGGGACATAGACAAAGTTGTCGCCGCCGTCCTCATCGGTGCGGTCGTCGGTTTCTTCGACTACACCGACTACCGTGTATTTGTCGCCGTTGATTTTGATATAGTTGCCGACGATATCATCGTCATACAAATAGGCGTAATACGCGCCGACCACGCAGACCTTGTTGTTTTCCTTGATGTCGATGTAGGTAAGATTCCGTCCGGCGGCGAGCTTCTGACGCTTTGCGTCCATGTAATCCTCGCTGACACCGGTAACGGTCGGCGTGTAGGTTTCCTTGTCCACCGTGGTGCGCACGCTTGCATTTACGGAAACAAGCGGACTGATTTGGGCAAATGCATCGGCGTTTTCTTCGTAGAACGCGTACATATCGTCCACATCGACCCGTCTTGTTGAGCCGCGTCCCATAACCGTAACGTTTATGGTGGTTGTGCCAAGCTCGGCGAACATATCGTTAATGTAGACCTGCATACCGTTGCCGAGTGACATGATCAAAATGACCGCCGCAACGCCGATGATAATGCCGAGCATGGTGAGAAAGGCGCGCACCTTGCTGGTGGAAAGGCTTTTGAGCGCCATGATGAAGCATTGTGTAATGCCCAAAGCTATGCCCTCCCTTCGGCGTTTCCGGAAACGGAATTCTGCGCTTTTTCTTTCTCTTTTTTCACAAGCGGATCGTCCTCAAACGAAACGTTTGCGTTGACTACCGCACCCGGCGCGTCGGCCGGTCCGTCGTAAATGATCTTTCCGTCGTGAATGCGCACAATGCGCTTGGCGGAGGCGGCAATGCCGTTGTCGTGCGTGATGAGAACGATGGTGTTGCCCTCACCGTTGAGCTTTTGTAAGAACGAAAGCACCTCGCGGCCGGTGCGGCTGTCGAGTGCGCCGGTCGGCTCATCGGCGAGAATCACCGACGGGTCGCCGGCAAGCGCACGGGCAATCGAAACGCGCTGCTGCTGGCCGCCGGAAAGCTGGGACGGATAGTTTTTTTCTTTTCCGAAAAGCCCGACTTTCTCAAGCATGGCACGCGCCTTTTCGCGGCGTTCGTGCTTGTCGACACCGGCATACAAAAGCGGCAGCTCAACGTTTTCGAGAATGGTGAGCTTGGGAATCAGATTATACTGTTGGAAAATAAAGCCGAGCGTGACGTTGCGGATTTCGGCAAGCTCATCATCGTCCATGGTGCTGACATCGATCCCGTTTAATTCATAGATACCGGAAGTCGGTGTGTCAAGACAGCCGATGATGTTCATGATGGTGGATTTACCCGAACCGGATTGGCCGACAATGGCGACAAATTCGCCTTTATCAATGTGCAGATTGATTCCGTCGGCCGCTCTGGTTTCGGTGTCCCCGTTATAGTAAATTTTGTAGATATCTCTTAGTGTTATCATGTGCGTACCTTCTTAAACGCCTTACATACCCGGGCCGCCCGGACCGCCGCCGGAAGGACCACCACCGCCGGGACCGCCGCCCATATTGCCGCCGCCCATGTTGCCGCCGCCCATGCCGCCGCCCATCATCATCTGCGTCCAATCGCTGCCGGAGCGTTCGGCACTTTCGACAATGACCACGTCGCCTTCTTCAAGGCCGGAGAGAATCTCGATATAATCGTCGTCGCTGATACCGGTTTCAACGGTAACCTCGGTGTATTCGGCTGTTTTCGGAACGGTGGAGTAGCCGCCGTTCATGGCCGTGGGTGGTGTTAAGCCGGTTTGTTCTCCAACAGGCGCGGTTTCACCGGAAGCCGCGTCTGTATCAGGCGTGAAGCCGTCGGGAGAAGGAGTGTTTGCGGGCGCACCGTCCGGAAGGGAGGGCACGTCGCCGGAATTCTTGCTGTCTTTATTATTGTCTGAACCGGTAGCATAGGCTTCGGGATTCTTGATGACCTTGACCTTGTTGCCGCGGCTGACGGCGTCCACCGGAACGGCAAGCACATTTTCGGCCTTTTCGAGAATGATCTCCGCGTCAATGTTCATGCCGGGACGCAAGGCACTTCCGTCGGTGTCACTGCCGTAATCGTCCAGCGTGACGGTGATGGGATAATAGGTCGTGCCGTTGGAGGTGGTGCCTTGAATGCTGATTTTTGTGATTTTTCCGACATAGGTGTGGCCGGTTTTGGCATCGGAGGTCACTTGAACCTCTTGGCCGAGTGCGAGCGAATCGATGTCTAACTCATCGATGTTCATTTCGAATTTCAAGCTGGAAAGGTCAAAAATCTTGGCAATGGTGTTTCCGTTGCCCGAGGAGCCGATCTTTTCGCCTTTTTTGTAGTTCTTTTCTACGACCGTTCCGGCAATCGGCGCGGTAATTTCGTAGTTGTCGAATGCGTCGCCGGCATCCTTTAAGCTGTTGGCCGCGTCCTTTAAGTTGCGCTCGGCATTTTCGATGTTGTCTTCAAGCGAGTCGCTTGACAGCGTGACAATGACATCACCGGCGTTTACATAGTCGCCCTCATCTTTGACGATGGTCGCAACCTTGCCCGAGCCGTCGGACGTGATCTGCTTATTGATGTTGTAATAGAATTTGGCACTGCCCGTGCAGGTATAATCGCCGATTTTGGCGGTGGCCGACGTGTTTTCGGTGATAACGCCGGGATTCTTCACGGCAATGGTCACATCCACCGTCTTAACGCCGTTTTCGTTGACCTTGTAGGAAGGGCTGATCTTATCCACTGTGCCGCTTATTTCTTCTAACGTATCACTGATGGTCAAAACGGCGGCAGAACCCTTATAGATGTTAAAGGTGTCGGCCTGCATGAACGGAACGTCAATGAGCATGGTGTCGCGGTCGATTACACTTGCAACGACCGCACCTTTCATGACCTCGTCGCCGACTTCCAAATCCATGACCTGCAAAATGCCGCTGTAATCCGAACGCACGATCAAATCCGCACGGTCGTCATACAGGTCGTTTAACGTTTTTTGCGCATTGTCATAGCTGTTCTGCGCGCGTTCGAGCGAGGAAACCAAGTTTTCGGAATCGATCTTCATAAGAAGCTGATCCTTGGAAACCACGTCGCCTTCTTCAAAATAATCCTCGGTGATCTCACCGCTGGCAAGAGCCGTTACAGTGTAGGAATCGGCCGGCTCAAGTGTGCCGGTGCCGGTGAGAACGTTTTGAATGTCCCGGCGTGCGACCGAAAAGGTGTTGTAGGTCTCGGCATTCTGCATACCGCTGTTTCCGCCGAAAAAGCCGAGCTTGTAACCGGCAAAGGCGGCAATTGCCACAAGCACGATTAACCAGAAGAGTATTTTCTTGATCTTCTTTTTTCGTTTTCCGCCGCGGTTCTTTTTCTTTTTTTGCTTTTCATCTTTGGATGGTTTGGGAGGCGCATTGTCTGCCGGTGCTTGCGTTTCCGGCTCAGTGTCAAAAACGGAATCGTTTTCGTTTAATTTCTCCGGCGTTGTATTCGGGTTGCTCATATGACCATACCTTTCTCGTTTCGGTGGTTCTTTTTTTACGGTGCTATTATAAAGAATGTTTGTGTAGAAGCAAGGGCTTCTAAGTGAAAAACAGGTGTTCTTTTGTTTTCCAAACTGTAAATACCTGTCAGACCGTGTCAGAAACGCCGCAAACGCTTTCTGTATAAAATTTCTCCGAACGGGAAAAATAGGCATACCAAGAAAAGTAAAGGGGATTGTGCTATGTCTTCCGATGCCTGCAGTGCCTACACCGCCTCACGCGGTGCACTGATCTTAAAAAACGGCGTAAAAATTGCCGAAACGGCGGTTTCCGGCGGAAAAATCGAAAAAGAAGGACCGCTCGGCGGTCTGCTCGACGTATATTGCGACAGCGACGACCTGCACACCGGCACCTTCGAAAAAGCCGAAGCCGAAATGGTGCGCATGACCGTCAATACGCTCATGGCCAAAGCCGGTGTGAAGGATTCCAATATTGATTTGCTGTTGGCCGGCGACCTTATGAATCAGTGTACCTCCACCGCCTATGGGCTATCCGAATTCGATATCCCGTATATGGGCTTGTATGGCGCGTGCTCCACCTTCGCCGAAGGGTTATTGACTGCCGCGCTTCTCATCGACGCAGGGCATATCGGCTCGGCAATTGTTGTGGCATCGTCCAATTTCTGCACTGCCGAACGGCAGTTCCGCTTTCCGCTCGAATACGGAGCGGTGTCCGGCACGACCGCACAGACGACGGTCACCGGTGCCGGTGCGGCACTTCTTGTGCGTGCAAAGCCGGAGGAAACCGGCGTGTTTTTGACGCGCGGAATGTATGGCATCGTGTCCGACCGCGGAATAAAAGACGCTGCCAACATGGGCGCGGCCATGGCGACGGCGGCCGCCGATACGATTTTGCGGTATTTGGGCAGCACCGGCGAAACCACGTCCGATTACGATGCGGTTGCCACGGGCGATTTGGGACGTGAGGGTGTATCGCTTGCGCGTGAAATGCTAAACGAAAAAAACGACCCGGCAAAGAGCCTTTGCGACTGCGGCGAAATCATCTATGACCTTGAAAAGCAAAAGGTCGGCTGCGGCGGTTCGGGCTGCGGCTGCAGTGCCGTGGTGACGGGCGGACATTTTTATCACGAGTTAAAAAACGGTTCGATGTGCCGCATGGCACTTGTCGGCACGGGCGCGCTCATGAGTCCGCAAAGCATCAAACAAGGGCAGTCCATTCCGGGCGTCGGGCATTTGGTCTGCCTTGAAAAGAGAGGTTAGAAACATGATCTATTTATGGACGTTCTTGGTCGGCGGCGCGTTATGTGCCATCGCGCAGATTCTCATCGACAAAACAAAGTTAACACCGGCACGCATTTTGGTCGGCTATGTTGTCACTGGCGCGATTCTGACGGCGGTCGGCGTGTATGAGCCGCTTGTGAAATTTGCCGGTGCAGGCGCGACCGTGCCGTTAACCGGTTTTGGCTATTCGCTCATCAAGGGGGTGGAAAAGGCCGTAAATGAAAAAGGCGCATTCGGCATTTTGTGCGGCGGACTTACCGGCGCGGCGGCCGGAATCACGGCGGTCATGCTGTTTTCGCTGCTTGCCGCATTTGTTGCCAAAAGTCATCGAAAATAACCGGTTTTGTTTTATATATGTTTCCAAAGCGTTCAAAAACAGCGTGCCTTTCTGTGGTATGCTATGCAAAAAAGGAGAGACGATGGAGGAAACATATGAGAATTACAAATCTTACCGATTGGAAGCTTGCCGGCTATTGGCCGTATGCGCCCTTGCAGAGCGAATCGATGGAAACGGGCATGACGCTCATTCCGCAAACGCCGTGGATCGACGCCAAAGTGCCGGGCAGCGTGCAGAAGGATTTGCTTGCCGCGGGTCTTATCGAAGACCCGTATTACGAGATGAATTCCATCAAAGCCGAATGGGTGGAAAACCGTTTTTGGGTGTATAAAACAACCTTTACGGTTCCCGAAGAACACAAAGGACAGAAGATCATCCTTGTTTTCGAGGGCATCGATTATACCGCGCACATTTATGTCAACAACAAGGAACTTGCCGTTCACACTGGTATGTTTGTGCCGTGTAAGCTCGATATTTCGGCATTTATAGCTTGCGGCGAACCGAATAAGCTGCGCGTTGTCATCGAGCAGGCACCGAACGAATACGGCCAAATCGGCTATACCTCAAAGACGACCACGCAGAAAGCGCGTTTTGGATATAAATGGGATTTCAGCACGCGGCTTGTCAACCTCGGCCTTTACGGAAACGCCTATATCGAAGTCTTTGACGGCGCACACATTGCCGATACGCATATCCGGTATCGGGACGGAAAGGTTTTCGCGGCTGTTACGTTAGGCGATGTCAAAGCGGCATGCGAGGCTGATGTGACGCTTTCTTATCAAGGCGAGCCTGTCGCGCATACGACGGTGACGTTCTCGGACGGAGAAGTGCAAACCGCGGTTCTTGCCGTGGAAAACCCAAAGCTTTGGTATCCGAACGGCTACGGTGCACAACCGCTGTATGACCTTACGGTGCGTATAACCGAAAACGGCAAAGAAAC
>OIWM01001571.1_pt1 | contig 21664 bp, 12 predicted proteins | sample 1587451 | NCBI WGS metagenome assembly OIWM01 (sample SAMEA3888907, study PRJEB22519) | human gut metagenome | biome: human gut; feature: human-associated habitat; material: faeces | place: Denmark | collected 2011
AAGTATGTTTTTGAAAATGCTTGCCGGACGGATTTCACCGACCTCCGGCGAGGTGTTTTTAGCCGCCGGGAAAACGCTCGGCTTTTTGGAGCAGGATACCGGCCTTGAATCGGACAAGACGATTTATGAAGAAATGTTGGGTGCATTTCCGGCACTTGTCGAAGCGGAAAAGCATCTGGCGCTTCTTGTGGAACAGCTCGGCGACACTTCACTTGATGCCGAAACGCACATGACGCTTGCCGCACGCTACACCGCCGCCGAGGAACGTTTCAAGCGTGACGGCGGTTACGAATACAAAAGCCGCATTGTTTCCATGTTAGAGGCGATGGGCTTTGACAAGCAAAAGCAGACAATGCGCGTGGATGAATTTTCCGGCGGACAGAAAACGCGGCTTGCGCTTGCAAGACGGCTTCTTTCCGAGCCGGATGTGCTGATCCTCGACGAGCCGACCAACCATTTGGACATCGAATCGCTCGAATGGCTGGAGGGCTTTTTGGCCTCCTATAAAAAGGCTGTTTTGGTGGTTTCGCATGACCGTTATTTTTTGGATAAGATCACACGCAAAACGTTTGAAATCGAAAATAAGTGCGGGAAGCTGTATCCTTGCGGCTACACCGAATATGTCAAGCGCAAAGAGGAAGACCGCAAAAACGATTTGAAGCACTATGAGCTGCAGCAAAAAGAGATCGCACGCTTGGAGGCCTTTGTTGAGAACCAACGCCGTTGGAATCGTGAGCGCAATATCATTGCCGCCGAAAGCCGCTTAAAGGCCATCGACCGCATGGAAAAGATCGATAAGCCCAAAAATCTGCCGTCGCAGATCAAGTTCCGTTTTGAAACCGATGAAAACGTCAAAACGCCGCATAAGCTTTTGGAGGTCACCGGTCTTGCCAAAGCCTATCCCGAAAAGAAGCTGTTTGAAAATCTTTCCTTCTTATTACATGGCAAGGATCGCATGTTCATCCTCGGGCCGAACGGCATCGGCAAATCGACTCTTTTAAAGATTTTGTGCGGCAAGGTTCGCGCCGATGCCGGAACATTTGAATATGCCGACGGACTTCGGATCGGCTATTATGACCAAGAGCAGCAAGGATTAAACCCGGAGAATACCATTATAGACGAGCTTTGGGACTGTTATCCGAACAAGACGCAAACCGAGATCCGCTCGGCACTCGCGTGCTTTTTATTCACGGCGGATGATGTGTTTAAACAGATAAAAGTTCTGTCCGGCGGCGAAAAAGCACGGTTGACGTTTGCCAAACTCATGCTTGAAAAGAGCGACATGCTCATTTTGGACGAACCGACCAACCACCTTGATTCGCCCTCACGCGAGGTGTTAGAGCAGGCGCTTGCCGAATATGAGGGAACACTGCTTGCCGTGTCGCATGACCGCTACTTTATCAAGAAATTGGCAACACGCATTCTCGATATGCGCGCCGATACGTGCTTTTGCTTTGAAGGCGGCTATGAAGCCTTTAACGAGTATAAAGAAAAAGCCAAAAACGCATCTTTTGCGGAGGAACAAACCAAAACCGCCGCATCGACCGGCAAGGAAGAGTATCTGAAGAACAAGGAAGAGCGCAGCCGTGCGCGAAAGCTTGAAAAACAGATCGCGGATACCGAAAAACGCATCGGTGAGCTCGAAGCGGCACTTGCCGAAAATGCACGTTTACAAGAAGAGGCGGCCGGCGATTTCACACGCGTCGGTGAGCTGTTTGCCGCATCCCATCAAATGGAGGAAGAGCTTGAAAACCTATACGCGGTTTTGGAAGAATTGGGTTAATTTGTACAAAACACGAAAAAAATGTCGATAATGTGCGTTTTGCCTTCAAAAACCACCGATTGGCAAAAGTTCCATGATGTAGAAATTTTGACTCGAAATTTGTGCAAAGTGAACAAAAAACGAGGATGATTAATGTGCTTAAAGAAGACAATCGTGAACATTTTTTGCGAAAAATCCGAGTGCTGTAAATTTCAAGAGATTCTTAAACGATAATTAAAATAATCATAAGAATCAAAATTTCACCATAAAAACGGAATATTATATGGTATAAATCGATTTTTCAAAATGGATTTGGTAATAATTTCAAATTGTTAAAATTTTAAGCCGTCGTTTTGCAAGAATATTTCGTTCATTTTTTGGGTGTTTATGCCAAATCGACAAGAATCGACGCGCGAAATTGTCACTCTTGACAAAAATCCTTTCAAGTGATATGCTATCTGTATGTAATTGGGCAGATATGGGTTAGTTTTGTCCTTTTTTACTTCCGATTATATAAGCGGTGTCGGAACAGGGGAAAGCACAACCGGTATTTGTCGATACGCGAAGCTATTTTCAATTCAAGGCAGGAGGAAAACAGCATGAGAAATGCTAAAAACAAGAACAAGCTTGTTACTGCGATGATCCTTGCGAGTATGCTTGTCCAACCTTTAGCCGGAATGTCTGTTTATGCAGATGAACCGGTAACGACGGCGGAAACATCCGCGTCGGAGATTCAGGACGACACCTCGTATACGCTGAATTCGCTCGATGACATGGCAAATCTGATGGTTTCCTTGACGTATGCGGATTATCTTGCGGATTATGCCAATGTTCCGGATACCACCAAGGAAATCGATATCGATGTCACCAAGTACAACAACGATTTGTCCGAAGGCGAGATCGAGGTCAACGAAAAAGACACGGTGGTTCGCGACGGCAAAGAAATCGTTGCCGGAACGGTCAGCACGACCGATGAGGGCAAATTGGTATACGATATCGATGTGCCCGAAACGGCGATGTATTCGGTTACCGTGGAATACTATCCGATTGCCGGAAACGGTTCGACCATCGAACGTATTCTGTTAATCGACGATAAAATTCCGTTTAACGAAGCACGCTATATGAATTTCACGCGCGTGTGGATCGACAAAGAGGAGAGCGGCTATTCCAGAGCCGAACGCACCTTTAAGCTCGATATCAACCAAAACGAAATGCGTCCGGTCAAAGAGGAAGCTCCCGAATGGCGCACCCAGACGTTAATCGATTCACAGGCGTTTTACGATGAACCGTTTAAGTTTTATTTAACGGAAGGCAAGCATACCTTTGCTTTCGAATCTGCCAGCGAACCGCTTAAAATAGCTTCAATCAAACTTCATAAAGCCGAAACGCTTCCGACGTATGAAGAATATCTTTCCTTACATAAGGATGCTCCCAAAGTAAGCGAAGACACCGTGATACGGATCAATGCGGAAACACCGCTTAAAACCTCCGAACAGGTTATTTACGCAATGAACGACCGTACCTCGGCCATCACCGATCCGCAGAGCACGAGTGCAACGCTCTTGAACACCATCGGCGGCAACGGCGGCGATAAATGGAAAATCACCGGCCAGTGGATCGAATGGGATTTCGAAGTTCCCGAAACCGGTATGTATAAAATCGTGCCGCGCTTCAAGCAGACGGTCAACGCCGGTCTTTTCTCCTCACGTTCGATTAAGATCGACGGCGAGATCCCGTTTGCCGAAGCCAAAGCCTGCCAGTTCAAATATAAGAGCGATTGGCAGACACAGGCTCTGACGGATGGCGAAACCGAGTTTACCTTCTATCTCGAAAAAGGCAAGCACACCCTTCAGATGGAGGTTGTCCTCGGAAAGATGTCCACGATCCTTCAAACGATCAACGACAGTACCGACCGCTTGAATGAATACTACCGCGAAATTTTGATGATCACCGGTACCGACCCGGATGAATATACCGACTATTCGTTCTCCAAGCTCATTCCGGAAGTGCTTCGCGGCATGAGAAACGAATCGGCGCTGTTATACGATATGTCGGCGCAGCTTGAAGAGACCATCGGTGAAAAAGGTGAAAACACTGTTATCCTTGATCGTGTGGCATACTTGCTTGACTTAATGGGCAACGATCAGGATAAGATCGCCGCCAACCTCTCCAACTACAAGAGCTACATCGGAAGCCTTGGTACTTGGCTTCTTACCACTACCTCTCAGCCGCTTCAGTTAGACTACATTCAGATCCAATCGGCTGAGAAAGCAAAACTGCCGCAGGCAGAAGCCAATGCATGGCAGTCAATCAAACACGAGATTTCTTCCTTTATATCTTCTTTCTTTGTGGACTATAACTCCATGGGTTCGAGTACCGTCTATGACGAGAACGACCCGAACGCCATTGAAGTTTGGATCACCACCGGCCGTGACCAGGCGACCATCATGCGTCAGATGGTGGACGACAGCTTCGCCGCTGAATACGGCGTGTCGGTCAACCTGAAGCTGATTGCCGCCGGTACGCTTCTTCCGGCAACGCTTGCCGGCAACGGCCCGGACGTCTCCATGGACGCCGACCCGGTCGGCTTCGGTATCCGCAATGCGGTTATGCCGTTGAACTATTTTGAAAACACGGATAACTACATGGGCGATAACGTCATGGGCTTCAGCGAGGTAAAGAAGCTGTTTAACGAAGAAACCTTCGTTCCGTTAACAGTTCTTGACCCGGATCGCCGCGAATTCGCCGACGGAAAAGAAGTGCCGATCGCCGAAGACGGAAATGCCGAATTCAAGGTCGTCAAGGGTGTCGAACGCAACGGCGTGGTTACCTACGGTCTCCCGTCTACGCTCGATTTCCCGATGCTGTTCTACCGCAAGGATATTTTCGTCGAACTCGGCTTAGAGGTTCCGCAAACGTGGGATGATGTTGAAGACGTTATCCGCGCTCTTTCGGAAAACCAGCTCGAAATGGGCTTTGCGCAAACATTAACGCAGATCCGTATGTATCAGACCGGCGACGAATGGTTCAAGTCGTGCTACGATTATGAGGATATGGGCGATACCATCGATCAGAACAGCCGCGCTTATCTGCGCACGGTCGGTATTGAAACCAATCTTGGCAGCAACGGCGCGCTCGATGCTTTCCAGCGCATGACCGAATGGTTCACGCTGTACGGCCAGCCGGTTACGTTCGACTTCTCCAACCGTTTCCGTACCGGTGAGCTTCCGATCGGTATCGTAAGCTACACGCAGTACAACCAGTTGAAGGTCTTCGCTCCGGAAATCAGCGGCCTTTGGGAATTCGTTCAGCTGCCCGGCGTGGAACAGGCAGACGGCACCATCAATCATACCTCTCCGATCACGGTCGGCGCGGTCATGATGATGAAGGACGCTGCTGATGACATCACGGCCAACCAAGACTATACGGATTCGTTGCGTGCACAGAACTCGTGGAAATACCTCCAGTGGTGGGTGAGCACACCGACCCAAGAGCGTTTCGGTAAAGAGCAGGTCGCCATCATGGGTACGGCCGCAAAATACAATACGGCGAACGTTGAAGCTTTGAAAGGTCAGTCTTGGACAGCACAGGAAAAGAAAAATCTTGATCAGCAGTTCAAATCATTGAAAGGCACTCCTATGTCGCCCGGTAACTACATTGTCGCACGATATACCAACTTCGCATTCTACAATGTCGTGAATGACGGAGAGGTTGCCTCCGAGGCAATGCGCGCTTATATCGATGATATCGATAACGAGCTTACCCGTAAGCGTTCGGAATACGGCTTCTTGACGGCGGATGAATATAAAGCCGATCTTGCCGCAAAAAACGCTGAATAAGACACAATTATTAAAGGATAAATCGAGGAGTGAATTCAATGTCTGAAAAGGTCAGTGCCCAACAGGCACCAAAGCTCAGAAAGGATATGACAAAGTGGCAGTGGACGCTCCGTGAAATGAAGGTTCATAAGGCTGGCTACTTTATGGTAGCACCGTATTATTTGATCTTTATGACGTTCACGGTCGTGCCGGTTGTCGTGTCGCTTCTTCTCAGCTTCACGCAGTTCAATATGTTAGAAATGCCGATTTTCGTCGGTATGGACAATTACATTCGTCTGCTTCTTGACGATGATATTTTCCTTTTGGCTTGCAGCAATACGCTGATTTTCGCAACCATGACAGGCCCGGTTTCCTATTTGCTGTGCTTGATGTTTGCATGGTTCATCAATGAGCTGACACCGAAGATTCGTGCTGTCGTTACGCTCATCTTCTATGCACCGAGTATTTCCGGTCAGGTCTACCTCATTTGGCAGACGCTGTTCTCCAGTGACCAGTACGGCTGGGTCAATGGTACGCTCATGAAGCTCGGCATTATTTCCAGTCCGATTTTGTGGTTCCAGGATACCGATTATATTATGGGACTTGTTATCATGGTCGCTTTGTGGACTTCGCTCGGTACTTCGTTCCTTTCGTTTATCGCCGGCTTCCAGGTCGTGGATAAATCGCTGTACGAAGCTGCCGCTGTGGACGGTATCAAGAACCGTTGGCAGGAGCTTTGGTTCGTCACGCTTCCGGTTATGAAAAACCAGATGATGTTCGCGGCGATCATGTCGATCACCGGTTCGTTCGGCTTCGGTGCAGTCGTTACCGCACTCTGCGGTTTCCCCAGCGTCGATTATGCCGCTCATACCATCATGCACCACTTGGAGGACTACGGTAACCAGCGTTGGGAAGTCGGATATGCTTCGGCAATCGCAACCATCCTGTTTGCCATCATGATCGGTGCAAACGTGTTAGTCAATAAAATGCTGTCGAAGGTGGGTAAATGATATGAAATTCAAAATCAAAAAACGTTCATTTAACCGCTCGGTCGGCGGCGATATCGGTATCAATATACTGCTTATCATCTTCGGCGCATTCATGTTTCTTCCTATGGTCTATGCGATTTCGCAGTCTTTGAAGCCGCTTGACGAACTGTGGATGTTCCCGCCGCGCTTCTTGGTGCAGAACCCGAGTCTTAAAAACTTCCAAGAGCTGTTCCGCCTTATGAGCGAAAGCTGGGTTCCGTTCTCGCGTTACATATTTAATACCGCATTTGTTTCGGTTGCCGGTACCGGCGGACATTTGTTCTTTGCTTCGCTTGCAGCGTATGCCATGACAAAGATCAATTTCCCGGGCCGCAAGGGAATGTTCCAACTCGTTTATTATTCCCTTATGTTTAACGCAACGGTCACCGCACTTTCCAACTTTATCATCATGTCAGCTTTCCACATGATTGATACCTATTGGTCGCTCATCATCCCGGCCTTCGGCCAGACGCTCGGTTTCTACCTTATGCGTCAGTTTATGGAGACCACTGTTCCGGATACCGTTCTTGAATCCGCACGTCTTGACGGTGCAAAGGAACTTACCATTTATTGGAAGATCGTAATGCCGATGGTAAAGCCTGCATGGCTGACTCTTATCGTGTACTGCTTCCAAGGTCTTTGGAACAGCGGTACCTCCGTGTACATTTACAGTGAAGAGCTCAAAACATTTAACTACGCCATTCAGCAGATTCTCGCCGGCGGTATCGTTCGTTCGGGTGCAGCTGCCGCAGCAACGGTTATCATGATGCTTGTTCCGGTTACGGTATTCGTTATCACGCAGAGCAACATTATTGAAACGATGGCAAGTTCCGGTTTGAAAGACTAAGGAGGAATGTGACAATGAAAAAACTGAAGCGTGTATTTCTCCTTGCCGTCTGCTTGCTTATGATTGTATCAAGCATTCCGGTCGGTGCCATTATCCCGTATTCCACGTATACCTACGATATCGACGGAAACTACGTCGAATCGCCGCACGCCTATGTGCCGTATGAAACCATCAGCTCTGCTTCTCTCGGCCTTGAAACGCCGATAAGCGAACCGTATGATTTCTGTATCGGCAAACGCTTTATTAAAGAAACCGGCAAAGACAAGTTTACCAGCGAATGGGACGGAATGCTCTATATCGCTGACGGCGGCGATACGCCGCGTGTCATCGCCATCAAGTATGACTTCGATACCTGCACGTATTCCTATGAATACGAAATGACCTCGTTCGTCAACAACTGGGGCGTGCCGGACAGCATCTCCACACCGCGCGGCTTGTATGCAACCGATTCCGAGCTGTACGTGTGCGATACGGATGCCGCCCGCATCCTCGTGTTCTCGACGGTGGATACCGATGAGTACAAACGCGGCGATTTCATCCGCATCATCGAAGAACCGAAGAGCGAAGTTTTCCCGGATGACCACATCTATAAGCCGATTGCTGTTGCCGTCGGTACCTCCGGTTATATCTACGTTGTTTCTTCGACCACCTATCAGGGTATCATTTCCATGAACCACGAAGGTAAGTTCACCGGTTTCTTGGGCACGCAGACGCAGTCCATGTCCTTAATGGACATGATCTGGCGCCGCTTCCAGACTGCTGAACAGCGCAAACAGTCGATCTCAACCGTCACCCTTGAGTTCAACAACATCAATATCGATGAACAGGGCTTCGTGTATGCAACGACGGCTTCCATTTCCGAAGAAGACTTGACGAGTGCTATTAACTCCAAGAGCTCTGACAGCAAGTATTCGCCGACAAAGAAGCTCAATCCGAGCGGTAAAGACGTTATGAAGCGTACCGGCTTTTATCCGCCGGTCGGTGAAATCAGCTTCACGACAACGGCTACCGCTACGCCAAACTTCACCATTACCGGCCCGTCGACCATCGTTGACGTGGCTCTCGGCCCGGAAGGCACTTGGTCGGTCATTGACCAAAAGCGTCAGCGAATCTTCACCTATGATGAAGACGGCAACCTGCTCTTCGCTTTCGGCGATAAGGGCAGCCAGCTCGGTAACTTAACGACGGTTCAGGCAATCGACTATGCCGGTACCAATATGCTGGTGCTTGACAAGGAAAACGATAACATTACCGTGTTTAAGCGCACCTCTTACGGCGATGAGCTTGTACAGGTTTTGGCTCTCCAGAGAAACCGTGAGTACGACAAGGCTGCCGAACACTGGGAAAACATCTTACAGAGAAACTCCAACTTTGATATGTCCTACATCGGCATCGGTCAGAGCTTGACCAGCCAAGGCAAGTATAGAGAAGCTATGGATTCCTTTAAGTATGCTTACGATACCGAGCATTATTCGGAAGCTTATCAGCACGTTCGTAAAGCATGGGTTGAAAAATACGCACTCATCGTGCCGGTCGTTGTCATTGCCTTCTTCTGGCTGATCGGAAAGATCTTCGGCTATGCCAAGAAGGTCAACGTGGCAGGGCAGGTGATGAAGCCAAAGAGAAGCCTCAAAGAAGAATATCTGTATGGCTTCCATGTGATGTTCCATCCGTTTGACGGCTTTTGGGATATCAAACATGAAAAACGTGCTTCACCTAAGGGTGCTACGTTTATTCTCGCGATTACCATTATTACCTATATCTACTCCTTGATCGGAAAAGCATATCTTATCGATCCGCATCCGGCAGATATGAACGTGCTGCTTTCGGCCGTTGCAATTCTCCTGCCGATCCTTTTGTGGGTCGTTGCCAACTGGTGCTTGACAACCTTGTTTGACGGCGAAGGCAGCATGAAGGATATCTACATTGCCACCTGCTATTCGCTGTTCCCGCTGCCGGCGTTCTTGGTGCTGACGACGCTTCTTTCCAACATCGTTACCTTGAACGAAGCACCGATCCTTTCGCTTGCAATGAACGTTGCGTTCTTCTGGGTAGGCTTCTTACTGTTCTTCGGTACGATGGTTATCCACGATTATACGCTGTTCAAAAATATATTAACCACACTTGCCACGATAGTCGGTATGGCGTTTATCATGTTTATCGGCGTGCTGTTCTCCAGCCTTATCGGAAAGATTATCTCTTTCATCGCCGGTATCGTTTCCGAATTATCGTATCGAATGTAGCGAAAGGAGTAACACAATGAAGGCACAAAAACTTGTAATCTATTTTCTTTCGCTTGTGATGATTTTGTCTGCCTTTGCGCCGCTTGCAACCGTATCCGTGTTTGCAGCCGACGACGATAAAAAAGACGAACAAACCGCAGAAGAGGAAACTTACGATTATCTCGGCAAACCGTTTGCGAGCGATAAAGCAAAGCTTGCAACCATGACGCTTTATTACGAAACCGATGATTATGCCATCTACGGCTTGGAGGAAACCGGTGAAGTCGGCTTGCTTGTCAAAGCAACCGGTCAGATCCTGCTTACCAACCCGTATGATGCGGCATCCTCCAAATCGTCGGAAGCCGTAAAGCAGCAGCTTCTTTCGCAGATCATCCTTACATACAGCGACAATGCCGGAACGGTCGTCAGCTTAAACAGCTTTGCCGACGCAGCGTTTGCTTCGGACGAAACCAAGCAGATCCATATGTCGGCAACCCGCACCGGCCTTCGCGTGGAATACACTATCGGCCGCGAAGCTGTTAAATACATCGTTCCGCGTCAGATTGAAAAAGAAGCATTTGAAAAGAATATTCTTCCGTATTTCGAAGAAGGCTCCAGAGAGTATAAAAAGCTTACCGCTTATTACAGCTTGAAGGATCCGAACGCAGCCGGTCAGTCCGCCGCAACGGTAGAGGCCATGAAAATGAAATGGCCGATCACCGAAAAGTACGCTATCTACGTGTTGGATACCGGCGTCGGCAACCGCGAAATGCTTGAACTCGAAGGCTATATCAAGGGCACGTATTACGACGAGTATTCCAAAGTGGAAGAAATGTACGAAATGCTCGACTATGTCGACACTTCCGCCGCACCGGCACTCTTCCGGTTCGCGATCGAGTACAGCATCGATGACTTAGGCCTTTCCATTCGTATGCCGGCCAGCAGCATTCGCTACGATTCTTCCAACTATACGCTCGAAAGCGTCAAATTCCTGCCGTATTTCTGCGCCGGAAGCAATCAGAACACCGGCTTTACCATGATTCCGGACGGTTCCGGTACGATCACGCGCTTTGAGGATATCGGCAACAAGGCCTTTACCTTGACCGGTAAGCTTTACGGCAGAGATTATTCCTTCCATTCCATTTCCGGCAGCTATCAGGAAACCATGCGTTTGCCGGCTTTCGGTGTCATGGAAACCAAGCCCGTTGCACCGGAAATAACCGTCGACGAAACGCCGGCAGCCGATGAAACGGCGGATACCGCCGACACGACGGAAGAAACCGCGACTGCTGATGAAACCCCAACCGCCGATGAAACGACGACTGCTGACGAAACCGCAGCTGCCGATGAAACGGCGACCGACGATACCAAAGAAGCGGACGGCGATACTGCGGCTCTCCCGGCAACCGACGAAGAAACGCCTGTTGTGACGGATGAACCTGCGGATGCTGCGGAACCTGTGGATACCGCCGATGCGGTTGACGCGGCTGATACCGCTGAAAACACTGAAACCGTGACCGCCGGTTACGTCGCTTACCTTGTCGAAGGCGATGCCATGGCGGAAATCACCGCAGACCACGGCGGTACGGTTCATAAGTACAGCTCGGTTTATACAACGTTCTATCCCAAGCCGAACGATTCTTACGTCCTCGAAGGTATTTCCACAAGCGGTTCTGCCAACTGGACGGTTCACAGCGACAGACGCTATACCGGGAACTATACGCTTCGTATTTTCCCGATAACCGGTGACGGCTGTGACTACAATGACATGGCTGAGGAAATCCGCAACTATTTAATTGAAAACGGAACCTTTACAAAAATCGCCAAGGGTGATGAAACAACGGATGATGTTCCGTTGTATCTCGAAACCTGCGGTACGATCAAAACGACACAAAAAGTGATTGGCTTCCCGGTAGATGTTCAAATGCCGCTTACGACCTTTGAACAAACACAGGATATGCTGACCGAGCTTGCCGATAACGGCGTGCACAACGTCAATGTCAAGCTTACCGGTTGGTACAACGGCGGTCTTCGCCATACCGTTCCGGCAAAGATCAAGGTTGAAAAAGCCATTGGCGGCAAGAAAGGCTTTGAAAAATTAGCCGCATACGCAAACGAAAACGGCGTCTGGCTCTATCCGGATTTCGATTTCGTTTATGTGCATAAGCTTGATAACTTCGACGGCTTCAACTACAAGAAGGATTCCGTCAAAACCATCGATAACCGCAGTGCCGTCTACCGTGAATACAACGATTTGTATCAGGGCTTCAATGAAAAAGGTGCGCTCATCATTTCGCCGACTTCGATGAATAAATTCTACGACAAGGTTCGCAAGGATATCATGAAGTTGGACACCAAAGGCATTTCCGTTTCGACGCTCGGTTCGGAACTCAGCTCCGATCATAACGAGGACTACACGCTTAACCGCGAAGATGTCAAAACGATGGTAACCAATACGTTAGCTGAAATGAAAGCTGATAACGGCAGTCTGATGGTGGAGGGCGGCAACGCCTACACATTGCCGTATGTGGATCATGTGCTTGACGTTTCTCTCGACAGCAGCTTGAATATCAATACCAGCGAATCGGTTCCGTTTGTCGGCATGGTTCTCCACGGCAACGTTGAATTCGCCGGCAGTGCCATTAACTTGGACGGCGACTACGATTACAGCGTATTGAAAGCCATTGAAAACGGTGCAACCCTCTACTTCATCCTCTCCAAGCAGAATACCTCCGAGCTTAAACAGTTCACACGGTTCAGCCGTTATTACGCAATCGGCTTTGATATCTGGAAGGACGATTTGATTTCGACCTATAACGAGTTCAACGACGCGATGAAGCAGGTGAAATACTCCTACATCACACATCACGAAACGCTTGAAACCCGTGTGGTTAAGGTGGTTTATGAAAACGGCGTCGGCTTCATCCTCAACTATAACACACATCCGGTTGAGATTGACGGTCAAACCGTCGAAGCCATGAGCTTTATACAGATTACGGATGACGGCGCGGTAAGCGCGCTGTCGTCCGAGAACTAAGGAAGGGGCGTGAATGAAAATGACTAAAACGGTTCAGCCTAAAAAGAAAAAGGTAGCCTCTCTTGATGCGAAAAAGTCGAGAGCCGGCTGGTTATTTGTTCTTCCTTTCGTGATCGGTTTCGTGCTTCTGTATATTCCGATGCTGTTTCAGTCGATCGAATTCAGTTTCAGTGAAATCAAACTGTTGACCAATGCAGGCGGCGGCGGAGGCGGTTATGAGTTAACCTTCGTCGGTTGGGCAAACTACAATAAAGCCCTGTTTTCCGATGCAAACTTTGTCCGCGTGCTGACCTCCAGCCTCAAGCAGTTGGTGTTAGATGTCCCGGCAATCGTCATTTTCTCGCTGTTCATGGCAATCGTCTTGAACCAGAAAATGGTCGGCCGTGCGGCATTCCGTGCAATCTTCTTTATCCCGGTTATCCTGACAACCGGTCTTATCGATCAGATTGACCAATCCAACGCCATCATGAACTACATGGGCTCCGGCGGTATCGATACCGGTGCGGCGGAAGCTTTGGAAGGCTCCGGCGGCACGGAAATCGTCAATGCACTCGATATCACGGCACTGTTAGGCAATATGGCTGTTGGTACAGAGCTTGTGAACTATGTTGTGGATGTCGTAAACAACATTTTCAACATTGTTAACCGCTCCGGCGTTCAGATGTTAATCTTCCTTGCCGGTTTGCAGTCGATTTCTCCGGCAATCTATGAGTCCTGCACCATGGATGGTGCAACCGGTTGGGAAACCTTCTGGAAGATCACCTTCCCGATGATCAGCCCGATGATTTTGGTCAATACGATTTACACGGTTATTGACTCCTTTACTTCCAAGTCCAATGAGGTTATGACATACATCAACCGCATTTACCAAGGCACGACCAAGGACGCGCGTGTGCTCAGCTCCGCCATGTCATGGGTATACTTCTTGGTGGTACTACTTCTCATCGCCGCGGTGACCGGTATTATCTCCATGTTCGTGTTCTATCAGCGTAAGGATTAAGGAAAGGAGGAACAATCAGTATGAATCAGCAAAAAAAGCTTACGAGAAAAGAAATGCGCATCAATTTCGAAGGAAAAGTCGGCAGAGCCGAACGTCTTCGTCAGCGCGTGTTTTCGCTTAACTTTCTCGGAAAAGTGATCTGGGCGATTTTAAGATATGTCCTCTTGATAGGTATTTCCTATATCATCCTGTATCCCTTTATCACCAAAATTGCAGCATCCATTATGAGCCCGTCCGACTTCACGGATCAGACGGTAAAACTGATTTCCAAGAATCCGTCGCTCGACCAATGGATCTTTATCATCAAGGAAAACAAGTATTGGCAGGCACTCTTCAACACCGCGCGCATCTCCATTCTGTGCGGTCTGTTCCAGACCTTTATCTGCGCAATCATCGGTTACGGCTTTGCCAAGTTCAAGTTCAAGGGCAGAGGAATCCTCTTTGTTGCGGTTATCATCACACTTTTGATTCCGCACGATACGCTTCTTCTCTCCATGTTCATGAAATTCCGTTACTTTGATGTCCTCGGCATTTTGAAGCTGTTCACGGGTAAAACCATCAGCCTTTTGAATACCGAATGGCCGTTATACATCCTGTCGCTCACCGGTCTTGCCTTTAAGAACGGTTTGTATATCTTCATCTTCCGTCAGTTCTATAAGGGCGTGCCGGATGAGCTTGAAGAAGCGGCATACATCGATGGTACCGGCGTGTTTGAAACATTCTTCCGCATCATCATTCCGCTTTCGGTTCCGATGATGACCACCGTGTTCATGTTCTCGTTCTCGTGGCAGTGGACGGATACCTTCTATACGGCATCTCCGTTCTTCACCGCCAGCGCAGAACCGTTGCTTACCAACATCGTAAACAAGATTCCTCCGACGCTTCGAAACGACTTTGCCGCTTCGGCTTTGTGGGAATCGGCCATCACCAATACCAGCGGACTTTTGGTTATCCTGCCGCTCTTTATCATCTTCTTGTTCGCACAGCGTTCCTTTGTTGAAGGTATCGAGCGTTCGGGTATCGTAGGTTAAAATCTCAAAACAGGCGGCGTGCCGATATGTACGCCGCCTGTTTTATCACAAATGGGAGTAAGAAAATGCTTGATCGAAAACAATATGAAAATCCGCAAAATATATATCGGATTTACCGGTTGTCACACGGAATGCCGGAGGATTGCGCAAGCACCGTTGATACGCTTCAGGCACAAGGCTTTGGCGGCGTGGTGCTAAACGCCGCTTGGCACGAAAAGCCGGAGGACACGGAGAAATACCTCCAAAACGAAGCAGATTTTGCGGTGCTTGACCATAAAATTGACGTGTGCACCCAAAAAGGCTTCGGCGTTTGGCTGTATGACGAAAAAGGCTATCCGAGCGGCTCTGCCGACGGCCTTACGCTTGCCGGCCATCCGGAATATGAAGCCAAAGGCTTTACGGCGATTGAAACGCACGGAAAGCCGTATCAGGTGGAAATGCCGTTTGAAAAAGTCATCTATGCAACCGATGAAACCGGCGCACCGGCAGCCTTTGACGAAACCGGTGCCGAGAATGCACATATTTGCTATGTGACCTCGCCGGTGTTCGAAGGCAGTCATGCACAAAAATGCGGTTGGGGACCGCGCCGCTATCCGAATCTCATGGATAAAGAGGCCATTGCCGCCTTTATCCACTGCACCTATGACCGCTATTACGAGAAAATCAAACATTTTGATGCCTTTGAAGCGGTTTTTACCGACGAACCGAGCTTGATGAGTGCTTATGTCAACTGCTCCTCTCCCATGAAGCACACCTTCTTGCCGTGGCATGATACGCTGCCCGATGTGTTCCGGCAAATGCATGGCGTTTCCTTGTATGAAATCATCGGCGAGCTGTTCGATGAAACAGACACGTATCGCCCGGGAAAGCGGATGTTTTGGGAAACCGTTGCCGAAATGGTGAATAACGCGTATTTCAAGCAAATTGCAGCTTGGTGTGACAAGCATCACATTCGTTTTTCCGGCCATGCGCTGTTAGAGGAATGCATTTCCATGCACGTGCCGCTGTACGGAAATCTTCTCAAATGCTTAAAATCGTTTGATTATCCCGGTGTGGATATGCTGACCGGTGATCCGAAAGCTTTTTTACACAATGAAACCATGCAGTATTGCATGGCGGCCAAATATGTTGGCAGCGCCTCCCGCATGACCGGCAAAACTTCGAAGGTCATGGTGGAGATCTGTCCGCTTTGCGACCATAATAACGGCGGTGATTTCACGGTGGAGCAGGAGATCGGCACCATGGATTTGCTCTTCTTTGCCGGTATCAATCACATCAATTCGTATTTGGATCCGTCACGTTTGAACGGCAAGAGCAAATTGTATGCCGACTATTTCGCAAGAGCTTCCTACGTGCTTCGTGACAGCCGCTGGAACGGAAAAATCGGTGTGTATTATCCGATCGAAACCATGCAAGGCTATTATCATCCGTCAAACGTCGGCGTCAATACCGGTGCTGTCGTAACGCCGACCGAAAAACGCGTGGAAGCGACCCTCTTCCGCCTGCATCGGCAGTTGTACGAAAACGGCTTGGATTTTACGGTGGTCGATGCCGCATGGCTTAAAAAAGCGTCACTTTCCGACGGTGTGTTCGCGTTAAATGGCTTGGAGATTTCAGCGCTTGTTATGCCGGCCGTTGCGGTTTTAGATGAAGCTGTACGGGTTCGGTTAACTGAATTTCAAAAGCAAGGCGGCCTTGTTGTGTGGTGTGAGGCTTGTCCCGAAGATATGAATGTACCGCTGACGGAGGATCCGGTGCCGCTTTTGAAAGCGCATATTCCGTGCGATCTTTCGGTTGAAGCCGATTTTCCGAAGGAGCTCTTTATCGGTTCGTATAGTAAAGACGGCAAACGGTTGTACTATTTGGTCAATGCGTCGGATAAAGTCAATATGGTGAAAGTGTCGTTTGCGGACGGCGCCCCGTTTGAAGTGTGGCATAATCTCGACGGAACGGTCACAGAGGACGCGGATGTGACGCTTGATCCGTATACCTCCGTGTTTGTGGTGGAACAATAGAAAAGAGGCGGTTGTGTGAAATTTGCCTATATCGGAATTGATCTATTTTTGCCGGCTTTGCAGATTCTTTTGGACGAAAACCAAGAGCTTGTAGCGTTGTTCACCTGCGAAACGGATGATCTGACGGAATTTCATGACGGTGTAACGGCACTTGCCGTTGCACGCGGCGTGCCGGTGACGACCGAACGGATACGGGTGGCGGATTTCAAGCGTTTACAGGAAAAAGGCTGTGATTTTGTTATATGCGCCGGTTATTATTATAAAATTCCGGTGTATCCGGAACTCCCGACGGTCAACATTCATCCGTCGCTTCTCCCATATGGCCGCGGCGGCTGGCCGATGCCGCTTGACATCCTAAACTGCCGGAAAACCAGCGGTGTCACGATCCATAAGATTGCCGAAGGCTTTGATACGGGCGATATCCTCTTGCAGCGCGCCTTTGATTTGGATGCAGCCGAAACGCTCGAAACCTTGATGAACAAGGTCTATGCGCTTCTGCCGGAAATGCTGCACACGCTGGTAACGGATTTCGATTCGCTCTACCGCAACGCCCGACCGCAGGGCGACGGCGTATATTTGCCTATGCCGGAAAAAGAAATGTATACGATAACGCCGGATACGCCCTTTGAAAAGGCCGAGCGCATCTTGCGTGCCTTCTATGGGTATGACTGCTACTATCAGACCGACAGCGCGGAATATCGCCTGATACGGGCAAAGGCCGTGCGAACCGCGCAAGAGTGCAGGGAAGCGGTCTACTTTCCGATAAAGGACGGCTATGTTGTTTGTCGGAAAAACGATGTTTTGCAAATGAAATAAAAAATCAACCCCAAAGCCGGTCGCTGTTCTTACGTAACAGACAAGCTTTGGGGTTGATTTTGGATAGACCTACTTGAATTTTTTTGCAAATCGGTGATCGCTACTTCTAAAATGTCCATGCAAGAAACGAATGTATGTACGGCTCGGGATCAAACGGCTCAAGAAGCGAATTTTTTGGCAGATACAGCGGATGGTGCGGATGACCGACTTTGGAGCGGCTTCCGGCAGTGAACCAGTTGACACCGTATTTTTGCCCGATTTTGACCATATCGCCGACGCATTCAAAGAGATATCGCCGCTTTTCGATGATCGCGCCCCATGCCGCCCATACGGCAGGCGTGTTCCCGGTTTCGGACAGGTTCAGTGCATATTCAAAAGCTTTCATATTTTCGGCGTGCAGATAGGCGTTGCACGTTTTTTCCATGTCGTCGGGATTGGTGGCGCGCTGGGGATAGAGATTGAACATGATAAAGCTGTCAAATCCGTTGAAATGCGCAATGCGCTCGACGGATTTTAAGGTGTTGTCCAAATGATCGGGTGCGGCGGTGGAAGGGTTGATGCCAATGCAAATGAGCGGCTTTTTGCCGCGCGTGCCGAGAATGTATCGGTATTCGTCGTAGACCGGCGGCACATACAGCCACGTTTCGGAATTGTAGTCATTTTGCGGAAGAAGCGCTTTTTCAAGCGCTTCTTCAAAGGATAAGACCGCAAGCGATGCGGTTGTGTTTACAGAAGGAATATGCATGGGTTTGCTCCTTTGCAGTTTAATCGGCGTTCTCGTCGGAACTGCCGGAAAAGAGCGGAACAAGATTGGTTCCGGGATAATAGGTGGCAAGGATCTCTGCATACGAAAAACCGGCATCCGCCATACAGCGTGAGCCGAATTGGCTGAGTCCAACGCCGTGTCCGTAGCCGCAGCCGTCAAACACAAGCACCGGCTTCATGCCGCTTGTCGTATGCTCACCGTCTGCCGAAAGGTAGGTGTAGCCGCCGATTCCGGTCAAATCGTATGTGCCGTTTGCGGAAATGACCGATACAGCCGGCGTGATTTCGCTGTCATCCGGTACATAGGCGTGCGCAATATCGAAATTGGCGCTCTTGACGAGCTTCCCGAAAAATGACCGAACGCTTCCGGAATTTTTGAGCACGATTTTGTTGCCGGCACCGTCGGTGACCGTCATGCTTTCGATATAGCCGGAGTTTTTACGCGCGTAATCCAAGTCGGCAATGCCGTCGGTGAGGCGCGCAAGGTAGGTCGGCGCGATGTAGCTTAACAGCTCGTCCTCTAAAATCACACTTTCCCATTTCCCGTTTGGAACGTTGCGGTAATCCTCATACGGCGTGAAAACGGTCGTAAGATACGGAAATTCCGCCGCATTGCTGCCCCAGGCGGCAGACGCGCTTTCGGTGTAGCCGCCGTTTGAAGAATGATACGGCGTGGTCGCGAGCGTGTCCTTGTATTTCAGAACAAGACCGGATGTTTCGGCAAGAGCCGTATCGGTTCGTTCATGCTCCTTAGACGCACCGCTGTACACCTGGCAGTGCGTGGTGGCACACAAATCGAAGCCGGAGGCGGTGTGCGAGGAGGCCATGGTGCTGCGAAGCGCATATGTGCGTGCCGCAACGGCCGCTGCTTTGAGCGCTTCCATATGCCAGCTTGCATAAACTTCGCTTGGCAGAACGCCGCGTAAATAGTCCTCAAGATCCAATACATTCACAACGGTTATGGTTCCGTCTTCAGCGGCAAATAGTTCAAAACCGCCGCGATAGGGCTTCTCCGCGTAAAGAATCGTTTCGTCCGGTTCAAGCGGTTCAACGGAGATTTTTTTGCCTTCGGCGACCGATGCGATTTCCGTGCCGAAGACGGTGGCTGCATGAAGCGTGTTTTCCGAGACGGTGAAAACGAGCCGGTTCACATCCAAGCTTACCGGTTCAAACTCTTCGCTTTCGACACGGACGGTAAAACCGCCCTGTGCTTCAAGCGTCGCGGAATCTGCGGCAGATTGACCGTAGGAAAGCCCGATGCGCACCGGCGTCGGATATTCGGCCGCACTTGTCGCAAAAGAAAATACGGCACTTATCGTCATCATAAGTGCCGCAAGTCTCGGAAGGTGTCTGAAAATTGTCAAACGCTTTCTCATAGCGCAAAGAATGCGGGAATGACGGCAATCAGCGTTGAGATAATGAACAGCGCGGCAAGCGTAAACACTAAAATGCGCGTTCCCCAAACCTTAAAATTTGCTTTTGCCTTTTTCTTTGCAGCTTTTTCTGCGGAAATTTCTGTCTTAGCCAATGTAGTATTCACCCCTAACCAATATGTATGATTTTTCATTGATCACTTCGATGCCTCGTCCGTCGCCGCCGCGCGGAATCAAGCAATACGAGTTGAAAGCAACCGAATCGCCGTTCAGGTATTCAACACCGCCGGTGATATCGGCAATGCCTTGTCCCTCAAACGGGGAAATGACGGTAACCGCACTTCCCGGACGAACGATGAATTCCAAAACGGAATTTGTGTACAGCTTCGCGCCTTTTTCAAGCTCCAACAGCGTGTAGGTGCCGTTTGCGGCCGCATCCGGTGTCTGCGGCGTATCCGGCTCGGATACCGTGCCGCCGGTTTTGGCAACCTCCATTAACACATCTTTTTTGAACTGCGGCAGAAGCACGTCGGTAAGATAGCTGAGCGTGACAAGCGGATCGTTTCCGTCCGAATCCGAATACGAAACGAGCGAAAAGGCGAAAACGGACAGAAGCATCACGCAGACAAGTGCTGCCGCACCGATTTTTAACGACTTGTGTTTCATATCCGACTCCTTTCGCGGCTTGTGATACAGCTTTTACAATTACCTTTTCTATTGTAGCACAATTTGCGCCGGTTTTCAAGAGGAAATTGCTGGTTTTGGCAATTTTTTTGTGTTGCCGCGGTGGAAGTCGGCCGGGCAGTTCGAAAAGCGGTTCTGAAAAATACACGCAGCGACAACCGTAGGTTGTCAAAAGAACAACTTAAAATTGCTTGACAGCATCGCGCGAAATCTGTATGATTAAGGTAAAGAGCGGATTTGGAAGGCTTTTAGCGAAAGATGGCTTTCTGCAAGGCCGACAACCGCAGGTTGTTAAAATAACAACTTTAAAATGCTTGACGATATCAAAATAAAACGGTATGATAGAAACATAAAAACACTTTAAGGAGGCATTATTTATGCAAATGAAAGAACGAATCTGGAAACTGCGCACCGATCTACATATGACAAGAGAACAATTTGCCGAGGAATTTGGCGTTTCGAAGCAAGCCGTTCAAAAATGGGAGACCGGCGCATCGTATCCGGAGCTTTCGAAGCTGATCGCCATTTCCAAACGCTTCGACATTTCGCTTGATGCTTTGGTTTTGGATCGCGATATGCGTGCCGTTGAGGACAGCCGCGGCAAAATAAAAATCATCCCCAACTACTTGAACATGGATAAGTGGGAACTGTATTCGTCTGCGATTCAGATTGAGTATCGTCAGGGCATGGAAGAAGGTCTTGATATTGAAAAATACAAAGATGTTTTCATGGCCATTTCAAAGCTTTCTCTCGGAAAAATCAAAGAAGATTTCGGTAACGTAATCTATGAGATCGTGTCCGAAGCTCCCCAAAGAGAAGACTATCCCTACAACGAACCGTCTACGCTGGATGAGATCAAGGAGCTGCGGAAGCCGTATTCGCTTGAAAAGAAGTGCGATGAGAACCAATTGAAGAACAAGCTTACCGGCGCATGGTTCGGCAGAATCTGCGGCTGCCTGCTCGGCAAGAGCTTGGAAGGCATTCGTACCGAAGAACTCATACCACTCTTGAAGGAAACTGATAACTATCCGATGCACAGATATGTCCTGAAGAGCGACATCGATAAGATCGATCCCGGCAAGTATGTGTTCGATTTGATCAACAAGCCGTTTGCGGATACCGTAAGCTATATGCCTTGCGACGACGACACCAACTATACGGTGCTTGCACAGCGTATTATTGGCGATTACGGCAAAAATTTCACGCCGTTAAACGTTATGCAGGCCTGGGTGCGTTATCAAGGAAAGGATTCCTATTGCACCGCCG
>OIWM01001572.1_pt1 | contig 21647 bp, 23 predicted proteins | sample 1587451 | NCBI WGS metagenome assembly OIWM01 (sample SAMEA3888907, study PRJEB22519) | human gut metagenome | biome: human gut; feature: human-associated habitat; material: faeces | place: Denmark | collected 2011
CACAAACTAAAAACGCTGAAACACCCCAGTCGCAAAAACGCATGGGCAACGACACTGACTGCGCACCGCAAACAACAGGCAACACCACGAACTGCGGTATGACAGAACAGACTATTACCCCTATGAACGAACTGTGCGACATTAGCTATAATGTACCTGACCGCACGCCCGAAGTGCAACGGCGCGACCCGACGGACAAAGTGTTTGTGCCCGTGAGCAAGCAGGGCTCCCAGCCCAGCCTCAGCTTATGTGAAAAACCACGGCGCCAGCCTTATGTTACTTATGCAGCTTATGTACTTATGTCTACCGCGGTAAGCGGCACAAGGGCGAACAGCCCTTAAAAGAGCGAAACAAGGTTTGCCCTTTTTGCTCGCGCCACCCTGCACCACCCATTTTTATTACGTAACTCCTTGATTTTCAATATGCGCTATTCAATGGCACAAAAAAGTGATGAAGTCAGGAAAAACAATGAGGGAGGGTGCATCAGGTTGATGCGCCCTCCCTCATAGTGGATACTTTGAATAGTTGTGTTGTGCTTTATGCCATTGCCTCCTTAATGCAGTCTACAATGTAGTGCACATCATCGTCGGTGACCCATGGGCCGGCGGGCAGGCAGAAGCCTACCTTGAATATGGCCTCCTCAATGCCGTTGGTGTAAACATCGGCATCGGCATAGACGGGTTGCTTGTGCATGGGTTTCCACACAGGACGGCACTCCACTTTTTTCTGCAACATGAACACACGCAAAGCCTCGACATTGGCATTGGGCTGACAGTCGGTCACGGCAGAGTCTACTGCATGAATAACGCCTGCCGCACCGCCCACGGCTGTGGTTATCACCTCTTTGTAGGCAGCATCTTGCCCCTTGATGCGCACATCTGCATCGAGCGTGGCGGCACAGAGCCAATAGTTGGCATCGTAGCGCGGATCGGCCGGTTGCTTGTGCATGTGTACACCTGGCACGTCCTTGAGCAGTTCTTCATACAGGGCCTGCACGTGCTTGTGGTGCGTTATGTGGTCGTTGAGCACGGTCATCTGTCCGCGGCCTATGCCTGCGCACACATTGCTCATGCGGTAGTTGTAGCCAATGGCAGTGTGTTGGTAGTAGGGGTAGGCATCGCGGGCCTGTGTGGCATACCACATAATGTTGTTGGCCTCATCGGCATTGCGGCAAATCAGTGCACCGCCCCCCGAGGTGGTAATCATCTTGTTGCCGTTGAACGACAGCACGCCATAACGGCCGAATGTGCCAAGCACCTGCCCGTTGTAGCGCGAGCCCATGCCCTCGGCGGCGTCCTCCACCACGGGTATGCCGTAACGGTTGGCAATGTCCATTATCTCGTCAATGCGGTAGGGCATGCCGTAAAGTGCCACGGGCACAATGGCCTTGGGCAGTTTGCCAGTCTTTTGTTGGCGGTCGATGATGGCCTTTTCGAGCAGGGCGGGGTCCATGTTCCAGGTTTCGCCCTCGGAGCCTACAAACACGGGCTTGGCGCCAAGGTAGGTGACGGGGTGACTCGAGGCGCAGAATGTGAAACTCTGCACCAGCACCTCGTCGCCGGCCTTCACTCCGCAGCCAATCAGGGCCAGATGTACGGCAGCTGTGCCCGCGCTCAGGCACACCACTTTGCGGTCGAGCGGTGTTGTGCCATTGCTCTTGCTGTTGGCAAACGCCTCCAAATCGTGTTCGAAGGCATTCACATTAGGCCCCATGGGCACCACCCAGTTGGTGTCGAATGCCTCTTTCACATATTTCTGTTCAAGCCCTGCCTCGCTCATGTGGGCCAGGCAGAGGTAAATGGTTTGTCTTTCTGTATCCATAGTAATATTTGTTAATATGCTTGCATTTTACGTCACAATGCAGTAATTTTACATCACATTAGTAGGTGCTCTGAATTGGTTGAACATCTACTTAACAGGTTCTGTTTAATCTAAACATATAAGCATTATGTCACAGACGTCTATGACCGTCCGTTTGGACAATCAGCAAAAAGCGATATTTGATGAACTTTGCGCGCAATTTGGCATGAGTGCCAATACCGCTATCAATATTTTTGTAAAGGCTGTAATACGTTGTCGCAAAATACCGTTTACCATCTCAGCAGATACTGAAAGCGACATACGTGAAAGGGCATTGAATGTTTTTAGCAAGTTGCGCGCTGAAGCTGAAAACAGCAATACGCCCGAATTGACTTTGGAAGAAATCAATGCGGAAATTGACGAGGTAAGACGATTAAAGGAAAAGCATCATGGTGTACGCGGTAATTGACACGAATGTGTTAGTCTCGGCAAGAATAAGCAAAAATCCTTTGGCCGCGACTGTTCAAGTTGTAGCCAGTATGTTTCAAAACAAGATTATACCTGTCTACAATGATGAAATCCTTTCGGAGTACGATGAGGTACTTCATCGTCCGAAATTCAAGGTCAGTGAAGAGCAAATAAAAATCATTCTCGACTACATTAAGGCTTTTGGCATACATTCGGAACGGGTTCCCTATGATGGCGAAATGCCTGACGAGAAGGACCGCCCCTTTTACGAAGTTTCATTAAGTGAAGAAAGTTCTTTCCTTGTAACTGGCAACCTCAAACATTTTCCAAAGACGCCCAAAGTAGTAACTGCTGCACAGATGATGAAAATTCTGTCAGACAGTCTGTGACCTCACTTTTCTGTGTCCGTCCTTACACCATCTCGCCTGCAAACTTCACTTTGAAGCCTAACACGGTGGCAAATATCATTTCGATATCTTTGCAGAAGGAGTAGTGTCTGTAATAATAGCAGTTGAGGCGCACCTTGTCTGGATAGATAATGGTGTCGTTGTATTCGGTGGCAATCTCCTGCATGGGGCGCGTGTCGCCCTCGGCCTGGCACTTGGCCACGTAGGCCGAAATCATTTCGTCCTCCAACCGGTACTTCAACGTGGCTGGCCCCGTAATGCCCGGACGCAACTTTAGCACATCTCTGTCGGCACCTTGCAGCTTGTCGGCATACCCGGGCACATCGGGCCTTGGGCCGACGAACGACATGTTGCCAATGAGCACGTCCCACAGTTCGGGCAGTTCGTCAATTTTGTAGTGGCGCAATTTGGCCCCGAACGGAGTGATGCGGCTGTCGCCGGCCACGCTCACCGACGAGCCGTTGTGGTTGACCGTCATGGAGCGGAACTTGTGGCAAGTGAACAGCCGTCCGTCCTTGCCCACACGTTTCTGGCAAAAGAATGCCGGGCCGCCCGGCATCTTTATGCGTATAAGGATTGCCACGATGGGGAACACCCACCAAATTAAAAGCAGCCCCACCAATGAGGCTGCTATGTCGAAGATTCGTTTGGATAGCATGTAGATTGTCTTTATTATAAGTATTATTTATCCCAAATGCTTCTTGCATTTTTGTTTATTTTTGTCCTATAGTAGGATTTAGCAAGGAGTATAAAGTGTAAATATATATTTTCATTATATACCAGTTTATATTTCCATCGGCTCTTCCAAAATCTTCCTATTTTTTCGATAATTGTATTTGGAATTTGATTTCCAAAGTTTAAGATGTTGGATTGAACTCGTTCTTCAAGTTGATGGTTCCTTTCCCACTTAGGCAAACAATCTGCGGGTACTCCCAATTTGTCTATAACAATTCCGTTTATACAGCATAAGAATTTGAAAAAACCAGTTTCTTTGGCTTTTAATTTAACCATATTCCAATCCACGTTTTTCCCTTCGTGCATTACAAAGGTCGCCCAATCACATAATTGTCGCAAATTGGCTTCATCATGGCAGAAATGTCCTGCGATGTGGTATGATAGAAATAAAGCATTCATGTTGATGGTAGGAACATAACACTTAATCTTTCCTATATCAATAGGTACAGCTTTTTTTGCTTCTTCCTCAAAATAATATTCTAAAGATAGTGTATTAGGGTGAATTGCCGTATTGATTATAGATGCATGGTTTTCCACCATTATGCCCTCAAATGGAAAAGTGCTATGTTTATCTTCATTCTGTTTGCTTTTGATACCAAATCTCTTTTCAATTATCTTGTCAGCTTTGCCACCATCACCAAACATGTAGATGTCGATATCACCGCAAATACGATGTCGTGGATTGGGATAATTCATGGAAAGACCATACCCTTTCAAAAGTAATATTTGCAGCCCCTCTTCATTGTAAATTTCTGCAAGTCGTTCTATAACATCTCTTTGTCTATTATATATTTTCTCTGTCTGCATTACAGAAGAAACCCATTGTAGTTTGATCTGTTTAGGTATGGTTTGTAAACAAGAATGTTCTAATCCCGTAGCGGACATGCCGTCAACACAAATAGCGGCTACTCCATGTTTTATAGAAAGTGTATAGAGTTTTTCCCAGTCTACATCTTGATTAGACATTGTAGCATCATTGCCTAACCCTAATGCTACAAGTTTCCAAAGGTCGTTTTCTATTGTTTTCATTTGTTGTTGAAAGGCAGCTTAAGCAATCCCATTAATGAACCGCAGCCATACGATACATGTAATACGATAAAACTCGTTAGCAAATAAAAGAAATTCAATTTCTTGCTAATAGCAAGTTTAGCACTCACACCACCCAATACTAACAGATATACGCTCAGTGCCAAAGCTGAAATACAAAATGCAGGCCACCACATCAGACCAACAATTGTGGGTATGGTAAATGACAGGACGAACAATAATGGTACGAAGTGCCGAATGGATAAAGAACGTAACTCTTTAGTGTAATAAACCGTTAGAATATTCCATTTGCCATTGCCATAATTGTTCTTTGCCAGTTTTTTATAGGTTTCACGTGCAAGATAGGTGCAGAAAGTATCTGGAATGATTACAATCTTTCCACCGCCACGTATAATGCGTTTATTTAGTTCTATATCTTGGTTACGCACCAATCGTACATCATACATGCCATACTTATCAAAGACACTACGTTTCCAACAGCCAAAAGGTACTGTCTCAACTTCCTGTGCTTTCGTTATGCCTGTACGGAAAGTGGAATTACCCACGCCAAATTTATTACTTAAAACTTCGCGAATAGCAAGTGTTTTTGGCGTTTTATTTAATACATCAGTACGGCATACAGCTCCAACGTTATCCGCATCATAAAGTTTCAGAGCTTTAACTAAAGCTGAAAAATAGTTTTTCTCATAGGTTGCATGAGCATCTAATCGCATGATGACGTCACCCTTAGCTTCTTTTATACCTAAATTCATAGCCCAGGGAGCAATGCGATGAGTATTCTCAATCATTCGAATGAACGGATACGTTGCAATATATTCCGCTGCAATTTCGCGTGTGCGATCCTCGCTCATACCGTCCACCAAGATTATCTCCAAATCATTTTTAGGATAATCTTGCTTAAGCATACTATCTATACATTTTGCTATGTATTTTTCTTCATTATAAATTGGTACTATTACAGATAGCATAAAATCTCTTTTTAGTTTTTATTTGTATGTTATAGGAATGGCTCTTTTATTTATTACGAAGCGCTAATGTTTTATGTTCGGAAATAAATACTTTATAGTGTTCAAAGATTGATGCAAACTGAGAGTTATTTTGATGACCTTGACAATTGGTATGTGTTAAAGCACTGCCTCTATGAAAATATTGGTAAAGATCATCAAAAGAGTAGTTCTTTTTTGATTTTAGTATAAACCGCTTAATTGTTCCAGCCCTTAATCCGTTGAACCAAAACCATATATCATCTGCCAATGGACATAATTGCATAAATAAATCTTCACGCATCACATCTGAATGTAATGAACCATGTGGATAATATATACCACCAACTCCAATGGGAAATACTAAATTCCCCGATTTGTAATCTTTATATGATTCCCATTTTTCATAGTGCGATGGATAACCATTTTCTATAATAGGCTTACTTGCGTTAAGACAAATAATATCTTTGGGATATCGTTTATGTTCTTCAACCAATGCCTGAACCGTATCCGCCGAATACATCATATCATCATCAACGGTTATGATATCTTGATTAGGATAGAATTTAAGAGTTGGAATAAGTTTCTTATATGAACGAATATCTTTATAATACATTATCTCTAATCCCTTTGACTTAAGTCGCAGAAGTCTTGCGGGAAGTTTTTCATCTGCCCACTCATTCTCGGCAAGCCAAAGTATTATACGTTTGGGTTGAATATTTTGGCGCAATAGCGAACAGATTGTGTAGTAAACCACACATTTTTCAACACGTCTTCCGTAACTTGTTAAGGAGACAATTACATTTGCTTGATTGTTATCGCCCAAAGAGGGTATATTTAATAGACTTAAATCAAAGCAGTATTTTAATATATATCCCCAAAGACAACGTACTAATATTCGTAATTTGCTCATAATTATTTTAATCTTGACTTTATAACCTTGGCAGGAACACCTCCAGCCACAGAATAGGGAGGAATGCTTTTAGTTACTACTGCTCCTGCACCAATGATGCTTCCTTTTCCAATAGTAACACCAGGAAGTATGATGACGTTGAATCCAATCCAGCAATCATCTTCGATTATAACCTTTCCGGGGGGGGTAATATCCTTGATAAATCATGTGTTGATTTACATCATCATGTTTATGATTGCTCGTTATAATGATGACATTTGGTCCCATCATCACATCTTCACCAATTTCCAAGGGTCCCCTGATTTTACAGTTAATGCCAAGATTAGAATTCGTGCCGATTCTAATTCCATTTCCTGTGCCGAAATCAGCACCTTTCTCTACATTAATATTCTTGCCATGGGCGTCAAAAAGTTTACCTGCACACCAACTTCTCAGTTTTCGTACAAAATTGCGAATAGGTAAATTGTTGTCAGTCGCAGGAAAATGCTGAAGAATACCATAGTAGAACAACAAAAAAACATATTTCATGAAACTATTTCCTTGATTATTTTTTCAGGTTCAACAGAATTAAAATAGTTGAGTGCTCCACTCTTGTAATGTTCATAGTTGCCGACAATTTTGTTTATGGTCGCAACTATTGCTTCTGTTGTTATTGGATAATTGATACATTCACCACAACCATATTCCATATAAGTATATTTTAGGGCAGGTATGTCATTAGATATCATGGGAATGCCAAACTTTGCATATTCAAAAATTTTATTAGGAGCACAATAAATAGGGTTTATAGTGTAGGCGACAGAACCCATACGAGGAAAATATGAGAGTATGCCTATTGATGCAAGTTTAGTTACAAGCAAATGATATGGGGGACGGACGAAGGGTATAAAGAGAATGCGGTCGGATTCGTATTTTTTCTTCAGTTCATCAAACATGTCACTTCCTCGTCCCATTGCAATAAAAACATATTCGTCGCTTAATTTTTTAATGGCTTCACAGAATTCTTCCAAACGGCGTTCCTTGTCAAGAAATATTCCTTGATACAAAATAACCTTTTTGTTTTTGACCTTTTCTAATACTTCATCATAAAGAGGCTTAATATCTTTCGGTATCGTTTTCAAAACTTCCTCATCAATAACCATCTTGTTTGGCAAAACAATGGGTAATTCATTCAACTGAAACAACCCTTTTGTGATATGCGCTCTATTGTATTCGCAGCAAACGATTTTTTTCGCTTTAGCAAAAGTCCTCGATGGATTATATAAGGGATTCAATAATCTGTATTTCCAATTTATCGAAGGCTCTACATATTCATAAAAATGAAGAATGCATGGATACTTCTCCACAATCTTATTTAAGAGGCAAATGGTTTCTGCCTGCATAATCCAAACTCGGTCATTTGATGTGATATTAGAATCTGTCAAATACTTCTCAACTTGTTTGCGGTATTTTAATTGAGAAGTAAATTTTGTCAGCAATCCGGCTTTGCCATTATATTTTAATGTGGGCCAAAACTCGATGCCTTCATCTTCATATTTTTTCTTTGATTCTGTGTCAGAATATACACCTATGTGAATGACTTTGTATCCCAGCTTAGGCAATACATTCAAAATTGTCAGAACTGGAGGGTAATTGATAATGTCCTCCTTGAGAATTATAAAAACACGTTTCATTTATTTCTTCGTTTTTTGTAATGATGGAATGTTAAAACAAGATGCGAGCAAAATATATAAGAACATCTTAGGAGTATTCAGCATATGTTCCATAAAGAATATGGCAATCATGACTATAAGTATACATTGTCCTGTATTGTCCTTTTGTTTGTAGATGTGTATTATGTAATTAAAGAATAATATTAATCCTACAACGCCCCCCGACACTAATAGGGCTTGAATGCCATTCATGTATGAACCATCATACCTACACCCAGGTATATACACGGCTTTACTTACGGCTTCCATGCCAGCAGCACTGACTCCCAATATTTGATTGATTATATCCATTGCTCCATAAATAAAATATCCTCTCCAAATGCGGATAAATCCAGACTGGGAACCATAAGGATCAACCTCCATTGAGAATTCAGAAGAACGATCCATTATATAACTAATCAATTCGCTATCTTTATAAACAGTTGTTATATAACCAATAATTATAATAGTAGCAAACATAACAAGTATTCTTTGGTACATTTTCAGAATACCGCTTTTCAAGAAGAAGAAACAGAATATGACGAGCAACGAAACAAAACCGATACCAGCTTTTAACCATATAATGACAAAAAGCATGAGAAGAACTTCTTTCAGTCCTTTTTTCTCTTTAATGTAATTAGATAGGACTATGCAAAAATAGGGAATTATATATTGTACAAAATGAGAAGGTTCCAAGAAAAAAGAAGAAGATCTGTCCATTTCTGCTCGCGATAGGGCAAAAGACATCTCGTCTGAACCTTGATAATACATTTCAAGAAAAGGAATGTATAAAGTAGGTCGTATTCCTGTTGTATTGTAGGATATTTCTTGAACTAAAAAAAATGCAACAGCTATATATACTAAGTATCGATAATACTTGAGAACGTAATTTTTGTTTGCATCTGGTAAGAGTAAACCAAGATACAATGTAGACAAAATTAACGCGACTGGAATTAACGCTTGTAGATAGTTTCCTGGTATTCCACATACAAATCCTGCAATTGGAGGAACAATCCACATGTATGCGAGAAACAAAACATAGCTTTTCTCTAAATGTAAGCGGAAGCCTCCAAAAATAGCTAATATGGTAGCTAATATACCAACAACCTCAGGTAGTTCATGACCTGCCAATCGATATGGCGACATGAAATACATAAAGACGCATAAAAACGGAATTACTCTTTTCATCATTGTATTGTTTTGATTATAACATATATAATGACATAAAAGCATGGAGAGATTGTAACATACCTGATCAATCTTTGTTTTAATGTTAGCTTATTTGTCGATATTATTTTCATATTTGGCAGAAATACATCTCTTACCCATTTATAATCAACAAAACTACATTTTGCTTGTGCCATATATTTTAAGGTCCTAATGTAGTTTGTCATAAAAATGGCTTCTGCTACAGAACGATATTCATTATTGTGAGTAGCATTGCAAATATTGTCATGATATTTTTTTGCTTGTAAAGCATAATATGTGATTTCTTTGTATGGAACCACTCTTTGAGTTAGTGATTCCTCATCACATATTCGGTATCTATATCCTTCACCCATTGAATAGTGAGCGCAACTTATAAAAAATACGTAAGCCAGAGAAAATAAATGGTCTTCTCCGTATGAGGTGTTTGTATCGAACCTAATGTCATTATTAGTAATAATACTCCTTTTGAATAGCTTAAAACATGGCGAATTGATAATGTTATTTTCCTCAGAGTAGGCAAGTATACTAAGGATTCCTTTTCCTTTGCAATTTGCAAAATTGTGTCTATCAATGACTTTCCCTTTTTGGGTCCGCACATATCCTTGCATATAGAGATCTGCTTCAACTTTATCTAATTCGAAATTTTCCAAATAAGTAGGTAATATAGTATCATCACTATCCACAAAGCAAATCCATTTTCCTACAGCATGTTCAATGCCATAATTCCGTGCAGAACTAACGCCTCCATTTTCTTTATGATAAACTATTATTCGAGGGTCTTTTCCTGCATAATAGTCACAAATCTCACCACTTTTATCTGGCGAACCATCGTCCACTAATAGGAGCTCAAAGTCGGTATATGTTTGGCTAAGGATGCTTTCAATACATTCACCGACGTATTTTTCTGCCTTATAAACTGGTACTATTACTGAGATCTTTGGCATTTCTATTCTAAGGATTTTTGTAAAAATAATAAAAGACGGGGGCAAGTGTTTTACGTGTTAATTTGCACTTGATATATGATTCATACTATTTAATGCGTGAGTCTATTCTTGTACTTCATCCCCCAAAAGAACAATCTGTTATGTATCGGAAACGCACACACAGGCAAACACACATACGAGAACCGCACGAACTCCTTGATGCCTACCAAACAACTTTTGACACGCCTACCATAAGATAAAACGGCCAAAATTTGCCGATAGCAAACAATGTCGCGCGAACAACTATTCAAACGTGCGATGTTACAAAGATTCTCAAAAATAGTATAAGTCTTAAGACAGGCATAAGGCGACTTGATTCCTTTTTCTAGTACAAATTGCACGCTCTCTTGCAATATTGTTCGCAGGGCCTTTACCTTACGCCTCTGTGCTTCTGCACACATAGTAATTGACCCCTCACGTATTTTGTAAACGTAGCTTTCTCGATTTACCACATACATACTGCGGGCAAGGCATGCCAACTGAAAACTCCAAAGCTCATCTTCATGTAGTAGCCCCTCCTTAAACAATAATTGATTATCCTTTAAGAACTTCGCATTACACAATTTGCCACAAGCCATCATGTACCATTCTCCCCGATAATAGGACTTTATTATATCTTCGCCATGCAACGCTGCGCCATCGTGTAATGTAACCGATGGATAGCTCTTGGCACTACCTGTTATTTTATAACCACCTATCACAAAATCATACGCTGTGTTCTTGAGCGGTGCTGCCAGCAATTCCAAACAATTATCTGTCAGTTCGTCATCACTGTCCAAAAAATACAGATAATCACCTGTGGCACAGGCAACGCCCGTATTGCGCGCTGCTGACAGACCACGGTTGCACTCGTGGTGCAACACCTTAAAATCTATCTTGCCATTATAGTCATTCAGCACGCTATTTACCACCTCCATACTGTTGTCTGTTCCGCAATCGTCAATAATCAGACACTCTATCGAGCCCTGATAACTTTGGCGCATCACCGAATGCAGACAATCTGTGATGTAGGGAACTACATTATAAACGGGTATTATTACCGATATCTTTATACGTTCCATTGTAACTTTGTAAGTAACACTGTTATTGCCCAAAAGCGTCTACGCCATCACAATCACTCAGCCAGGCTTTGTAAAACGAACTGAGTTTACCATAACTATTGTCTATGAAATGCACCCGCTTGCCAAGCAACACCGACAGTATCATCACATGAAGCCGGGTAGTATATATCTCCTTGTATTGGCTTACAAACTGCACACCCCGCTGCGTCATGCTTTTACGATACATATAATAGCCGAGTTTTTCAACAACCCATTCTGATATATGGTGGAGCCAGGTACAACATCTCTTTGTATGAAACTCAACGCCCATACTCTTATAAAACAACCAATCTCCTAATGTGGGCCTGCAATCCATCGTAGGCCAATCTTTCACATCAATGTTTTCTGCTTTTATCTGGACATCTTTCCCACCAAGTTCCTTATCTGTACGTTTTAAGAATAACACCTTGTCCTCTTCAGCCACCCGCCATTGGTCAAGGTATCCCTTCGAAATGCAAAAAGCCATATCGGGAACAAGGCGCACGGTATTCTTAAAATGCGTTTTAGCTATTTGATAAGACACCTCATCACGCACACAAACTGTCAGATTCTGTAATTTTGCCAAACGAACTGAATCTGCTTCTAAAAGAGTCTGACTCTCGTAAAATATTGTTTGCGGTAAAAGAATTATGGGATTATCGGGATAGCGTTCTATTGCACTTAGTGCATTATCCCAGGCCTTCCGCCACACATCGCCAAAATAGCCTCCGCCCGTTATCAATATGACAGTATCTTTACTTAAAGGCTTGCATTCATACTCGTCCCAGCCACAAGTACCAATACATTTGTATGGTATTGACTTCAAAAACTCCAATTCGCCCTCCCATATCAAGGTGTCGCCTATATTTGAGTAGTACGGCAACCCCCAAAGCACATAGTCATTCGTGATGAGGGGAGAAATTTCACTAATTATGATTGATTGTAATTGTTGTATTTTTTCTTTCGCTGTCATACGACATCTCTTGTTCTTTACAAGAGTATGTCATCTGAAACACTCTATGGTTGATACGGACGCACTATATTCAAATCCTTTAACCAAGTAGCATAGTAAGAACTGAGTTTGCCATAATTATTATCAACAAACTCTACTTCCTTGCCTAACAAGATTGAAAGAATCATTACGTGCAAACGTGTAGTATATACTTTTTTGTAAGGGCTTATAAACTCTACACCCATTTTTGTCAAACATGGCCGATACACAGCCTTTGCCACCCATTGCTCTATTCTACGCAACACCTTTTTCTGCCATGCTTTTGACGTTGCAGCAATCAGCCGCTGCATAAATCCGAACAATCGTTCTGCCAATTGAGGATGTTTCCGAGGGTTAAATGTTGGCCAATCAAGCACATCTACATCTGTTCCATACAGCTCTGCATCTGCGCCAAGTTCCTTATCTATACGTTTCAGATAAAGCGTCCTTCCATTGGTCTTTCGGCACCATTGCCTCAAATAGTCGGGACGAATGTAAAACGCCATATCCGGCAGTAGCAATACTTCGTTTCTGAAATGTTGTGTAGCAAGCTGATATGAAATTTTATCACGCGCACAAATAACGAGTTTTTCAAGCCTTGCCAACCGCTCTGCATCTTTATTCATCAGCGTTTGGTCATGATAAAATATCGTGTTAGGCAATAATATTATCTTGTGGTTAGAATAATGCTCTATTGCATCAAGCGCATATTCCCAACCATCGCGCCATACATCGCCAAAGTAGCCACCACCATGTATCAGTATTATTGTATCTTCTTTAAGAGGTTCAAACGCATACTCATTCCACCCACAAGTGCCCAGACACTTGTGAGGTATTGATTTCAAAAATTCTAACTCTCCTTCCCATATCAAAGTGTCACCTATATTGGTATGATAGGGAAGTCCCCAAAGAACATAATCAGCATCAATTCTGGAAGCCAGTTCTTTGCGGATAAGCTCCTTAAGGTTTTCTAATTGGGGGGGGTAATTTATCATATCTTACTTTTTAAGATTTTATTGTTAACAAATTGTACACAAGCGGCCCTCTCTGAACGGTTTAGCCCAATGCCAAAGGCAAGGAGCAAAACCATCACCGCAGAGACGAGCGAGACTATTACGATGTGCAAAAAATCGCCTACACACAAATAATGCGCTACGCATTGGGTTAGTATACATGCTATGACAAGCACCAACAGGCTGCGTCCAAGCACTTGTTTTAACCAGTCTGACACTGAAAATGCAGGAATTATACTCCGCACGTAAAACAAACGTATGGCCAACATGACCAGGTAGACAACAATGCGTACTACCATTACAGAATATGCAGCCATACCAATACCCAAACAAATCCATGCACCAAAGAAAGTGACAGAATAGACTAAGGATATAACCAACTGATAATTTCTGATTTCTCTTTTAGCATAAGCCAACATCCAAAGCGGAGTGCTGATGGCATCAACATAAACAGCTATAAGTGTTAGCACACAAAATTCTACTGAATAACGAGGATAATCTCCCAACCATAAATGCAACAAGCGTGGTGCTTCAAAACATATTGGTACCAAGAACAAGATGACCATATAGCTTGACAACTTTGAAGTACGACAAATCAGGCTCTGCAAATAATCATACTCCTTGTGTGCATACGACTTGATTATTTGCGGATTAAAAGCTGTTTGAAAATTGGTTACGAAGTTGTTTGCTATTGCCACAATCTGGTTTCCAACCCCCATCGCGGCATTGACAGCTACGCAAAAAAACATATTTATCAGCACGCCTACACCTTGATTGGCACCAACCACAGCCAATTGCCCTAACACACTCCAACTCATAAAACCAAACACTTGCTTCAACAAGTGCGTGTCACTCTGATATTTCCACTTGCACGACTTGAATGTACGAACAGCATAAGCCCTAAATACCCAAAGCGTAACGATGGTCGAGCACAATATCAGCATGCCATAATTAACCAGCACATCGCCGGGCAAGCAGCATAACAAGTAGGCCACGAGCAGCTTTAGCACAACGTCCAATATACTGATATACGCAAACACATTCATTCGCTCATACGCCACTATGGCCGCATTGTAAGGAGATTGCATCACAGCCACAACTGCCGCTACCACCGAGAATTGATACACCCAAACTGCCGCCCCCATACGCAACGGCGGAATATTCAGCATATTGTAGAGGAACCATAAACCCACAGTTTCAGACAACAACAAGACCAACAGAGCAATCAACACATGCGCTACCACACAAGTATTGAACACATGACGTTGGCTATCCTCGGTGCCCACTGCAAGTTCAGTGGTAATAAAACGACGCGTGGCAGAAGTAAGTCCATTGTTGAGAAAACTAAAGAAAACAATGACACCACCCACTATGTTGTAGATGCCATAATTATCTATACCCAACTGCTGAAATACAACACGTACAGTGAAAAGCGACACAACGAGCGTCACTATCATACGCAAATACATGTACAGCGTATTCTTAGCAATCCTCTTATTCTTTTCGGTTATATCCGACATAAAACAATTTAATTTTTCAATGACATGGTTATTGCCATTTCTCCAACAAATATGGACTCAGTTGTTTCCACACCCATATTCGCACTTTATCAACTAATACAGCCAGCACGTAGACGGTTACGAGTAAAATGCTCAAAGACACATAAAAAAGTACGAAGGACATACTTGCGTGCATTTGACGTATCCATTCAAAAAGGTGCCCCCAAACAGTATGTAGCAAGTACACAGCAAAGCAACTCTGAGCTACCCAATTGATACTGCGTGAATACCCTATCCTGAGTTTCGAAAAATGTAGCACGAGTGCCATTGCGCCAACTATCACAAGCGGACTGTTGTATTTTTGCACCATTGAAAGCAAAACGCCAGAACCCGGCATGCTGAAATATGATGGAATAAACGTCAGCATAAAGAACAGCATTGTCATGCTGCAATAAACAACCACATCAAATTGTCTGCTTTTCATCGCCCACTTCGGGGAATAGGTCCTAACATAACGGGCTAACAAATAAAGACCGACAAATGCTGTAATAGAGTATCCACCACGTATAAAGCCCGTCACATCTACAACCAAGTCCATCAACACATAAAAGGCAAAATACCATATCAATACCCTGCGGAACAACTCTCTTGAGGCTGATTTAACAAAGGAATTCAATACGGGTGACAATATATATAACAACAAATAGCTTTTAATGAACCAACCAGCCCAAGGATCTACCATCAACAATTCTTTCAACGATTCCTTATCTATCTTCAACAGGCCGATTGACACACATACAGCAAAACTCAACAATTTCAAAAAGACTATTTGGAACAGGAAGCTACAAATGCTTTTCACCTTTGGATGTATGCCAAACCAACCTGATATAAACACAAATACATTTACTGCAACGACCGAACTACCCGCGAGCATAAAGCGTATTATCCAATCATAAGGTTCGGTTTGTACCATGCTGGCATCGGGCTGCCCAAAAGTTATAAAGGTAGAGTGCAACACCAACACCATAAACATGGATAGCATGCGCAACAATTCTATGTTTGACTGCCTAACACGGACGGGGGGGGTAATTTTGCTATTATTCATTATTATGCAGTATATAAATAAAAGAAGTTTCGAATTTTAATAGTGGGGCTAAATCCGAAAGTTAAGTAATATTCCATATTCGTTTTTGCCATAAATACGGGCTTTTATTCATTCACGCGATGATACTTTCTGGCGCATCAAATTTCCTTCACCACCCTTTCGGCCCACTTCAAGTTCACCGCATTCTCATCGCCAGTCTCGGCGCGCTTGTATATCCATACGGCCTCGGCACCAGTTTCCTGGGCGTAAGCCTTGATCACGTCGTGCGTGCCACCGCGCGAACGAGCAGCGGTGATGGCGATGTCGCATGGGTGGAACTTGAAATATGATACGTTGGCGCGCAACTCGGCGGCATTGTCACCTTTGGTGGCAACGGCTATGGTGAGGTCGTTGTAATGGCAAATGGTCTGCGCGTCGCTGGTGGTGTATGATATGGGCTCGCCGTTGAGTATGTCAATGACCATGCGCAAGGTGCGCGTCTTGCCAAGATTGCCATGACCGTAAAGCACGATGATTTTGTGGGGTATCATGAATATTGTACTGATTGAGAACTTATATCATTCGCAAGATATTGAGTAAAAAAACAATAGATGCTCTAAAGCCAAGGCCCTTACGAACTTTTATCTGTTGCTTTTGTTTTGGAGTTCTCTTCTAGCTAAAACTCCGCATTCCACCACTTTGCAGGATTATTATCCACTATCTTTCGCTGATACCCCTGCTTAAATAGGCACAATAACAAAAACAACGCATTACGTTTCTCACTTAAGGCTGCAATTCTCTTCAAATTATGATAAAAAGTACCTTTTCTGATTATTACACAACAGGTCGAAGTCTTTTTTACCTTTGATGTCAATATGGCTCGATCAACATCTGTCAAATCACATTTGGATTGTTGTATAAGATCCAATAAATGTTCCCAAAAACACTCTTGTTCCGTACGGTTTAATTTCGTGAAAACATCAAATGATTTTTCCAATGAATAGACTCCACGTGCATACGATATAATTATTTTGAAACTTGAGCTATACATTACCAAGCAATTTGTTTAGCAACAGAGATGGCGAAATTATGATGTAAGGTCTTGATCTATCCAAAGGCAATCGTACAATATCTATATTTCTATTTGGTCTGTCAGAATCCTTTGCACCTGGTATAGAGTTCTTTATTTTCTTCCACTTCTTATTGTTCAACCCCTCAATTATATAATCCCAATCAGAAGTCAAAGTTGCGGTTCCATTTGCATGACTTCCAATCACAATAATGTTGCATTTAATACGGCTAGCTGCATTATAAATTCGAATTATCTCCATACGGCTGACGCCATATTGTATTATTTCATAGCTAAAAGTAGGTCGCAAAGTGTAGCGAACAACCTTAATATTGCATTCGTCGAAATACTTAGCATTATCAAAAGATGAAAACGAATTTTTAGCGACATAAAATAGGTCCGTGATACTTATTTCATCTTTATATAAGTTTGCATATTCTCTGCCGAATAGTGTCTGTAATCCGTTATAGCTATTGAGTGAAACTGAATCCATTTTTATTTTATCATACAGTCGCGGATTTGAGGTGTTACAGCCCACCATTATTTAAGATTTTGACTATCCGCTCGCATGCCTGTCCATCTCCGTAAGGGTTGACAGCCTTTGACATTTTGTTATATGCATCAGCATCGTCAAGCAGTGTGCTTACTTCATCAATAATTCTGTTATAGTCCGTACCTACAAGATGAACTGTGCCGCTTGATAAAGCCTCAGGACGTTCTGTCGTATCACGCATAACAAGTACTGGCTTGCCAAGGCCTGGAGCCTCTTCCTGTATACCGCCTGAGTCGGTAAGTACGATTGTGGATTTCTCCATTAGATATACAAACTCCAAATATTCCAGTGGCTCAATGAAGAACATATTACCAAGATTGCTCAAATTCTCACCAAATACTTCATGGATAGGTTTGCGCACATTCGGATTTAGATGCATAGGATAAACGAAATCTACATCTGGATATTTACTTTTAAGGTCGCGTATGGCTGTAACCATGTGTATAAACCCCGTGCCAAAGTTCTCACGTCGATGCCCTGTAATAAGCACAAGTCTTTTGCCATTTTTAAGCCTTGTGATGTCGTATCCAGCTGTTGCGAGTTTTTCTGTTTGTTTTGCCGCAAGTGCCTTGTCACCCTTCAATTTTTTCACAACTATATGAAGCGCATCAATAACGGTATTCCCAGTAACATATATTTTGCCTTGTATCTTTTCCTCTATAAGATTTTTCTCTGACAAAGGAGTCGGTGAGAAATTATAAGTTGCGATACGTCCTGTTATCTGACGGTTCATCTCCTCTGGCCACGGGCTATATATATTATGAGTTCGGAGTCCAGCTTCAACATGACCAACAGGGATTTGCTGATAGAAGGCCGCAAGCGCAGCTGCTGTAGATGTGGTTGTGTCACCATGCACTAATACAACATCAGGTTTACACTCTTTGAAAACATCACGCATACCAGTAAGGACACGTGCTGTGACGTCCGTAAGGTCTTGTCCCTGCTTCATGATGTTTAGGTCATAGTCAGGCTCCACGCCAAAGATGCTCAATACTTGATCGAGCATTTCACGATGCTGCCCGGTCACGCATACCACAGTGTTGAATTTATCCGTGTACTTCTGGAACTCCTTTACAAGAGGACACATCTTTATTGCTTCAGGCCTCGTGCCAAAGACCAACATTATTGTTTTCATGCTCATTATATTTTCCTGTTACGACATTCTAAAAGTGCAGTGTCTAATTATAATGGTTATTCTTTAGTAGCCGTTGGTGGTATCGAACCACAAGCATATAAACTTTACACCAGTACAACGGCTTTCCAATAGTATTAAATATGCTCCTCTACTCCTCGGAAGTGTACATTTAATTCATGTAGGTGTTCCAAAAGAGTGCCGAGCGGGGTACCTTCTGTCATTTTTGCGAAGGCATTGACATCTTTGGGGAAGCATTTACCACCATAGCCAAATTTGCCATCAGGGCCTGGCACGTAGGTGTGTGTGTCATTGATATAGCCAGAGAGGAGTATGCCCGTATGCACTTTGCGCCAATCAGCTCCCATCTGTTCGCAATATTCGCGGCAAGCATTGAAGTATGTCACCTTGTATGCACCAAATACATTGTGCATATATTTTGTCAATTCTGCCTCTAATGGTGTCATAACAGTGAATTTCTTGCCAACAAAAATTTTGGTAAGTAGTTCGTGTGCACCCGTGAACACCATGGTCTGTTTTCTAAAGTCCTCAAGGAACGTACGTTCTGTTAAGAACTCTGGCATATAACATACTTGATGCTTCGTTTCATGAGAAAGTCGCTCACTCGTACCTGGGAGAATTGTGGTTCTTACAAAGACAGGTACGTTGGGCAAATTTGTTATCAACTCTTTCATCAGAGACAAATCCTGTGTACCGTCATCTTCGGTCGGTACATGAATTTGTAGGAAAGCTATGTCTATGTTGCTTAAGTCATCACTGTACCCCTTGGGAGGGTCGCTAATGAATAGTTTGCAGTCTGGATTGTTATGTTCTAGCCAATCCTTTAGGGCGCCACCGACAAAGCCGCACCCAATAATTCCAACGTTGATCATATTAAAATGTTTTTATAATGTTGCCTTTATGTTTCGAACGATCCTTTATAAGGATGAAGCATCTATGAAGAATGTAAGCGAATACAAAATTTGGTTATATTAAAATGCTGCTAAGGGAAAGCATACTTATATGCAGATAACAGTTGCTGTTAGGCGCGTGATTGAGTAAAACGTAGCCTGACACACAGCCAACCAAGGGTCGCGGCAGGGAGTGCTACGACCTGTTAATAACCCATTGACGGAATTCTTGGTTAACAAGTAGGCAAGTAGACTGGTTAACAAGTAGGCAAGTTGATAAGCTTAAAAGGATTTGGCAAACTTACCTGTTAACCCGTTAACTTGTTAACTTGTTTACAAGTCCCGTCAACGCATTAAATAGAAAGGAATAAATGTGTGTGTTGAAAAAAGTATGCTTGGTTAGGCTGGGTATGAAAAAGAACAGAATGATGAAACATTCTGTGTGTGAAGCTTTTTTTGGAAAAAAGGCGAATGGCCTTAAGAGTCTTGTAATGCCAGCACCCAATACCCGCATCGGTTGACCAGCTCGTCGTATTCTGCCTCGCGGAGTTGGCGGGTGGGGCTGTTGGCGGGCAACTGCGCTATAAGCGCGCTGATGGCCTGCATGACGCGGGACGTGGCTGCGGTGACGGGCTCGAGTTCGGTGCTGAAACGGGGGAGGAGTGGCGCGTAATAATAGTCGGACTCCTCTACCATGAAGTGAAGCATCTCGTAGGTCTCGGCAGGGTCAATTTTGCCCTGTGCAGTGTCGGCAAGCAGCTGCTGGCGCAGCAGGTCGATGCTCTCGGCTTGGGCTGCTGCCTCGTGCTGCGTGCGCACGGGGTGAAAATAATGGTCGATAAAGGCGTTGCGCTCGTGCAGGGCACGGGGATAGCGTGCGGCGCCCTCATGGCGTGTAGCGGCCTCGTGCTTGTCCACCTCCTCAAAGCGTTCGGCGTGCACCCCCGACAGGGCTATGCTCATGCCGCCAACCTGCATTACCAGACGGCGGTCGCGTGAAATGCGTATGACGTAGCCCTCAATGCCTGCAAAGGGGCCTGAGGTGATGCGCAGCAGGGTGCGGTTTTGGGCATAATAATGAAAGGGGTGGAGCAGAAAACGAATGCGCTCGGGGTCGGCTTGGGCTATGCGCATGAAGGGGGTCATCTGGCTGTGGGGTATGATGGCCACACGGCCGTTGCTGCAGTCCTTGCACAGGTGGTAGGGCGGCAGGTTGTTGTCGAGGTAGAGCTGGGTGTCGGCCGGGGTGCCTTGCAAAAACACAAGGCCGCTCACCGTGGGCACCGACAGGGAGCGGGCGCCTCCGGTGCCGTCTTTGTGGCGCGGCACGTATTTAATGCTTTTGTGTATGAAGTAGGGGCGTCCGTCGTGGCGCAGTTGTTCCTCAACAGCCCGCACCCGTTGGTTGTGTACAAAAATATAGCACCAACCTGTGGCCGGTGCATTGTCGTGGTGGAGTGGTGAACTCGATTTGGTGTACGATTTTATTGCCGGACCTGCCTGCGGGGCTGGTTCGGCGTGCTGTTTGCCTTGCAATGTGCGCGTTTTGCCATCATGGCGGCAATAGTGCGTTTGCGGGGCGGCAGAAAGAGAATTCGTACTATCCAGTGTCATAAACTCTCTTCTACATTATGTTGTCAGCTGTGGCTGGGCAGAGATTGGCTGCATGTGCTATCTCTGTAGTCCTATACGCATAGGCCCTGTCACTTGCCACTGGCGTTGACGCTTGGTGCGCAGCAGCCAGTTTTGCAACATTATTGTTCATAGTCTGCTTGCCATTTGGGGTATGAATGATTGGCAAATATCTCTATCAGTTCGTGTATGTTTTCTATTATAAACACGACCTATGGCACAAAGGTAGTGTTTTTCTTGCAATTAGGACACTTTTACACTGCAAATATTCTGCTTATATACGCTTTATGTCTGTATTGGCACAATTAAGGTGTTCGGAAATGGCTGATTATCAGGTGCGTTGCGAAAACGTGCCTGTTTTATAATGTTAAAGTCATAATGATAAGAGGCTTCAAGTTTCGGATTTAACAAGGGCGGGCTGAAAGCCCAATGGAGCACATAGCCCAGG
>OIWM01001578.1_pt1 | contig 21633 bp, 20 predicted proteins | sample 1587451 | NCBI WGS metagenome assembly OIWM01 (sample SAMEA3888907, study PRJEB22519) | human gut metagenome | biome: human gut; feature: human-associated habitat; material: faeces | place: Denmark | collected 2011
CTGAAGCAGTTCTTCGACCATTTGATAGAGTTTCTGGATCATGTGCGTATTGAGCACGATAAGTTCACCGTAAGGCCGGCTTTGAGATGATCCGTGACGAGCTTAATCTTAACCCAGAGCATCGTCCTCACGACGGAAGAAAGCACTTTGTCACGGCCGCAAAGAAAGCCGGTATTGACGAATATGCAATCAAATACATGGTCGGTCACAAGATATCCGACATCACCGAAAAAGTCTATACCCAGCGAGAATTCGACTGGCTGAAGGAAGAAATCGAAAAAATAAAATAGGGTGTATTCTGTGTAGGAATGTCAATGTAGAAATAATATAGGAATAATATATGACTTACCTACATTTCTGCCCTTTCAACCACATCTTACTACTGCTTAAACCATTGAAATAACAGCACTTAGCAGCGAGTAATCCGAAAAGATGTTTCTATCATATATTTACTTTTTTCTGCGTCCAACAAATCCTTATCTTTTATTACAACGTGGTACTGGCTATTTAAACCACTATTAGATTCTTCCAAGAGTCTATCATAGTTAGTCGTAATAATATGATGCGGGTTTATTTCAAAAATAGCTTTAGACAATGGGGCATCCTGCATTGCATGGTCACCTATATTTTCTGACAAAACCCTATTATAGGCTTCTTTGTCTTGATTATAGAGGTATTGTGGAATCTTGAGGAATTCATCCGTCGAAAAATCGTCGCATATTGGGCATTTGCCACCACAGTCATCTATAATTTCGCAATGACCACACTTGGATTCACAATCCTTTTTACGCCGACAATTATTACACTTAACATACCCAACTTCCTTTGCCATTTTTGCTACAAGTTCTGCCCAACTTGGCATTCCCTGTACGTTGCATGATACACCTGCGCCAACAAATACCGCCAGTTTATTATTGTCAGCCTTTTCCCTTAAATAGTAAATTCGATCAATCAGCTCTCTATTTTCCATCTATACCCTCATTTCTCTTTTGTCCTAGCGATTGTCCTCGGTCGAGCAGCATAATGTCTGAAAATATATACATTTTCCACGGAGTCCATCAACTGTCTTAACAACTATCGATTGCTGATTCGTGGCAAGATTTTTCGCAGCTTCTGGCAACGAACACCCGTTTCTATTTCATTTGATGTCTACTTCACCAACCGCATCCAAATCATCTTGAGTGATACCGAGTTCTGCGTAGAGATGTTCCGCCAGTACAAACATTGCAGGATCCGCCTTCGCCATGCGTTCAACTGCTAGATCCAGCAGTTTAGCATCGTTCACCTCATCAGGCAAGTCCATATATTCTTCTACAATATTGGTCATACTGTTCACCTCCACATTACCACTTTATCACCAGCAAGATGAATTATCAAGAAAATCACCGTAAAATTCGCTATGATTTGACAGGGGGCGCTCCAAGCTGTAAAGGCATTTGGAGAGTCGCTGCCATTGTGCTTGAATTAGTATAAAAAAATCAATTATTTTGATTTTTTTCGTTGTATATCATTCCCCTGCGTGGTATACTACAATCAGTTATTACTAGAGGTGATTTTATGCTGATAGAGTTTCGTTTTAAGAATTATCGTTCTTTCCGCGATGAAGCGGTATTGTCTATGGCGGCAACCGGCCTGGGTTCTTTCAAGAAGAGTCTGATTCCGTGGTCTTCTACGACCAAGCTGCTCCCAGCTATTGCGATTTACGGGAAAAATGGCGGTGGCAAAAGCAATGTAATCCGGGCTTTTTGGTTGGCCGTACAATTTATCCGCAATGCTCAGCGGACGCAACATGAAAGCTCCACGATTCCTGTGAACCCCTTTGCGTTGAACGACTACTCAAAGGATGAACCCACTTCGTTTGATTTTGAATATACCATCAATGGCATTAAATATTGGTATGGTTTTTCGGCTACGCGAGAGAAAATCATTGCCGAATATCTCTATCATGCTCCGAAGAAGCAACGCGCACTGATTTTCAACAGAACTGGACAAGAGTTTTCGTTTACAGAGGATCAATCCAAACGTAAAATGATTGGGGAAATGGTTGCTGAAAATCAGCTGTTCTTCTCGGTAGCTTGTACGATGAATGATGCTCCTTGCATTGCGGCTATGCGTTGGTTCCGCGATCAGATATTCTTTTCCCGTGACTATTCAGACATTCCGAAGCAACTCTTGGAGTACTCTGAGGACAAAAATATGCTGAAGGCAATTTCTGATTATGCTAAGGCAGCTGATCTTGGAATCCAAGATATGCAATTTGAATTTGACAGTAAAGAACTCAAAGACGATACAGCACTCCCCTCAAATCTGCCAGTAGGGATAAAAGCAGCGTTGGTGCAGTTTATGCACGCCTTGTCGGAAAACTCCGCTGCGGGAGAGGCGCGGCTGAAAATGGGTGCTGTTAGCGCAAAGGCAAGCCATCAGGGTGAAAACCGTGACGGGAAAACCGCCTCCTATCTGCTGGAGCTCTCGGACGAATCCGATGGAACCAGGAAACTGATGGCCTTGGCTCCAGCCATTGAGTCTGCTTTGCAAACTGGTGGTATTCTGCTTGTAGATGAGCTGGAGCGCGAGTTGCATCCTATGCTGATGAATTATATCATCGCGAAATTCCAGAGCAGCACATCAAACCCCCATGGCGCTCAGATTGTCTTTACAACGCACAATACAGAGTTGATGAATTTGGAACTGCTCCGCAAAGATCAGCTTTACTTTGCAGATAAGCGCGATAAAGATGGTTCCTCCGAATTATATAGCATCAGTGAATTTTCCACACGGACGACCGAAAATATTCGTAAGGGTTATCTGGTTGGAAAATATGGTGCTACGCCAGACATTGAAATCGAGGAGGTGGAGTGATGTCCCGCTCAACAAAGCCCGCAAAGCCGTATATTGTCGTTTTTTGTGAGGGCGAAAGTGAACAGGCTTACACCGACTTTCTCAGAAAAGAATTCAAGGATGTTGCATCGATCCACCGCCCAAAAGCCACCGGCCTTTTTGATGTTGCAGACAGTAAATACAAGAAGGATACAAAATATCGGGACTACGCGGAGGTCACAGACGAAGTCTGGTTCTTCTTTGATGTAGAAAGCAAAGACATTGGTGCATGGGAATCCAGACTGATAATTATCAACCGCTTACGATCCTTGCGCAAAAACCCAGGCATTAAAGTCCGCTTGCTGATGACAACTGGCTGTATCGAATACTGGCTTATGCTGCATTATGAGATGTATGCACCGCCCATTCAGACTGTTGCCGACAAAACTCGTGTTATAAATCGGCTGCTCTCCAAGGAACCGCTTTATAAAAAGGGTAACGCTGCTATAACCGCTAAAATCGCCCGCGCCTATCCCACGGCAGTCACAAACGCCAAAAGAACTGTATCAAACTTGCTGCAGGACGGACTTCCCTGTATAGAGGACACAGATGAACGTAATCGCTGGCTTTGCCAAAAGTGCTTGACATTTTCAACTGTATATGAGGCGATTGACTATTTAGTCACCCTGAACATATAGTCTCATTTAAGGATTTAGGTGTACCAGAATCTTTTGAGACTTCTCGCATATCGTCCAGTAGTGCATTTGATTTATTTTAATTTCTTTGTATCTGCGCTTGACTTTTTCAATTCTTTATGTAAAAATAGAATCAAACGTTACTGGAGGTGTCCACATGAAGTTTACATCTAAACACGCCTGCCTCGGTTTAGCAGAAATCGACCGTACGATTGTTGAAGCATTACGTTATGCGCTCGAAGAACTTTTTCCGGAAATGATGCAAACTTATCATATTACGGAACGTAATGGATATGGTCAATACAAATGGAACTTTATTATTGCGCAACTAAGAACTGTGTGTTCCCATCTTGGCTGGATTGATAATGGACTTTGTCAAAGAGCCGCGTGGAAACTACCGGTTTTATTTTACGAAAAAACACGAGTTCTGATTACGTTCATGACCGAGGATACGTTTGTCAAAATTCAAAAGCGCAGTGACAAAGGCAAGCACTACCTTTGCGGTGCTGCCGCCTTTAATCGCGATGTCGAAGCTTTATATGAACAACTCGAATTACAACTTCCCGAAATACCACCTGCCGAAGAAAAGTGGATTGCTGCATCTCAGGAACAACTTACTAAGGCTGTTAACCGTGATGTTGGTGAAGTTGCTGGACATGTACTCATTTTATTTGATGTGCATGCCGACCGCCTATTGAGTGTTCGCGCTGTTCGCCTTACCCCTACTCTTGAAATTTCTACCGAACAAGAGGACTGGTCGGCTCTTATTCGACCCCCTTATGACACTGAGCAAGTTGTCACTCCTCAGTCTAATGACATCGACGAGAATGAATTGCTCGTCTCCCTGAAGTAATTCTTCAGAGTTTTTTACAAGAGAGCTAATGTACAATGATATATGGAAACAAAATAAATCCAGAGCGATTAAAAGAGGCACGTCTTTTTCAAAAAATGACTCTGGAAGACTTAGCTGTTGCCATTGGAATTAACAAGCAGGCCATTTCTCAATTTGAGAACAGGAAAGCATCCCCCGATCCAATGACATTAAAGCGGATTGCTGATGTTTTGCACTTTCCCTATACCTTCTTCTTTGAAAATGATCCTGCAGCGATCACTGGGAACACATATTTCCGCGCATTGTATTCCAGCAAGAAGAAAGATCTTGTTTCACAGCAAGTCAAAGCAAAGTACCTTGCCAGAATCCATTCGATTCTGGCAACAAAAGTTCGCTTTATCGAGCCTAATCTCCCCTGCATCCCCACTGAGCCGCAAATATCACTCGAGGAATGTGCTATGCGCGTTCGGCAACATTGGGAGCTTGGTGATCAGCCTATTGCCAATATGGTATCTCTTCTTGAACGAAATGGTATCATTGTCGGTGAGTTTGCCACTGATAGTCGAGAAATCGATGCTTTTTATCAATACTCAGAAGAAAACAATCAGCCGTCGTACTGTGTAATCCTTGGCACTGATAAACATAGCTTTTATCGTCGTCAATTCAACTGTGCACATGAACTAGGTCATATTATTCTTCACGAACGATATGACGATTTGAATGAGGTTGACCGCGACGAATATCGGCGGCGTGAAGATGAAGCAAATGCGTTTGCTGCTGCGTTCCTTCTTCCAGCGAGAGCGTTTGGCCGGGATGTTTCAGTGTATCCAAATAAGCTAAGCCATTACATTCAGCTAAAGAAAAAATGGAATGTCTCTATTATGGCTATGATTATGCGAGCACACTCATTGGGGTATCTCTCTCCAAACCAGTATTCATATTTAATGCGTCAGATGAGTATGAATGGCTATCGGCAGAAAGAGCCACTTGATGACACCGTTGAGTATAAGCATCCTGTTGCGTTTAAGCAAGCGATTACCCTTTTACTTACCACTGGAAATATGAGCAGTGGAGAAATCATGAATATATTCTCCAGTAATAAATTTTCCATTTCGCCTGAATTAGTAGAGGATTTATTAAACCTTGATCCCGGAACACTATCAAAGCGTCGTGTAGAAGATGATAACATTCTTGTTTTTCCCCAACATAGCACCTAATTCATAAAAGCGAAATACACGCGCAAAGGGGCAAAATCGGACGATTCCGATTTTGCCCCTTACTTGTACCTGTTCTGTCATAATCCTAATCTTGGAACTTGTTCAGGTGGTATTTCTCGTCAAAAGGTCATGCCCGCTTTAATTTTTTGACGCTGACTATCAGTTAAAATTGAATTCTCAACATAGTTATAATTTTCATGTAGCCATTGCACAGTTACTTGACGCAAGATAGACGCTGGTGCCACAATACGCGCTGTTCTAAAATCCAACCTTCCATCTTTAAAATCACAAGAAATAAATCTATTATCTCCATCTCCCGTAAGGAATAGCTGATCAATCAATATTTTCCCTGACGAATGAACCATATTGGGTGCCTTTTCTATGCTACCAAGATGATCCACAAAACTTTCAAATGATAACCAAAGGAGGAATCTGTCATAACCCTCTGTATTAATATCTTTGATAATGTACTCATTCATAATACTTCCTCCTTTCAACGCGTTATTATTGTTGTGTGCTAATCAAGTCGATACAACTCTTAATGATTTCATCCGCTTCTTCTTTTGTATTTATAACTCTTGTATTATCAAGTGTCGTGCTAATAACATCACCAAAATGAAATGCCGTGTTTCGCTGCGACACATAGTAGTTATAGCAATTCTCTATGTATTGGTTTTTACTATTGTCAGCAAATGACTCTGTAACTATATATTTATTGGGCGTGGTTTTATCGTGTCCGAAGCATGTGAAATTTCTCCCTACCGTTCCACCAGCTAGAGTTATCAAATATTTAATATGGCCTTCTAATGCTCTAAGCGCAGGAAACGCATATTGTGAATAGTCTTCGCTTTCAATATAGTAGTTTATGTTGATAATAGCCTGCTTTATAAGGCGCTTAATACTAGGTGGATAGTCTGCTGGAAGTCCACGTTCTATTGGGAGGAACGCAGTATCAACTACATCTTTTTTAATACTCACACGATAAGCACTACCAAGAATTTGCTCAACTTTAGTGCCCCCATCCAGTTCCACCAATGTAGTGGTAATTACCTGGAACAAATATGAGTTCTTACCCTGTACCAGTAGTTTATGCTGACCTGTTTTAAATAAAGACACCGTCACAGTCTCAGAGTTTAGACTAAAACGATAGATTGCTTTATCTACTTTATGCTCGACAGTATGCGTGATATTTGAATCTGCCTCCTCAATAATATCAGAAAAGGCATCGAAATCGCTTTCGTTGAAGTATGGAACAGAAAACCAATGATCACCTTGAACAGTGACTTTTTTTCTATCCATCAATGCAGACTTTGCAAGCCGATCTGCCTTTTCATTGTAAATTACATTGCTATGTCCCGGAACCTTAACAAATTCAGCTTTTACAAAATCTTCAAATTTTGTTTTATACAAAGACACAAACATCTGGCTTGCTTTAGCTTTCGCATTCCATTCCCCAGTCAACCACTTTGAAAGCCCCTCGTAGTCGTGATATATCTTGATTTTTTCATATCCATTAGATATGGCCCAATCGACAGCATTGATCACACCAAATATCTCGCCAATGATGTTATCACTATCAATATATTCTTTATTGCTCCCATAGCCACAAATATCCTGCTCTGTACCATCCGGCAAAATAATTGCCACACCATACGAATATCTGTTTAGTTCTTTGTCGTAGCTCCCATCCGTAAATGCTACTAAATACCCATCTTTATTATCCGCAGCAACTTTTTCAACCCAAAGATCTCTATTAATCAAATATGCTTCGGCTTCTTCTTTTGTATTAAACTTTTTGTACTCAGCTCCGGAATAACCCGATATTGCAGCTTGCGCCTCTGGCCAATTATTAAAAATGCCAGTCGCATGTCCTTTTTTCACAGCGTAGTACATTTGGGCGCACCTCACAAATTTAGAATATAATATATTATTTGTTTTCAATCACTTTGTCAAGACACTTTCCCTAAAAACGAGCTGATTCACAATCACCTCCATACCAGATCAGTACAATGTTGAATTGCTTATACAATAAATTTCACCATATTAAAATATAGACTCTTTCTTCGCTTCTGTAAATAAAATATTGAAAGAATCTTGTCACAACATTGGCACACTTTTGCTCTTTCGGCGCAAATCCGGATATGCTATACTGAAGATGCTCAAAAGCATACAAAAATTGAATCTTGTTGCGAGCAGACGCCCGGATTGGGCGTCTGCTTTTTGCATCGGGAAAAGAAAAGGAGGAGCATCTTTGAACACTTCCAACAACTTACCGCAGCTTCCGCCGCCGAGGAAAAGTCCGGGGCGCTGGCTCTACGCCGCTTGGCTCGGCGTCAGTATTCTGCCGCTTCTGATTCAGCCGGCTTCGGCCACGACGATCTGGGAAAAGGCGACGGAGATCATGAAGGACGTCTATCAGCAAATTCTTCTCATCTCCACCATCGCTGCCATCGTCACCGCGTCCGTCGCACTCTTGATGATGAATTTTTCACGCAGCGGCCGGACGGTCGAGGAATCGCGTGCATGGCTCAAACGCATTGCAATCACCTGGGCGATCCTGAACGGACTTGGCTTCATCATGGCCTACGTCACGCCGTTCTTCTCTGGCGGTCAGTGGACGGCGTAAAGCATGGGGATTCTTGACGGCGTTGTCGAATGGATCTCCGAACAGATCATGCACGGTCTGGACCTCATCAACACGTCGGTGCTCGGTGCGCTCGGCTGCGGGATGGATACGTTTCTGCGCTACTTTCCGGCAGCCGAGACGATGTACGATATTTTTACCGCCATCGGAATCGGGCTGATTTTATTGATGTGGGTCTGGAACCTGTTCAAGAACTACTGGTTGGGCGCCGGCTTTGAAGCAGAGCACCCGGTCAAGCTGACTTTCCGCGCGATCATCTTCATTACGCTCACCTACTGCGCGAAAAGCATCGTCGAGATCGTCCTGAAAATCGGCGGCACGCCATATGACTGGATCTTATCATCCGAGCTGCCGCCGCTCAGCTTTGCGGATTTCAACTCCGTTATGCTGGTCATCATCGGCGCCTGCGCAAACGGTGCAGTCACGCTGATCGTGCTCATCATCGTTGTGCTGCTGGCATGGAACTATCTGAAGCTGCTCTTTGAAGCCGCCGAGCGGTATATCCTGCTCGGCGTTCTTGTTTACACCACGCCGGTCGCGTTCTCGATGGGCGGCTCTCAGTCCACAGCAAACATCTTCAAGGCATGGTGCCGGATGCTGGGTGGGCAGGTGTTTCTGCTGCTCATGAACGCCTGGTGCCTGCGGCTGTTTACCAGCATGGTCGGCACGTTTATCGCAAATCCGCTTTCCCTTTAGAACGCAGCGCAAAAGCTTGTTACTCACGGAGCAGCCACTCGATGAGGTTTTCGGATTTGATGCCGTCATAAGAGGCATCGAACCCCGGTTCAAGGGACAACACGTTTTTTTCGTAGTTATCGCGGATACTCTGCAGCGGGGCAAGCTCCCGTTTCCGCACGTCCTCGCTCATCATGGACTCCGTTACCTGGATATACTTTTTCTCGTCGGCAGTCGTTGCGATGAAATCCACCTCCGCATTGCCAATCTTGCCAATCGCTACATCATAGCCCCGGCGAAGCAGTTCAAAGTAAACAACATTCTCGATGGCGTGACCGCTGTCCCGATTACGAAAGCCCAGCAGATAATTGCGAAGGCCGATGTCAACGATATAGTATTTTCCGAGGGTACGGAGATACGCCTTGCCTTTGATGTCAAAACGTTTGATCTCGTAGAAGAAGTAGCTCTCCAGAAGCGCATTCACATATGCCTGCACCGTATGGGCGCTGGGCGCACCTTTGCGCTTGCCGTCATCCAGGAGTCCTTCGTTTACCAGCGTATTGCCGATGGAGGCAATGGAAACACTGGAGCCGATATTGTCGGCGAGGAACAGGATGATTTTCCGCAGCAGCGTAGGGTCTGTAATTTGCTTTTGCCCCCTGCGCTTTTCTCGCTCCAGAATGTCACGAATCACGACTGTGGAATAGATACCATCGAGAAGTGACAGCGCCTTTTCCTGCTCCAGCCCAACGTCAGCGATGCCGGGCATTCCTCCGAAACGCATATAAGCGTCAAAAACCTCGCGCAGCTCGTAGCGTTCACCGTTCTTGTCGAATACCTGCTTACGAAGTCCACCGAGAGCGCTTTGCGTTTCACGAACCTCGAAGCCATGAAAATCGAGGAACTCACGGAAAGAGAGCGGCAGCATTTTGATTTCCACGCACCGTCCGGATAGATAGGTAGAATACTCCGAAGAAAGAAGGTAAGCGTTTGACCCGGTGACATAGATATCGCAGTCAAAATCTACACGGAAGGCGTTGACCGCATCCTCCCATGCTTCGATCCGCTGAAGCTCATCGAAGAAAAGATACATCCGCTTTCCGGGGACACTGCGCTCTTTCACATACCGATAGATATCGTCGGCGCTCATCCCTCGAAAATCAAAGGATTCAAAATTCATCTCGATGATCTGCTCAGGCAGAACACCGGTATCTTTCAAGTGCTGTACCATCAGTTTCAGCAGACTGGACTTGCCGCAGCGGCGAATGCCAGTTATCACCTTGACCGGCTCGGTATCCTGGAAGCCAATCAGCTTCTTCAGATAAATATCGCGCTTTTTTAGTTCGTGGGAATCTATCATGCCGAACACCTCCTGTGGCATTAGTATAGCACCGCCTAAACAAATAATCAAGTTTTTGCACTCAAATGCAAAAACTTATAGCATTCGACAATTTATGCAGTATTGCCGCGTCCGAAATGCCATGTCTCATTTCTCCTTGGTATCTTGTAATGCGGCAGAAAGGAATATCCTTTCCTATGAGAAAACGATTCTTTTTGAACTGCCTGCTGATCCTCACCCTCATTATAGTTATGTCAACTAACGCATTCGCTATTTCGGAGAGTGATGTAGAATCCGCGGTCAGTTCCTCTGGTAAAGAAGCTGTCTCCGGTACGGTTCTGGTGTGGTTCCTGTGCGCCATTGCCTTTTTGAAGGTGTCGCAGAAAATTGACAGCTTTCTGTCCAGCCTTGGGCTGAACGTCGGGCATACCGGCGGCTCCATGCTCTCTGAGGCGATGATTGCCATGCGCGCCATCAACACCGCGACCAGCGCGGTCGGCAGCGCATTGGGCAGCCGCAGCCGTCACGGTTCTGCTCCTGCATCCGGGAAATCCGGCAGTGGGAGCGCGGGTGCGGCAGGCTTTTTCAGCGGCGGACTTGCCGGTATGGCAAGCCGTAAAATTGCAAGCGATGCGGTACGCACGGCGACGACAGAGAAAAACATCGTCCAGCCGCAACAGGCGGAGTCGACCGTCAACCGGACGCATGCAAGCAGCGACACCCATTCCGATTCGCAGTCTGCTTCTGAGCAGCAGCGGCAGAACACCAACCAGCTTGACCAGAATCAGCAGACGGTTTCCTCCCGCGCTGTAAACTCAGAACAGCATGAAAAGTCTCAGCAGGCGCTCCACGAATCCCAGCATTCCATGGACGCCAGCCAGCTCCATCAGGATACACAGACTGCGCAGGAGCAGCAGTTCCATTCGGCGCTGCATACGGAGGATCAGCAGGCATCGCATCTGGCGTTCCAGTCAGAAAGCAGCGAATTTGCCGGCTCTGTAGTGCAGTCGGATGAATTTGATGCAAGCAGTGAAGAAGCCAGAACGGAACAGTCGCAGGTCATGCAGTCTGCCTTGCAACAGGAGCAGATCGGTGTTACCCAGCGCGAGGTGCAGTCCGAGGAAAGCCACCATGCACAGCATGATACGATGGATGGTTTCCACACGGAACAGTCTGGAATCACGCAGCGTGAGCAGGCGCAGCATACCCAGCAGGAGACGCAAAGCTCCACTTTCGGACAGGTGGAATCGCAATCCCGGCAGCATACTGCGCAATCCGACAAACAGTTTTTCTCCGTCCGCAATGGACTTTCCAAAACCACCATTGCAGAGCGGACTGTCCAGGCGCAGGAGCGCCCCGGCAGATTCCTGCACAGCAAAACACCATCTGCTGCGCCCGCTTCTGCCCCGGCAAATGAAGCACCCGCCGCCCGGCCTGCGCCGATCCCCTCTGCCCCCACGCAGTTTCGCAGTTTTGGCGGAACGCTTTTTGCAAAATCACTTTATCAGGGCGGCGCGTTTGCCAACGACGTGATCGGCACGGTTGCCAAGGGTGATTACCGCACGACCGGCTCCATCACCGGCGAGACCGCGACACGTTCTTTGACGTCCTATATGGGCTTCACCGCGTTGGGAGAACACGCAACCAACATTCCGCGCTATCAGGACGTGGAGATCGGCGGCGGCCGCATCACAGGACGCGAGTTCACGCCAGAGCATCCGGGCGGCATTGATTTCTGTATGTACCATGCTGACCAGTACGCCCAACCGAAGGGCGATTACAGCAAGGTCTACTCCGCGGACGACGCCGCATGGTATAAGCAGTACGCAGCGGACACTGTAGAACGAAAGCCCTATCAAACGGAGGACGGCAAGATTGCCTATCACGAAAAGATCGTGCAGAAGCTGCCGAATCCACCGCAAAGAAAAGATCGGATGTGAGAACCTATGAGTCAGGAACAGCGGGACAGCTATGTGATCCCGCCAAACTTTATTGAGGGCGGTTCGTTCTTCGGCGGCTTATTCAAGGCGCGAAATGTGGTCGAGGCGGTCATCCTTGCCGCCGGCACCGGGCTCCCGATTTTGACGCTCTCGCTGACGCTGACCGTCCGGATCATTCTGCTCTGTCTGACCTCGCTGCCGCTGGCGCTTCTGGCGCTCATCGGGATCGCGGGGATGCCGCTTTCCTCCTATATCATTCTCTTTTTTCGCTTTCTGCGCAACCGCAGAACCCTAAGCAAAAGCGGCGGCAAAAGCAGCCGAAAGCAGTCCATTCTCCCGACATGGGATAAAAAGTCCGGCCCCAGCACGGCTGTGCAGCCTGCCGCCTATAAAAAGGACGGCAGCCGCATCCGTTTTGCAAAGGACACACGCCGCCTGATGCTGGACACCGCCTATCGCCAGAAGGAACAGGCAGCGCGACCCGGCAATCCGCTTGCAGCGTATGTGCCGATTCAGAAAATCGAAAACGGCATTGTCTACACGACCGACCACCGATTTATCAAGATCCTGGAGATCGTGCCAATCAACTTCTTACTCCGTAGCGCAAGAGAGCAGCGGAACATCGTGTATTCGTTTATCAGCTATCTCAAAATCGCGCCCGTGAAGCTGCAGATCAAGGTCATTACGAAACGCGCGGATATGAACCGGCATATCGAAACCGTGCGCCGGGAGATGGCGCGGGAGACGAACGAAAGCTGCCGGATGCAGCAGGAGGACTATCTGAAGCTGCTCAAAAAGCTCGGCTCCAGAGAAGCCATCGCACGCAGGTTTTTCCTCATCATGGAGTATGAACCACTCCCCGGCGCGAAGAAAGACCGCGAGGAAGCGGACGCTATTTCGTCGCTGCAAACAGCAGCACGGACGGCGGCAAATTATCTCCGGCAATGCGGCAACAGCGTCGTTCAGCATGAAAATGAGGACGAAGCCGCTGCCGAAATGCTCTATACGTTCCTCTGCCGCAGAGAAAGCACGGACGTTCCGTTTTTACAGCGCATCTCCCACATCGCATCCAACTATATAAAAGCTGGCTGTTCCATCGACGAAATTCCCGTCGGTGTTTTTTTTGCGCCCTCGCAGCTGGATTTCACGCATGGCAGCTATCTCTGCATCGACGGAACGTACTATGCGTATTTGCTGGTGCCGTCGGACGGGTATAAATCCGAGGTTCCTGCGGGCTGGCTGAGTCTTCTGGTCAACGCCGGGGACGGCATTGACCTCGATGTATTTCTGACGCGGCAGCCAAAGGATCGCATGATCCGCAAGCTCGGCCAGCAGCTTCGCATCAACCGCAGCAAGATCAAGGAGACCAGCGACACCAACACGGACTTTGACGATCTCGACAGCGCTATCCGAAGCGGCTATTTTCTGAAAGATGGTCTGAGCAACCATGAGGATTTCTACTACCTGAATCTGCTTATCACCGTGACCGCAGACAATCCGGATGATCTGGACTGGAAATGCGCCGAAATGAAAAAGCTGCTCATTTCGCAGGACATGAACGTCCAGAGCTGCAACTTCTGTCAGGAACAGGCGCTTCGGTCTTCTTTTCCGCTCGTGAAGCTGGATAAATCGCTCTTTGAACGCAGCAAGCGAAACGTGCTGACGCTGGGCGCAGCAAGCTGCTATCCGTTCACGGCGTATGAGCTGTGTGACGACAACGGCATCCTGCTCGGCGTCAACAAACACAACAATTCTCTCATCATCGTGGACATCTTTGATTCGCGTATCTACAAAAACGCCAACATTGCCATTCTCGGCACGAGCGGCAGCGGAAAGACCTTTACCATGCAGCTCATGGCGCTGCGGATGCGGCGTAAGGGTATCCAGGTGTTTATCGTCGCGCCGCTCAAAGGTCACGAATTTCATCGGGCCTGCTCCAACATCGGCGGGGCGTTCATCCAGATCTCGCCCGCCTCTCCCAACTGCATCAACGTCATGGAGATCCGGCAGACAGACCGCTCGGTCGATGAACAACTCGACGGCAGCACCGTGGAGCACTCCATGCTGGCCGCCAAGATCCAGCGGCTGCACATCTTTTTCAGCCTGCTGATTCCCGACATGAACCATGAGGAACGGCAGCTTCTCGACGAAGCTATGATCCGAACCTACGCCAAGAAGGGTATTACGCACGACAATGACACGCTCCGCGACCCCAATCACCCGGAACAATACCGCGAGATGCCAATTCTGGGCGATCTGTATGCGGTACTCAAGGAATCTTCCTCCACGCTGCGGCTGGCAAACATTCTGAACCGGCTCGTCAGCGGTTCTGCCAAGACGTTCAACCAACAGACGAATGTTTCTCTCGACAACAAGTACATCGTTCTGGATATTTCGGAGCTGACCGGCGATCTTCTGACCGTTGGGATGTTCATGGCGCTGGATTTTGTCTGGGATAAGGCGAAAGAGAACCGCACGGAGGAAAAGGCCATTTTCATTGACGAATGCTGGCAGCTCATCGGTGCCAGCAGCAACCGTCTGGCAGCGGAATTTGTGCTGGAGATTTTCAAGATCATCCGCGGCTACGGCGGCTCGGCCGTCTGTGCGACGCAGGATCTCAATGACTTCTTCGCGCTGGAGGACGGCAAATACGGCAAGGGCATCATCAACAACTCCAAGACCAAGGTGATCTTGAATCTGGAGGATGAGGAAGCCCAGCGTGTCGGCTCGATCCTGCATCTTTCCGAAGCAGAGCTGATGGAGATCACGCACTTTGAGCGCGGCAGCGCCCTTATCAGCACGAACAACAATAATGTTGCCGTCGAGATCAAATGCAGCGAGCTGGAAAAGGAACTCATCACCACTGACCGCAGAGAGCTTCAGGAACTGCTGAAACGGAACGGTAAAACAGGCTAAGACGTACACAATGCGTCTTTTATGCGTACAGCTGCCATCTTCAAATCTGACAGCTACAGTTTGTACGTATTCTGTGCGGCAGTTATACGTACAAAAATAAGAGGTGACGACTATGAAAACCCGCGCACAGATCTACTCGCACGAGGCCAGCGGCATTCTGCGAGATATTTCGACCTATGGTGTTCTGACACAAAAACAGATTTTAGGTCTGTATCCGCAGAAGGATGAACAGATCAGAAATCTCTTGTCCTATCTTTGCAAACAAAAACGATTGTTCCTTGTGGACGGCTTCTATTCCCTGACGCCAGAGCTGCCAAAAGACCGCGACCGTGGTTTGGAAGCAGCGGTCACAGTACTGGCGGACTTTATGGAGCAGGTCGAGTACCATGCTGCGGGAGAGTATCCCGTGAAGATCATCTTTCTTGCCAGCGGCGAGGTCTATGAAATCCTCTACGCCGAACCCGGCAAAGAAGCCATTTTGAATCTGCTGCTTGCCCGCCCGGAGCAGGAACCGCCCGTGCGGCTGGTCATTCTGGAGGATGCCGCGCAGGTCGATCTGCTCGCCATCCCAAATGTGCGCGCATACTGTCTGCTGGATGGTGACGGCAATATTCAATATCTTCAGGAAGAAACGGAGGGATCATTTTGAACCGTGCGCTTTTATCCAAACGAATATCCTCGCTGCTGGCAGAGACCTCGCGGCTGAGCAATGCGCTTTGCGCCATGAACACAATGGACTTGCAGCGCTATCCGGAAAATTATGAGCTGCTCTCCACCGACGCGGCGCTCCGCGCAGAGCAGATCGCCTGCCGGATGCGGCATCTGGTCTACGGCTTTACCACTGTGCAGAAGCATGAATATCTGACCTCTGCCGCCAACGTTCTCGGCATCACGATCACCGCGCAGCCAGGGCTGGTGGAGATTACGCTCCCGGGGTTATTGCCCAAGAAAAAGCAGCGCAGCGCCGAATATCTGACCGACCCGCTGGAGCAGGCGCTCGGACAGTTTGTTAAAGATCATCCTCTTTCCCATTTTGAGTCGTGCATCATCTGCTTCTGCCATATCTATGCGGTATCTGGCGGACGCGGCCGCATCCGGGACTATGACAACTTGGAAATGAAGCAGATTCTGGACGTCGTCTGCGCTTATCTTATGATGGATGACAATGGGCTTTTGTGCAACGTCTATAACACCACGGAGCTGGGCGAGGAAGACGTCACAAAGCTCTATGTCATGGATCAAGATATGTTTCCGGGCTGGCTGGAAGAGTATCAAAATGCGCTGGAAACCATGTCGGATTTTTAAGCATTTTTCGTCCTTCTTTTTCAGATACCGCCGCGCATGGTGTTTTCCCTTGAAACATCAGGCGTTTTCGCTTGATCGGCAGCGCAGAAATTACCGAAGTTAAGAGCCGATACGGTAAAAGAGGTCACTTTTATGAATCCGACGCAACTTCCTGCCGAGGGCACACTCGCGCTTCTTGTGCTGCAGATCATTGCCGTCTCCGGCGAGTTCCCGCCTGCCTTTTCCGGCCACTTTCCGGGCGGCTGCAGCTATATCGAAAGCGTGATCGGCAAGCTCAAAAAGGACGGGCTGCTCCGTTCGTATACCAAGAACGGTTTGCGTGGACTCAGGCTGACCGCAAGCGCCAAACGGCTGCTGCTTCAAAAATATCCGGTCGACCTCGCGCCCTATCTTACAGGCGCGTCCGAGACAAATTCTTTGAAGTCAGAACCAGAGCGCCGGCTGCGACTGCACCGGATGACCGAGGCGCTTCAGATCCTGCACAACGCACAAATCCCGTCGCTGCCGTGGGAAAAGCCATCCATGCAGGACTGGCGCTCAAATTCATCTGTATTTCCGGTCTACTATTCCTCCCGCGAGTTCAAAGCTCTTGGCAGTCTTTGCACCAAAATCCGCAATTCCCGCATGACGGGTGTTCTGTTCACAGAACAGGCCATCTTCCCGGTTTACAACATGGCTTCGACTTTTCCAAGATGGGCGTACAATGCCGAGATCCGGCTCAAGGCTGTCTTACAGACAGAATTTTGCCGCAATGCACAGTTCACGATCGGCGGCATTGTGTTCGGCAGCTCACCTATGCAGATACCTGCGATCCTGAATGACATGACGAGGAACCATTTCCTTTTGGATGGCAGCTATCCGCATTTCTATTTTCTGACGCTCGACCACGTTGGTGAGGCTGGTGCATTTCAGTTATGTCAACCGGATATGCTGGAGCAGTTGAATGAAATCCTCTCGGAAAACCTCCTGCCGCCGTCCCCCGCAATGCCAATCGAACATGATGCTCTGGAGCAGGACGGGTCGCCCGTCCTGTTTTCGTATCTCTGCGACCTTCCAAGGCTGCACCGGTTTCGCTGTGCGCTGACGCTGCGGAACCAGACTGGCAGCATCCTCTGCTTTGACTATCAGGCAGAGGCGCTGCGGGAGGCGTTCGGTGCGCAGGTCAATATCACAAGCATCGACTTTGCCGCTTATGAAAGGATGATGCTCCATCAATAAGAAACAGAAGATCGTTCTGGTCTGTTTTCTCCCCGTCGCGCTGGCTGCCCTTTTCTATGCTGGCGGCTATCTTGCACAGTTCATCTACAACTATCAGGCATGGACAGCCGAAGGCGGCACGCCGTACAGCGGCACCTCGCCGCCGATGCCGGACGCCGCGTTCGACGTCTGCCTGCGGTTCGTATTCCGCTTTCCATACGGTCTGTACGGCATGGGCATCTTTCTGGCGGCAATCGTACTTCTTGTCGTGGCGATCATGCACATGGGTGCCGGCGGCGACGGACAATATGACAAGACCAGAAACCTGACATATTCCCACAAGGGAACCTACGGAACCGCCGGTTTTCTCAATCCAAAAGAAGCCGGACAGGTACTCGACTTTGTACCGGACCTGCGCAAGCACCACGGCACGATTCTCGGTGAAGTGGATGGCCGTGTGGTCTGTATCCCGGAGAAAACACGCTTCAACGGCAACCTTGCCGTCTATGGCGCAAGCGGCTCGAAAAAGACGCGCGCGTTCTGCGTCAACATGATCTTGCAGTGCGCAGCACGGAAAAGCTCGCTGGTCATATGTGACCCCAAATCAGAGTTATACGAGAAAACCAGCGCGTATCTGCGCGATCAGGGCTACACCGTCCGCGTGTTCAATCTGGTCACGCCCGCGTCGTCGGATTCGTGGAACTGCCTGTCTGAGATCGACGGGCAAGAGCTGATGGCGCAGCTTTTCTGCGACGTTATCATCCGCAATACCGGCAGCGACCGTGGCGACCACTTCTGGGACAGCGCCGAGATGAATCTTCTCAAGGCGCTCGTCCTGTTTGTCGAGCGCAGCTATCCCCCAGAGCGTCGGAACATTGGCGAAGCGTATCAGCTGCTTGTAAGCTGCTCGGAAAAGGAACTGAACGAGCTGTTTGACGCGCTCCCGCTGGGGCATCCAGCCAGAGCGCCATACAGCATCTTTCGGCAATCCTCGGAGAGCGTGCGCGGCGGCGTCATTATCGGTCTTGGTTCCCGGCTGCAGGTGTTTCAAAATGCAGACATCCGCGCCATCACAAGCCACGATGAAATTGATCTGGAGCTGCCGGGCAAGCAGCCGTGCGCTTATTACTGCATCACGAGCGATCAGGACAGTACCTTCGATTTTCTGTCCTCGCTGTTTCTGTCGTTCATTTTTATCAAACTCGTCCGCTACGCCGACCAGAACTGTCCGGGCGGCTGTCTGCCGGTTCCTGTTCATGTGCTCGGCGAGGAGCTTTGCGCCTGCGGCGTTATCCCCGATCTCAGCCGAAAAATCTCCGTAATCCGTTCCCGGAACATCAGTATGTCCTGCGTGTTTCAGAATCTCGCCGGTCTGCAAAACCGCTATCCCAACAACCAATGGCAGGAAATTCTAGGAAACTGCGACGTGCAGTTGTTCCTTGGCTGTACGGATGCACTAACGGCAGAGTTCATTTCCTCACGCTCCGGCGAGGCAAGTGTCGCCGTGACCAGTCAGGCCAAACAGCTTGGTACATGGCGCATTTCCAACTACACCCCGGAATACCGCGAAACGAGCGGTGTCGGCCGCAGGCGGCTGCTCACGATGGATGAGGTCTTACGGCTGGACGTGGATAAGGCGCTCGTTATCATCCGTGGGCGAAACATTTTGGAGGTCGATAAATTTGACTACTCCAAGCACTATGAAGCAAAGAAGCTGCGCCCGGATAAAGCGGCGTCGCACATCCCACGCTGGAGAAGCGAAGCGTCTCCAACACCTGCCACCCCTGTTCCGCGCACAGCCCCAGCGCCCAAAAAGGATGCTCCTGCAAAAAAGCAGAAGATCATAACCACCAGCAAGGAATCCATTTTATCTAGGAAACCCCTGGGCTAATCACCTGCGGCGGGCGACGAATCTTTTCCGCCAATTCTGCGGTTTGAAAAGCGAGAAATACATACAGTATTCCTTCACTTTTCAAACCTTGCCTTGACGAAAAATCTTTCGCCGACCGCTCTTGTCGATTAGCCCAGAGCTTTCCCACCACAAAAGGAGGAATGACCCATGCCCAGAAAAAAGGAATTGCCTGTTCCGGACAGCGGCGAACAGGACGACCTGCTTTCCGCTGAAACGCAGGAGTTTCCCGACGCACCGCTCACCGAACCGGTGGCGGAACCCATCCCCACAGAAAGCCCGCCCGATGAAGGCGCACCGGAGGATGATACGCCGTCGGAGGAATACACGGAATTTCTTCAAGCGCTGAATGAAGCTCCCGCGCAGGAAGATCCGCAGTCTGCTCCAGCTGCCGAAGCGGAGCAGCTGCCCTCCGAGGAAGAACCGGCACTGACCATCCCCTCAGAGGAACTGCCACCTGAACCTCCGCGCGCCGATTCTTCGCCGATGCCGCACAATGGCGCGGTTCTGACGATCACCGCCAGAACGCGGATTAAAAGTGAAGCCGAAGCCACCGACGAACTCTGGCATGAGATCCGCAACGCCTACCGGACGCGGCGGATCCTGACCGGCACGCTGGACGGCATTGAGCAGACGGCAGGCGGAAAGACGCTGGCAACGGTCAGCTTCCGTGGCTTCCGCATCGCCATCCCGATCCGTGAAATGCTTGTGCTGGAGGAACGTATGCCGTCCGGCAGAGCATATGCCGACTACATGAATCGGCTGAACCGCATTCTTGGCACGATGCTCGGCGCGGAGAAGGTGCTGCGCGTCGAAGCCTTTGGCATTGAATGTGCCATCTTTGCGCGTGACCTCTCCTGGCAGTGGGTGTCCGACGTCCGCGACCTTTACAGTGTCGGCGACCGGGTTCTGATCCGCGTGCAGGAGATCAACGGCGAGGATGCCGAGCATCTTTCCATCCGGGCAGATATCCGCAGCACGTTTTCCGAAACCAGCGTGGACAATTTGAAGAAGTGTCAGGTACAGAGCAAGTACGCCGGCAAGGTCACAGATCTTCGCGGCGGCGTTGTGTATATCCGCCTGAACAACGGCGTCAACGCCATCGCGCACACCTGCTATGATTCCAGAATGCCCGGCAAAAAGGACGATGTCAGCTTCGCGGTCACACGGCTGGATGAAGAACACGGCATTGCCGTCGGCATTATCACGCGGATCATCAAGCGGAACCTGTAATCCGGCAGCGTTCTGCCTATGACCGATTTCCTGTTCCTTGCAGCGTCCATGCTGGAACCGCTGCTGCGCCGTCTGAGGGTGCCTCCCTGACGGTACTAAACTATAAAAGGAGTTTTCTCTATGAAAGCCAAAGAAGAATACGTTGACGCCCCTCGCGAAACACGTTCTAAAGACATCACCGTCTACGCGGTCATTTTTCTCGTCCTGCTGGTCGGCGCTGGCATTTTCCTCGCAGTCAGGCTGCTGCATAAGCCCGCAGATGCGGCGCTTGCAGACAGCAAATCCGGGATCATTTATGATTCGTCCGCAGTCGAGGGTGGCTGGGATAATCTCAGCCCCGAAGAAATTGCGGAACGCCTAAATCAGAAAGTTGAGGAGGGCATGATCAATATTTCAATGAACACCGCGCCTTACTTTGAAAATGGCACAGCTGAAGGCAATGTCATGATCGTAAACGAGGACATCAATCTTTACCCCCAGCAGGTGGAGTTCATCCGCAATGACACACAGGAGGTCATTTATCAGTCCAAAGCAATCCCCGTGGGCAGCAAGATCGAACGTGCTGCCCTCGATGTGGAGCTTCCGGCTGGCACATACGAATGCACGGCTATGTTCCACAACCTTGATCCGGTTAGTGGCGAAATCATCGGCACAGCCGGGGCAGTTATCACTATCACCATCAAAAACTAATTTTCAAAATTACAAAGGAGTAAACACCATGAAAAACTTTAAGAAGACTATCTCTCTCATCCTCGCTATCTGCATGCTCGCGTCCCTCGCCATTTCCGCTTCTGCCGCCAACACCGTTGACGCTTCGGGCGGCACCGGCACGTCCAGCGTCACGCTCTCTTCTACCGCTGACGGCAGCATTGGCGGCGATCCCGCAGCTACCAAAATGAGCGTCACCGTGCCTA
>OIWM01001587.1_pt1 | contig 21556 bp, 9 predicted proteins | sample 1587451 | NCBI WGS metagenome assembly OIWM01 (sample SAMEA3888907, study PRJEB22519) | human gut metagenome | biome: human gut; feature: human-associated habitat; material: faeces | place: Denmark | collected 2011
AAATGCATATCACCTTGCCCTATGATTTTTATTTCTTCGAGCAGCCTCGAACTTTCCCACAACACCGTAAAAGTTGCAAAAACGTTAAATGCGTCACACATTTCAATGTTAAAGTGGTCGGCTTTTCCCCTGAAACATGCCACGGGTAACACCATGAGTGAATTTATTGCCGAAAACCGCGGCGCGGATGTCATCACCCGACCGAACTGGTCAGCCGTTTTCTCGGTGGCGTTTTGCGTCGCCTGTCTGATTATCGTTGAGTTTTTGCCCGTCAGTTTGTTGACGCCAATGGCCCAGGATTTAGGCATTTCGGAGGGGGTTGCCGGGCAATCGGTGACCGTGACCGCCTTTGTGGCAATGTTTGCCAGTTTGTTTATTACCCAGACAATTCAGGCCACTGACCGCCGCTACGTTGTTATTTTGTTTGCCGTTTTGCTGACGCTCTCCTGTTTGCTGGTTTCCTTTGCCAACTCATTCAGTTTGCTTTTAATCGGTCGTGCCTGTCTGGGGCTGGCGCTGGGCGGGTTCTGGGCGATGTCGGCGTCGCTGACCATGCGTCTGGTACCGCCGCGTACGGTGCCGAAGGCGCTGTCGGTGATCTTCGGCGCGGTTTCTATTGCGCTGGTGATTGCCGCGCCGTTGGGCAGTTTTTTAGGCGAGCTTATCGGTTGGCGCAATGTCTTTAATGCGGCGGCGGTGATGGGCGTGCTGTGTATTTTCTGGATTATCAAATCATTGCCTTCACTGCCAGGCGAACCCTCGCATCAGAAACAAAATACTTTCCGCTTATTACAACGTCCGGGTGTGATGGCAGGGATGATCGCCATCTTCATGTCTTTCGCCGGGCAGTTTGCTTTCTTCACGTATATTCGCCCGGTGTATATGAACCTGGCGGGATTCGGCGTGGATGGCTTAACGCTGGTGCTGTTGAGTTTTGGCATTGCCAGCTTTATTGGTACGTCGCTTTCGTCGTTCATTCTTAAACGTTCGGTAAAACTGGCCTTAGCAGGCGCGCCGTTAATACTGGCTGTGAGTGCGTTGGTGCTGACGTTGTGGGGAAGCGATAAAATCGTTGCTACCGGCGTGGCAATTATCTGGGGGCTAACTTTTGCATTGGTTCCGGTCGGCTGGTCAACGTGGATCACCCGCTCACTGGCCGATCAGGCAGAAAAAGCCGGGTCAATTCAGGTGGCGGTTATTCAGCTTGCTAATACCTGTGGCGCGGCAATCGGCGGTTATGCGCTGGATAATATTGGTCTGACTTCGCCGTTGATGTTGTCCGGCACATTGATGTTGCTGACGGCGTTATTGGTCACCGCAAAGGTGAAAATGAAGTAACGTATTTACAGGAGGGGTTACTGCTCTGGCGGGAAGCTCTCCTGTTCTTCCCCTGATAACCATTGATCAGGTATTGTTCTTATCTTGTTGTTATTTCCATTATTCCGCCTGTATTCATCATTTGCTAATCATGAATCATCATTTTCTCTCATGTTAAAGAAAGGTCATTTAATCTGAACGCATAGCGACAGGGATGACAAATGGCAGGGAAAGCGCATGGGAATGGCGATCGTCGGGGCGATAACACCATATGTGGATTGGGGGATCGTTTACGTCGTCTGACCGCAGGTATTTGCCTGATAACACAAACTATTTTCCCTGTTATGGCTGCTGCCCCTACGCATATTAATCCTGCGCACTCGGATACTGCCGCGTCACTGATCCTGCCGAACGTTAAAACTATTCCATATACCCTGGGTGCGTTGGAATCGCCACCAACGGTCGCGGCACGCTTTGGTATCACCGTTGATGAATTACGTCGCCTGAATCAGTTCCGTACCTTTGCGCGGGGCTTTGACAATGTGCGTCAGGGCGATGAAATAGATGTGCCCCTCATTAACAGTAATAGCCCCGAAGCGCGCAACCTGAAAGCAATGCAGATGGAGCGCGACGGCAAAGATCCGCAAATGCAGGTCGCGGAAATGGCGCAGCAAAGCGGAACACTTTTAGCTCGCGATATGGACAGCGAACAGGCGGCGAGTATGGCGCGTGGCTGGGTGGCTTCTTCTGCATCTGCGCAGGCAACGGACTGGCTCAGTCGTTGGGGAACTGCCCGGGTATCTCTTGGTGTGGATGAAGATTTCAGCCTTAAAAGCTCGTCATTTGAATTTCTCCATCCCTGGTACGAAACGCCGGATAACCTGGTCTTCAGCCAGCACACACTTCACCGTACGGATAATCGCACTCAAACCAACCACGGTATCGGCTGGCGTTATTTCACATCGAGCTGGATGTCTGGCGTCAATATGTTTATCGATCATGACCTGACCCGCTATCACACCCGAACCGGGATGGGCGTTGAATACTGGCGCGATTACCTGAAACTGAGCGGCAACGGTTATCTGCGCCTGAGTAACTGGCGTAGTGCACCGGAACTCGACAATGACTATGAAGCACGTCCGGCGAACGGTTGGGATCTTCGCGCCGAAGGCTGGTTACCGGCCTGGCCGCAGCTGGGCGGCAAGGTGGTCTATGAACAATATTATGGCGATGAAGTGGCGCTGTTTGGTAAAGACGAGCGTCAAAATGATCCTCACGCGATTACCGCAGGTTTGAGTTATACCCCTGTTCCTCTGATCTCCTTTAGTGCCGAGCAACGGCAGGGCAAACAGGGAGAAAACGACACCCGAATTGGTATGGAGTTGACGTTGCAACCCGGCCATTCACTGCAAAAACAGCTCGATCCGGCTGAAGTTGCAGCACGACGTAGCCTTGTGGGCAGTCGCTATGACCTGGTCGATCGTAATAACAATATTGTCCTCGAATATCGCAAGAAAGAGCTGGTGCGGCTGACGCTGACCGATCCGTTGAAAGGCAAGCCGGGTGAGGTTAAATCGCTGGTTTCTTCCTTACAAACCAAATATGCGCTGAAAGGTTATGACATTGAAGCCGCCTCCCTGCAATCAGCGGGCGGAAAAGTAGCTGTTTCCGGCAAGGATATTCAGGTCACTATTCCTCCCTACCGATTCACGGCAATGCCTGAAACCGACAACACTTACCCGATAGCGGTTACAGCGGAAGATTCGAAAGGAAATTTCTCCCGGCGTGAAGAAAGTATGGTGGTCGTGGAAAAACCCACATTAAGCCTCGCCGGTTCAACGCTTTCTGTCGATCTGCAAATCCTGCTTGCTGATGGAAAATCAACCTCAACGCTGACCTATACCGCGCGAGATTCCAGCGGCAAGCCAATCCCAGGTATGACGTTAAAAACACAGGTGAAAGGTTTGCAGGATTTCGCCTTAAGCGAATGGAAAGACAACGGTAACGGAACCTATACCCAAATAGTTACCGCCGGGAAGACGTCTGGCGCGTTATCGCTGATGCCGCAATTTAACGGCGATGATATCGCTAAGACGCCAGCACTGATTGCTATCGTGGCGAATACAGCATCCCGCGCTGACTCCACGATTGAGACAGACCAGGATAATTACGTCGCGGGTAAGCCGATAGTCGTTAAAGTGACCCTGAGAGATGATAACGGCAACGGGGTTACCGGACGAAAAGAACTTCTCAAACAAACCGTTAAAGTTGACAACACGAAGGCTGATGCCGTTAGTGCCTGGACGGAAGAAAGTGAGGGAATTTACAAAGCAAGCTATACGGCCCATCTCATTGGCGACAAATTAACGGCCCAGCTGACGATGCCCGGCTGGCAAACCAAACATTCGGATGCGTTCAGTATTGCGGGTGATAAAGATACCGCCAAAATCGCTGCGATGCAGATCACCGCGAATAACGCAGTTGCCAGACGCGATCACAATACCGTCGCTGTGACGGTCAGGGATGTGCATCAAAATTTACTGCAGGGACAAAATGTTACCTTCACGGTCGTGAATGGTGCGGCGGTTTTTGCCGATCCAAATGGCGGTATTGTGACGACAGATAAAGACGGGATTGCCAGCGTTAACCTTGCCAGTGACCAGGCGGTAAACAGTCTTATCAAGGCCGAGACCAATGGCAGTAGTCAGTCTGTGGAAGTGAGCTTTATTACTGGCGATATCTCTCAGCTGACCTCCACCATCAAGACAGACGATGTGTCATACACCGCGGGTGGCAAGATAAAAGTGTCAGTTACCCTTATGGATGAGCAGAAAAACCTGGTGAAAGGGATGGCTTCGCTGCTGGCGGGTAGCGGTGTGGTCGAGGTGAGCGGTACAGATAAAAATGAAACGGGTAACTGGAGCGAAGAGTCTGATGGCGTTTACACCACCACCCGAACCGCGAAGATTGCTGGCGATCGCCATTACGCCACGCTGAAACTATCGACATGGAGTAGCGCGCAGCAATCCGATGCGTATGCCATCCGCGAAAGCGGAGCTGTGTTGGCTTATTCCTCCATCGTTACCGACAAAACGACCTACACCGCGGGCGGCGCGATAAAAGTTACGGTAACACTCAAGGATAGCTATGAAAACCTGGTCGGGGGGCAACGAGACGCTATCAACCTGGCTATCCAGCTGCCAAATACAAAAGCGGAAAGCATCGCCTGGAATGAAGATCAAAAAGGAATTTATACCGCAACGTATACCGCCTTACTCCCTGGCACCGGTTTAAAAGCACAGCTACAGATGTCCGGCTGGGCGAACGCTCTGACTTCAAATGATTACAGTATTAGTGGCGATGCCGCCAGCGCACAAATTGTCGCGATGCAAGTGACAACGGGTAACCCGGATGTGCTGGCGAATGGCAGCGATCGACATACAGTGAATGTCCGGGTGGAAGATCAGTTTGGCAATGTGCTGCCGGAGCAGACCGTCACCTTTACGGTGACGAAGGGGGCGGCTGTATTTGCCAATGCAGGGCAGAGCGCAGGTATCAGGACGGATGCGCATGGCATGGCAGAGGTTGATCTGAGCAGTACCGTAGCGGATGCCAGCACTGTTGAGGCTAAGATCAATCAAAGCAGCGATAGTAAAACGGTGAACTTTGTTGCTGATGTTAGCACGGCGCAGGTCGCGGAGCTGGTGGTCATTAAGGATGGTTCAGAGGCGGACGGTTCGACGGCGAACACGCTGCGGGTGAAGGTCACCGATGCGTTCGGTAATACGCTTGCCGGGCAGACGGTCAGCGTGTTGGCGGACAACGGTGCAACGGTCGCTCCGACGGTGATTACAGAGCCGGACGGCACGGTGGAGATCTCAGTCACCAGCCAGACCGCCGGAACCAGTGTGGTCACCGCCAGCGTCAACAACAGCAGCCAGAGCCGGAACGTGACGTTTGTCGCCGATGTCAGGACGGCGAAGATCGCTGATCTGGTAGTCACCCGGGATAACTCAGTGGCAGACGGTGCAATGGCGAACACGCTGCGGGTGAGGGTCACAGATGCGTTCGGGAATACGCTTGCCGGGCAGACGGTCAGCGTGATGGCAGACAACAGCGCAACGGTGTCTCCGACGGTCACTACAGAGCCGGACGGCACGGTGGAGATCAGTATCACCAGCCAGACAGCCGGAACCAGTACAGGCACTGCCAGCATCAACAACAGCAGCCTGAGCCGGAACGTGACGTTTATTGCGGATGTCAGGACGGCGAAGATCGCTGATCTGGTGGTCATTAAGGACGACTCAGTGGCAGATGGTGTAATGGCGAATATGCTGCGGGCGAGGGTCACCGATGCGTTCGGGAATGTACTTGCCGGCCAGACGGTTAGCGTGACGGCGGACAACGGCGCAACGGTTGCTCCGGTGGTCATCACAGGGCCGGACGGCACGGTGGAGATCTCAGTCACCAGCCAGACCGCCGGAACCAGTGCGATCACCGCCAGTATCAACAACAGCAGCCTGAGCCGGAACGTGACGTTTGTCGCCGATGTCAGGACGGCGAAGATCGCTGATCTGGTAGTCACCCGGGATAACTCAGTGGCAGACGGTGCAATGGCGAACACGCTGCGGGTGAGGGTCACAGATGCGTTCGGGAATACGCTGAATGGGCAGACGGTCAGCGTGTTGGCAGACAACGGTGCCACGACTGCTCCGACGGTCACCACGCAGCCGGACGGCACGGTGGAAATCAGTGTCACCAGCCAGACGGCGGGAGTCAGTACTGTCACTGCCAGCATTAACAGCAGCAGCCTGATCCGGAACGTAACGTTTGTCGCGGATGTCAGGACGGCGCAGATAGCGAGTCTGGAGGTTACCCGGGATAACTCAGTGGCTGACGGCGCAATGGCGAACACGCTGCGGGTGAAGGTCACCGATGCGTTCGGGAATGCGCTGAATGGACAGACGGTCAGCGTGATGGCGGACAACGGCGCAACGGTTGCCCCGACGGTGATCACCGAGCCGGACGGCACGGTGGAAATCAGTGTCACCAGCCAGACGGCGGGAGTCAGTGCAGTCACTGCAACCATCAACAGCAGTAGTCAGAGTCAGAACGTGACATTTATCGCCGATGTCAGGACGGCGAAGATCGCGGATCTGGTGGTCATTAAGGATGGTTCAGAGGCAGACGGTTCGACGGCGAACACGCTGCAGGTGAAGGTGACCGATGCGTTCGGGAATGCACTTGCCGGACAGACGGTCAGCGTGATGGCAGGCAACGGTGCCACGACTGCTCCGACGGTCACCACGCAGCCGGACGGCACGGTGGAGATCAGTGTCACCAGTCAGACCGCCGGAGCCAGTACAGTCACCGCCAGCATTAACAACAGCAGCCTGAGCCAGAACGTGACGTTTGTCGCCGATGTCAGCACGGCGAAGATCGCTGATCTGGTGGTCATTAAGGATGGTTCAGAGGCAGACGGTTCGACGGCGAACACGCTGCGGGCGAGGGTAACCGATGCATTCGGTAATGCACTTGCCGGACAGACGGTCAGCGTGATGGCAGGCAACGGCGCAACGGTTGCCCCGACGGTGATCACCGAGCCGGACGGCACGGTGGAAATCAGTGTCACCAGTCAGACGGCGGGAATCAGTGCAGTCACAGCCAGCATCAACAGCAGCAGTCAGAGCCGGGACGTGACATTTATCGCCGATGTCAGGACGGCGAAGATCGCTGAACTGGAGGTCATCCGGGATAACGCGGTGGCAGACGGTTCGACGGCGAATACGCTGCAGGTGAAGGTCACCGATGCTAACGGTAATACGCTTGCCGGACAGGCGGTCAGCGTGTTGGCAGGCAACAGCGCAACGGTTGCTTCGACGGTGACCACAAAGCCGGATGGCACGGTGGAGATCAGTGTCACCAGTCAGACGGCAGGCACCAGTACAGTCACTGCCAGCATCAACAGCAGCAGCCTGAGCCGGAACGTGACGTTTGTCGCCGATGTCAGCACGGCAAAAATAGCGGATCTGGTCGTTATCCAGGATAACTCAGTGGCTGACGGCGCAATGGCGAACACGCTGCGGATGAGGGTCACGGATGCATTCGGTAATACGCTTGGCGGACAGACGGTCAGCGTGACGGCAGACAACAGTGCAATGGTCGCTTCGACTGTCATCACAGGGCCGGACGGTACGGTGGAGATCAGTGTCACCAGCCAGACGGCGGGGATCAGTATTGTCACTGCATCCATCAACAACAGCAGCCTGAGCCGGGACGTGACGTTTGTTGCCGATGTCAGGACGGCGAAGATCGCTGATCTGGTGGTCATTAAGGATGGTTCAGAGGCGGACGGTTCGACGGCGAACACGCTGCAGGTGAGGGTCACCGATGCGTTCGGTAATGCGCTTGCCGGGCAGACGGTCAGCGTGTTGGCGGACAACGGCGCAACGGTCGCCCCGACGGTCACCACGCAGCCGGACGGTACGGTGGAGATCTCTGTTACCAGCCAGACGGCGGGAGTCAGTGCAGTCACTGCAACCATCAACAGCAGTACTCAGAGTCAGAACGTGACATTTATCGCCGATGTCAGGACGGCGAAGATCGCGGATCTGGTGGTCATTAAGGATGGTTCAGAGGCGGACGGTTCGACGGCGAACACGCTGCGGGCGAGGGTGACCGATGCGTTCGGCAATGCACTTGCCGGGCAGGCGGTCAGCGTGATGGCAGGCAACAGCGCAACGGTCACTCCGACGGTCACCACGCAGTCGGACGGTACGGTGGAGTTCAGTGTCACCAGCCAGACGGCAGGAACCAGTACAGTCACCGCCAGTATCAACAGCAGCAGCCTGAGCCGGGACGTGACGTTTATTGCGGATGTCAGGACGGCGCAGATCGCGGTGCTGGAAGTGACGCAGGATTACGCCGTGGCAGATGGTTCGACGGCGAACACGCTGCGGGCGAGGGTGACCGATGCGTTCGGGAATGCACTTGCCGGGCAGACGGTCAGCGTGACGGCAGGCAACGGCGCAACGGTGTCTCCGACGGTCATCACAGGGCCGGACGGCACGGTGGAGATCAGTGTCACCAGTCAGACGGCGGGAGCCAGTACTGTCACTGCCAGCATCAACAGCAGCAGCCTGAGCCGGAACGTGACGTTTGTCGCGGATGTCAGGACGGCGCAGATCGCGGTGCTGGAAGTGACGCAGGATTACGCCGTGGCAGATGGTTCGACGGCGAACACGCTGCGGGCGAGGGTGACCGATGCGTTCGGGAATGCACTTGCCGGGCAGACGGTCAGCGTGACGGCAGGCAACGGCGCAACGGTGTCTCCGACGGTCATCACAGGGCCGGACGGCACGGTGGAAATCAGTGTCACCAGCCAGACGGCGGGAGTCAGTGCAGTCACTGCAACCATCAACAACAGCACCGCGAGCCAGAACGTGATGTTTATCGCCGATGTCAGGACGGCGAAGATCGCGGATCTGGTGGTCACCCGGGATAACTCAGTGGCTGACGGCGCAATGGCGAACACGCTGCAAGTGAAGGTTACCGATGCTAACGGTAATACGCTTGCCGGGCAGACGGTCAGCGTGTTGGCGGACAACAGCGCAACGACTGCCCCGACGGTAATCACAGAGCCGGACGGGACGGTGGAGATCTCAGTCACCAGCCAGACCGCCGGAACCAGTACTGTCACTGCAACCATCAACAGCAGTAGTCAGAGTCAGAACGTGACGTTTATCGCCGATATCAGGACGGCGCAGATCGCTGATCTGGTGGTCATTAAGGACGGCTCAGTGGCAGACGGTTCGACGGCGAACATGCTGCGGGTGAGGGTGACGGATGCGTTCGGTAATGCGCTTGGCGGCCAGACGGTCAGCGTGTTGGCGGACAACGGCGTAACGACTGCCCCAACGGTGATCACCGAGCCGGACGGCACGGTGGAAATCAGTGTCACCAGCCAGACGGCGGGAGTCAGTGCAGTCACTGCAACCATCAACAGCAGTAGTCAGAGTCAGAACGTGACATTTATCGCCGATGTCAGCACGGCGAAGATCGCTGATCTGGTGGTTATTAAGGATGGTTCAGAGGCGGACGGTTCGACGGCGAACACGCTGCGGGTGAGGGTGACCGATGCGTTCGGGAACACGCTAGCCGGGCAGACGGTCAGCGTGTTGGCGGACAACGGCGCAACGACTGCCCCGACGGTCATCACAGAGCCGGACGGTACGGTGGAGATCTCAGTCACCAGCCAGACGGCGGGAGTCAGTGCAGTCACTGCCAGCATCAACAGCAGCAGCCAGAGCCGGAACGTGACGTTTGTCGCCGATGTCAGGACGGCGCAGATCGCGGATCTGGTGGTTATTAAGGACGGTTCAGAGGCGGACGGTGCGACGGCGAACACGCTGCGGGCGAGGGTGACCGATGCATTCGGTAATGCGCTTGCCGGGCAGACGGTCAGCGTGTTGGCGGACAACGGCGCAACGGTCGCCCCGACGGTCACCACGCAGCCGGACGGTACAGTGGAGATCTCTGTTACCAGCCAGACGGCGGGGATCAGTGCGGTCACAGCCAGCATCAACAACAGCAGTCTGAGCCGGAACGTGACATTTATCGCCGATGTCAGCACGGCGAAGATCGCTGATCTGGTGGTCATTAAGGATGGTTCAGAGGCAGACGGTTCGACGGCGAATACGCTGCAGGTGAAGGTCACCGATGCTAACGGTAATACGCTTGCCGGACAGACGGTCAGCGTGTTGGCAGGCAACAGCGCAACGGTCACTCCGACGGTGACCACCAAGCCGGACGGCACGGTGGAGATATCTGTAACCAGCCAGACGGCGGGAATCAGTGCAGTCACTGCCAGCATCAACAGCAGCAGTCAGAGCCGGAACGTGACGTTTATCGCCGATGTCAGGACAGCGAAGATCGCGGACCTGGTGGTCATTAAGGACGACTCAGTGGCAGACGGTGCAATGGCGAATATGCTGCGGGCGAGAGTCACCGATGCGTTCGGTAATGCGCTTGCCGGGCAGACGGTCAGCGTGTTGGCGGGCAACAGCGCAACGGTTGCTCCGACGATGACCACAAAGCCGGATGGCACGGTGGAGATCAGTGTCACCAGCCAGACGGCGGGCACCAGTACAGTCACCGCCAGCATCAACAACAGCAGCCAGAGCCAGAACGTCACCTTTGTACCTGGTGATGCATCGCAACTCACTTCAATCGTTGAAACAAATAAGTCGAACTATACGGTTGGAGAGACAATCACCATCACGGTAACGCTCCGGGATGCGTTCGATAATCTGGTAACCGGTGCAGCTTCACAGTTAGCCGCTGATGGTGTGCTGACGGTGGCTGGCACTGACCCGTCAGAAATGGGAAGCTGGGTTGAATCAGGTGGCGTGTATACCACAACCCGAATGGCGACGATTGCCAGTACCAATCAGCACGCCAACCTGCAATTGCAGACGTGGAGTGATGGCGTAACGTCAGATCGCTATGACATCCAGTCCGGTTCTCCGGCGCAAGCCACATCAACTATCGCTACGGATAAAAACGCCTACACCGCTGGCGACACTATAACCGTCGCCGTGACGCTGAAAGACGCGCACGGTAACCTGGTTGAAGGGGGCGAGTCCTTACTGTCTGGTGATAACGTAATAGTGGAAGGAGCCGTACGTTCAGGAGGATGGTCTGAAAACGCCGGTGTTTATACTGCTACATGGTCGGCGCAAATGGCGGGAGACTCTCACCACGCGACGCTGAAGTTGTCTGAATGGGGCAGCAGTAAACAATCAGAGAGTTATTCCATCCACAGCGGTGCTCCGGTGCAGGCAAATTCTGCTATCAGGACAGATAAATCGGCATATATCGCCGGGGAGCCATTAACCGTCACAATAACGTTGCGGGATGAGTTTGGTAACCCTGCTTTAGGGCTGACATCAGAAGTCATCGAGTCTTATATTGATAGTTTCGCGGTAGGCGGCGCAACTCCCGATTCTATGCGGTGGGTCGAGCAGAATAATGGTGAATATACCATTGTCTGGACAGCATGGGTTGCCGACGAAAATCTGGTTGCCAGTCTGAAATTAAAAACATGGGCAACGGAGATTAAGTCCTCGCTATACGGGATACAACCAGGTGCAGCGGCAAAAACTCAATCAACGATTGTCGCGGACAAAACGATATATATCGCTGGGGATAGCATAACGGTGACCGTTGTTCTTAAAGATGCCCAGGGTAACTTTATTACTGATGGTGTTGTTCAGCTTAATGAGGAAAACGTACAAGTCAGGAATGCGGATCCTATCCAGGGCAATAATTGGGTTTACAACGGCAATGGGCAATATCAAAGACAGTATATGGCGCATTTTGCGGAAGCGAATTTGAATGCGCAACTGAAGATGGCTGGTTGGAGCGATGCCAATTATTCAAACAATTACACTATTAAACCAGGTGAAGTGAGTCCGCTTGGTTCACAGCTTCGTATACGAGAAGTTTTAGTAGTGGAAGGGGCGGATTTACCTGTCAGTGCTTTATTAGTTGATGATTTTGGAAATCCGGTGGATAACGGTCTGGATTTGCTGGATGATGCAGTGTACTTACAAAATGTAGAAAAAAAAGAAGGGGAAAAATGGAGATATGTGGGTGATGGAATATATGAACGTACATATATGGCCTACCAAGAAGGAGAAAATTTAACTTCATTTATGGAGATTAAAGGTTGGCGTATATACGGACAACCATCCTATACCATCCTTCCTTTTGTGGAAGTCGAGTTACTGAGTGTTAATGGTGTAAAATTCAGGGCGACAGATGGTTTTCCAGAAACAGGGTTTGATGGTGCAAAATTCACGCTGTTACTAACCCATAATATGAAAAATACGGATTATAATTGGACGGCTGGGATTTATGGAATTAATGTTGACAGTAATGGAGAAGTAACATTATCTGTGCTGATAAGAAGTGAAGTTACTATTACTGGGAAACCCAAGAATGGTAAAGGGAATGATGTTGTATTTAAATTCAAGATTAAAAAATGGTTTACTAGTTTAGGTGCTACCAGTAGTAATACCTGGGATATCATAAATACTTCATGTAGTTATGGTCAAATGCCGTCATCTTTAGAATTAGCGCAGCGGCCAAGCGGTGGGGTAGTACCGCGAAAAGTAGGTACGTTGTGGGGCGAATATGGTAATTTAAAAACTTATGGGAACGCTTTTAGCGGTACGGATTATTGGACAAGCACTCAGCTCATGGGAGTACACGAGAAATTTAATCCTGAAACTGGTATATCAGAGCTTGGGACAGGAAAGTCTTCTGGCTTGTGCGTAGAGTATTATTAACGAAGTAATTACTAAATTGCCCTGCATCAGCAGGGCAATTTATATTCGTTATTACGCAGAAGTACGCATCACACCGATAGTATTAAATTCATTTTTTACACTGAGCAAACGGGGGTCATGAAGCAAAACATTTGACCATAAATCATTGTCTTTAATTAATTGTTGCCAGCGCTTTTCATATTCTTTTTTACCATACACAGTGTAAATCAACGGCAAAATCACACCATTGATTTTGTTGGTGTTAATATTTGCCAGTAACTTCATAATGTCATTTTTTATAGATGCGCCATAGATCAGAAATTTCGTATAAAGCGAGTTAACACAGGTGTAATCAAGACCATGTTCAGGCTCAAGTTTAAGCAATAAACTTTTGGCTTTGTCATTATGTCCTTTCAGTGCCATGAACATAGCCAGAATAGAGGTAATAATTGGATTATTACAGGTGTTTTGACTGTTAAGATTTAATGCAAAAGATATCGCGTTATCGAGGGGGGATGTGTAATAAAGTATAATTAATTTAAGAATGCTTATACCCATTTTATTGGGTTCAAGAGCAATACTTTTTTCTATTAGATTAAATGCTCTTGCAAGGTCACCGTTCAAAAAACATAGCAGAGACTGATAATAATAAACGTCTGGCGAATTAGGTTTGAGTAAATGTGCTTGCTTAAATAGCACATTAGACACTGAATGTTCATCTTTTAGCCCACTGATTAAACCCAGTAAACCCAATGCCTGAGAATTTGAAGGGTTAATTTCAAGAGCCTTTTCAATGGAGGTTACTGCCGTAGTTATTGCTTGTTTTTGTTCACTGAGTCCAAGGAGGGCTAATGATATATGGCATTCCGCCAGGCAACAGTAGGGCAAGGTATTTTGCGGTTGCGTACTCACACAATCTCTAAATATTACTAATGCTCGTTTCAAACTCTCTGGTGTATAACGATACATTTCCATTCTGCCATTCATATACATAACAGCAGAATCCAGAGATGGCATTTGTTGTGTATTAATAGATTTAAAATTAATATTGGGTATTTTTTCAATAAGAATATTAATTACTTGTGATAATAATACGGAAAGAGGATTATCGGGGTTGAAATCAATACTTTGATGATCAATCAATTTATGTGTTCTGGCATGAATTAACTCAATAAATAAACGCCAGTTTTTACCATAGTGAACGACCTGACCCATAATATAATATTCTGGACCTGTTTTATTGATAAACTGATGGATAGTGGAAAAATCACTGGCCTCATTTGTTACCGAAGCGGGTAAAATATCTAAACCACAAAAAGCATATTTTGAAAGGCCCTGGACAAGTTCGTAATGGAGTTTTAGAACATTGATCGAACCTTCAGTACGAAAGGGAAAAACGGCAAGAGTAGTGGTCGACTTTACCGGTTCATTATCGGTCACAATCACAATAGGTACAGTAAAACGGTATCCACGACCATAGACCGTTTCGATATACTTACACTGTTTATTCTCATGCAAAAGTTTGCGCAATGCATAAATACATCGTGTTAGAGATTCATCACTGGCAACACTCGCGCTCCAGACCTTATCGATAATCTCTTCTTTGCTAACAATTTCACCGTCAGCATTAAGCAATAGAATAATAACGCCAAGTTCTTTCGGGGGAATATGATATTCTTTGTTTTTGAATAATAATATTCCATTGTTTTTTAATACAAAGTCGCCAAATATATATTGTTGTGTATTATTTTTTCCATGTTGCAGTTGCATAGAACGCTCCTTCCGTTTTCTCTATTCATAGTATTAATTTGATCAATATAAAATAAAGTATTGGCAGAATTGCTCTATCAAAAAACGCTCATTTTGTAAGATTGTGATGAAGAAATGAATGAAAGCTGATGCTTAATAATATGAAACGCTGGTCCCATTTTTCGGGACCAGATAGTGGGCGATAATTGTGGATGTTACTTAATCAGAAACGTAAATAATCTTTTGCTGAATCAAACAACGCAGTAATGGTTGAAGATAATAATTTGATAATTGTATCGTAGGTGGAGTTGGCTGTACTGTATTTAGTCGTGATAACCTGCACGTCGGTTTTCATGTTTTCTGCCTGGCTGTTATAACCCGCCAGCCATGCCTGGTATTCAGCCGTGCTTATTTCGTAGCCGGTGAATTCTTTAGATATATTTTTTTCCTTCCCTTTATCGTCCCTATGCACCATTGAGTCTGAAGACTGACTCATACTGTCTATAATCTGAGGGTTGGGAATAATAACATACAGACCGCTACCTTGCGGTTCAACTTCGACAATCGGAGAAGGTGTGCGGTGTTTGGGATCGGGTGGAATTACCGGAAGTCCTAAAGCGGCGCACCATTTTTCTGCTTCTTCCAGTGGAACGCCAATTTTGTCCGCAGGTGCCGGAGGGTATAAAACATAGTCTGGATTGTAATGATAGTGGAAATCACCATTAGGATATTTATCGATATAATAAAAATGCATCAAGGCTTTTTGGAATGCATTGACGTCAAAAACTATCGCATCGCCTTTTTTATTAGAGTGAGTCCATTTTCCCATATTGCTTTGGATATGTTCACTGAAGTCCTGCCAGTATGCGCTCATTATCTCAACGCTATTCGCATAAATTTCGAGGTAGTCGCTACCGAGCACACTCATCAAATCAGCAATATCACTGCATATATATTTATCACTTTTAAATTCGTTTGAACTACTGGCCGTTAAAGTACTGCTGGTTGCTGAACTTCTCACTTCAGGTGCAGAACTATCTAAAGAAGCGATAGCGTGATTTAAGGTACCTTTGGTCGATGCCATTGCACTTGACCCGGTTGTGTTGTCAGCAACGTTAGCCAGGGTTTTTCTCACAGAGTTATGCAAGGTCAATATTTTAGCGGGATCCTTTAATTTTCCGTCAATAGTATTAACATTTTCTGTAAGCTGCAGAACGTTTTTTATCAGCGAATAACTTTCGTGTAAGAGCGCAGATCCCTTCTCTGACAGGTTCTCAGTTGGGAAATTTCTGAGCATGTTTTTAACGAAGTTGAGTTGTATGTCATGCTGGCATTTCCAGTCTTCATTTCGCGGGCTACGTTCACTGACTAAAGTTGATAGTTTTTCAACATCTTTCTTGAGCATAGCGCCAATATTATTATCCATACTGGCGCTGTTATACAAATTACCCTCGCTTTTGCTGTTTTCCAGTTGATGAGGCTCCTCACTTTGTGAGGATGCCTCTTTAAGAGGAATGTTTGTATTCTGCTGACGTAAAATATCTATATTTAGATTATTATCTTTATTAATCATGTGCCATTCCTCCTTAAATATAACTAACTATTATTGCAATAATTTATGAGCGAATGCCTTGAACGATTGCACTATCAGTATCAATAATGGTTTGTATTATTTGCTGTAATAAATTGAGTGCTTGATCTCTTCCTTGAACATCACGATTAATTTGATCCAGATAGCTACTCATAACTGAATGCATAACATTTTTAGCTTGCTCAGCCAAGTCTTTTTCTGCACGAGTATGTTCTGCTGCCACTGTTCCGCCGTATTGAGATAGATTTGCAATAGACTGAAATAGATTATTGGTATGAGAAATAGAACTGGTAATACCATATCTTAGATTGTGACTATTAATTTTTTCTTTGTCTTTAATTTTATTAGTGATACTTTCTTTTTCTTTTTGTAACTTACTTGATTGCTCTTGTTTGTCATTATCCTCAATATTCTTGTTATTTGATAAATCTTTTTGTTGATTTTCTATTTCGGCAAGTCTGGCTTTCGCATTTGCCATATCTTCTTTTGATTTTATCCGAGTTTGGCTATCTGGTTTGTCTGTATTTTGTTCCTGGTTTTCTGCGATATCATCTATCTTTCCCGCGGGCTTCGCAAGTTCTGCACCTGCCATAAATACAGCTCCCGTAGCATTAATAGCTGAGCCTGCTAATGCACCTGCAAAATTTGCCCAAGAAGCATTTTTTGTTTCGCTACTCTGAAGATGGACAAGCTGTTCAAAAACGATGCTCATGCTAGCATCAGCCTTGGCAGAGGCATTGTACATTGATGTAAAGACTCTTAGAAAGGCCTCCATAATGTTCTGTTGTCTCATCGTCAAATTATCTAACATATCGAGAATATTAAATGTTATGGTTTTCTCTATTGACTCGGTAGACTGACAGGATGATTTTGTTGCTATGGCAGAATTTTGATTTATATTATGTAGTGTATTCTTAGCATAATTAAGACCATCTAGTACCTTACATTGTAATTCAGGAGAGAGAGCACGGACAGACTCTATCAGACTAATAAATTTAGTATTTGTATCAACTTTAATATCATTTGGCGCAAAACTTTGCAGTATTTTTTTAGCTTGTGATACTCTTGTTTCATAAGCAGGTTGTTCATCGAATGTTGTTTTATCGAGATTCTTATTATGAGCTGTATTGTTTATATTGCTAATATTATTGGTCATTTTTGAATCCTCTTATACGATAGAATGAGAAGCAAATTTCAAAGCTTCAGTTCGGTGTTGTAATACACGCACCATCTGAGCTACCTCTTGTTCGACGGTTTTATCTATCCTTTGCATCACTGTAAGCATTTGTTCGCGCGTTTTTGATAGATTGCTTATATCTTGTTGTAGAATTTCGATATCTGCAGACTTACTGGCAGCGTATTGATTCATGCTCGATGTAATTATTGTACAAACGCCCGAGGCAATTTTTTCAAGAAGAATAGTTATTTTTGCAAATATCATTATAAATTGTGATGATGCTTTTATTTTGTCACCGAGAAAATTTAATGCTGACATGATTTTTTTTGATACTGACTTGATCATAGATTCCACGGTGGATTTTATACTGTCAGTTATTTCTTTTGTGATTTCTTCGGCGGCAGTTTTTGAGAGTGCCTTTACAAGTTCACTTATTGCTACTGAACAAATTAATGTTGCACCAATCATTAATGTTACCATAACAATAGAAGCGGCTGCAGATGAGTAAATATCTTGTACTAAATCAATAGTCGTTTGTTGGACACCCAAGGCGTCCAGAAGAGCGCAGATTGCGAGTAGTGTGGGGTCATATTTAGAAATAATACCCGCAAGACCTTCAGTTAGTTTTCCCAAAATCCAACCGGTAGCCGTGGTACCCAGAGTGATTTGACAAATAATATCAACACCTAATACTACTGCCCCCGCGATTCCTCCAATTAGTGCCAGCGCTCCAGCAAAGCTTGCCCCAGCACTTGGAACTGCTGCGACAATACCAATCACAATTAAGGCTGCACTTACGGCAAATGTAACTACAGTAACGACCTCATTAATAATGTTTAAAACTTTTGTCCATGTAGTATAGCTACGCGCTGTTTCATTGAGTTTATTTTCCCTGACATGGTTAATCTCTTTCATTACCTCAGATTGATTTTTAATAGAGTCGCAATTGGTATCACCAATAACTTCCATTACTGAGGTAATCAAAAGGATAAATGTGGCTGTCGCGTTTCTGTTTTTCTGGTTTTCTTGCGTCAGGCAAATATTGGTGGTGAAGTTATTAATCTGTTCTTGCTGTTGAATTTCGTCAAAAATTTCCATACTTTGGCCGATCGCAGCATCAGCATCCATAATGGCTGTATTTAACGATTTCTCAGCTAACGATTTTTTTTGTAATGACAGCGTGAGTGTTTTTTCAGCCGCACTTTTTTGCGTCACTACTTTATTATATTGCGGATCGCCAGGTTGCAGTTGCGAGAGCTCTTGATTCAATGTGTTGACTTTTTTCTCCAGCGATTGCACCTTTTTATCGACCGCATTGTAATTATTATTGGCCTGATGCATGATGTCGTCGGCTTTTTGCGCGGAATCTAATGACGATGAGTAAGCGTCACTTAATTCACGAAACTTATTATGTGCCATTTCGTGTCGAAGCAGGGTGCTGTCAAGGTTATTATGCAAACGTGTTGTAATATCCTGATCGGCAATGCCTGTTAGATTACCCAAAATCATTGTCAGGCGGGCATCGTTCGTCTTTGCTGTAGTGGCGTTGTCGGAATCTGAAACCTGCATTGCAGGCGGAGCAAGCATCGGTTTGTTTTCAAGACGAGCGCGAATATCATTATCAAGGGATTTCGGGTTTTTATTAAGCCGCATGGGATCAACTTGCGTTTTGTTGCTGTCCTGCAGTCTTTTTTCCGCATCGCTATACTGTGTGCGCAATGTTTCGCTGATTTGTTCAAACGTGATCGTTTGTCCCGTAATCGGTGCCGACATAATTCACCTCCTTTTTAAGCTATCATCGGGTGTAATTAATTCTTTTTTATTTAACTCATGGCAGATGTTTATTCCCATCTAAAATGGCATCAACGGGAAAGTAAGTAATGTGTTTATTGTTATTCTTCTCATTTATTTTATCGCCATGGTTATTTTTTAAATCAACCGGGGCTTCCTCATGATATTTCCTGATTAACTCTTCAGGCGTAAAAGAAGCGTTTTTTCCGTTTATGTTCATTTTGCCGACTCACTCTGTTTGAACTTCCTCTTCGGTATTGGCTGTCAAGAGTTCAAGATAAGCAGTAGCCATCTCTTTAACTTTTTCATTTTGGCTGTAGGTTACGACTGTATTAAATAACTCAGTGGCCATTTTAATGTTTTTTAAGCCCATCTGGCATTGGCCCATATAATAAACCAAAGAGAAATCGTTATCGGGAGATAGCATTAAACAGATATGATACATGTCGAATGCCTTTTGATAATCTTTCTTCAACTGACAAACGGCGGCATATCCTTTTAAATAGTTATAATTTTGGAAATCATAAATACAGAGAAATTTAAAAAAGAGCTCAGCTTCGTCAAGTCTTCCTTTTTCATAAAAGTTATAAGCGTAAGCATAAACGCCTTCAAGGGTATCCGGAGTAATGCCATGCAGCTCTGCAAGTGTTGCTCCCATACCTAATGCACGTTCGAACTTACTGGCAATTTCTTTATTTTCTTCTAAATCCAGATTTGCGCTTTCCATCTCTACTCTCTCCTTTCGAACATTCTTTGTTCAGACTTCACCATTTTTTAGAGGGGGGTGATATCAAAATTCGCTCATTTTTATGCCCATCCGTTGGGCTTCCTTTTCTGCATTAAAAACAAGTATTGTTTCAATGAGATAAGATTTTCTATGTGATGAAATGAAAACAATGTAGAGGGAAATTTATCCACAATCCTGATGAACTGGTGCAATTTTGATTGGAATTTGAAAAAGCAGGTGATTTACTGATGTGCGAGCTTAAGTCAGCGGCTGCTGGCCTGAGCGCGGAGGTGTGCGAAATTCACATATCCGGGCATTCCACCTTACCCAGCGCTTCCCAGTAGTTATTCTGATTATTACGCTCCATCGCCACAATAGCTTCGCGGATATGTTGTTTGTTACTCTCATCAGACAACATTAATTTTTCCCACGCTTCGTCTGATAATGACGCCTGTGGCGTGCAAATTTTACGTAAATCTTGCAATACCGTGGTCTTTTCTTTTGCCGACTGTAGAGAACTGAATGGCGATTCGGCCTGAGAAATGGCTGGGAAAGTCAGGAATACGGTAATCATGAGTAGCATCGTTGGCTTCATAGCGGCAACCTTCTGCAAATGTGCATCGAATGAAGCATAAGTGTAGTTTGCTTTTGCCGCTCTCATCATGCTGTACGAAAGGTGTTTGCGTGGTCAGTAAGAAGTGCCAGTTTTATATACCTTTTTCTTCTATTCGATAGCTTTTCGTTTTTTAAATCGGAGTGATCTTGCCATTATAGTCAGTTAACGATTAAAAAAAGGATAAAAAAGTGAAACTGACAACACATCATCTACGGGCGGGGGCCGCATTATTACTGGCAGGAATTCTGCTGGCAGGTTGCGACCAGAGCAGCAGCGATGAAAAGCACATTAAAGTGGGCGTTATTAATGGCGCAGAACAAGATGTCGCGGAAGTCGCTAAAAAGGTGGCAAAAGAGAAATATGGCCTCGATGTTGAATTGGTAGGATTTAGCGGTTCGTTGCTACCGAACGATGCGACAAATCATGGCGAGCTTGATGCGAACGTCTTCCAGCATCGACCCTTTCTTGAACAAGATAATCAGGCGCATGGTTATAAACTGGTAGCGGTGGGAAATACGTTTGTCTTCCCCATGGCGGGTTATTCCAAAAAAATCAAAACCGTGGCGCAAATAAAAGAAGGCGCGACAGTGGCGATCCCCAACGACCCGACCAACCTTGGTCGCGCGCTTTTACTGTTGCAAAAAGAGAAGCTAATTACTCTGAAAGAGGGAAAAGGGTTACTACCTACCGCGCTGGATATAACCGAGAATCCTCGTCATTTGCAGATTATGGAACTCGAGGGGGCGCAGCTCCCGCGCGTACTGGATGATCCCAAAGTTGATGTGGCGATTATCAGCACCACTTACATTCAGCAGACCGGGCTTTCTCCGGTGCACGACAGCGTATTTATTGAAGATAAGAATTCGCCGTATGTGAATATTCTGGTAGCACGGGAAGATAATAAGAATGCAGAAAACGTGAAGGAATTTCTGCAATCTTATCAATCATCCGAAGTCGCTAAAGCGGCAGAAACCATCTTTAACGGTGGCGCGGTGCCTGGCTGGTAATTCTCACTCATCCCGCGCCGGACGATTTATTTTTCTGGCGCGGCGACGGGAATCCATTGAAATCAAAATCACCGATGACAGAATCAGCAGTGTGCCCAGCCAGTCCGGTAATGTGAATGTGATCCCCAGCAACAGCAAAGAGAGCAGCGCGCTACTTAATGGCTCTGCACAGCTCAAAATGCTGGCTTTTGGCCCGCCAATTAATTGTGCTCCTTTCAGGTACAGACTAAATGTCAGGGACGTACCAATGA
>OIWM01001597.1_pt1 | contig 21482 bp, 24 predicted proteins | sample 1587451 | NCBI WGS metagenome assembly OIWM01 (sample SAMEA3888907, study PRJEB22519) | human gut metagenome | biome: human gut; feature: human-associated habitat; material: faeces | place: Denmark | collected 2011
CCGTGACCGAGGGCGCAGCCGAATTTCAATCCACGCGCCCCTTGCGGGGCGCGACAAACCATGCGGCAAGTGGTACGACGGTTATGGCATTTCAATCCACGCGCCCCGCGAGGGGCGCGACCAGGAAGCCGTTGCTGATAAGTATACTGCTATGATTTCAATCCACGCGCCCCGCGAGGGGCGCGACGCAGTCAGGCCAACGGTGACGGCGTATACCGCAAATTTCAATCCACGCGCCCCGCGAGGGGCGCGACTTGGTTTGGAATCACTGGAAGGAGTTTAACGGTATTTCAATCCACGCGCCCCGCGAGGGGCGCGACGTCGGCGATCTCAAGGACGGATCGAGCTATGCGACATTTCAATCCACGCGCCCCGCGAGGGGCGCGACTCGCGTGGAAAGCGAACCTTGATGCGACAAACGCATTTCAATCCACGCGCCCCGCGAGGGGCGCGACGGGACGTCCACGCCGCACTGGACTACGCCGCCGAAGTATTTCAATCCACGCGCCCCGCGAGGGGCGCGACATAGGCATACCTTTCGGACGTATAGCCGGACTTATATTTCAATCCACGCGCCCCGCGAGGGGCGCGACAGGGCTATGTGCCGCAGGAAGAAGAATTACCTTTCATTTCAATCCACGCGCCCCGCGAGGGGCGCGACAGGGCTATGTGCCGCAGGAAGAAGAATTACCTTTCATTTCAATCCACGCGCCCCGCGAGGGGCGCGACAACAAAACCCACAAGCGTAAGCAGGAGACAGACAAATTTCAATCCACGCGCCCCGCGAGGGGCGCGACGATGGATTAGCGAAAATCAGGCGGAGAGCGTATACATTTCAATCCACGCGCCCCGCGAGGGGCGCGACTTTAGCAAAAAGAAGTATTTGCAAAGAGTAAAAATTTCAATCCACGCGCCCCGCGAGGGGCGCGACGAACCACTCATTCATAACGAGGGCATACGCTCATTTCAATCCACGCGCCCCGCGAGGGGCGCGACATTTGACTGGGATGACGTTCCGGGAGCTGTTCGGGATTTCAATCCACGCGCCCCGCGAGGGGCGCGACGATTCTTTTGGGCATAATTTACCTTTGAGAACACATTTCAATCCACGCGCCCCGCGAGGGGCGCGACAGACCCCACCTGCGCAAGTTGATCCTGCTGCTGTATTTCAATCCACGCGCCCCGCGAGGGGCGCGACGTGACGTTCGCAAAGCTCTTTTCCCCAGTCGTAATTTCAATCCACGCGCCCCGCGAGGGGCGCGACATGTCTCAGACTACGGATAGCAGCCACGACTTCATATTTCAATCCACGCGCCCCGCGAGGGGCGCGACGCTTGATGCTCTCTATGAGAGAGGAGATGGAAATATTTCAATCCACGCGCCCCGCGAGGGGCGCGACGATCGCTCTCAATTCTATATGGGGAATAGAGCAGCATTTCAATCCACGCGCCCCGCGAGGGGCGCGACCAAGCAAGGTATAGGCCACGCTCCCATACAACAATTTCAATCCACGCGCCCCGCGAGGGGCGCGACGGAACAGCCATTCGGACGTTGTATACTTCAAACATTTCAATCCACGCGCCCCGCGAGGGGCGCGACGCTGCGCGCTGTAGTCCGGCCCCGCAATCTTGCCGTATTTCAATCCACGCGCCCCGCGAGGGGCGCGACGCGGGCCTTTTCGGCTTCTTTGCTGACGGAACGATTTCAATCCACGCGCCCCGCGAGGGGCGCGACAGGCCAAGAGCTGGTCAACACGGTGCGCAAGGCAGATTTCAATCCACGCGCCCCGCGAGGGGCGCGACAGTAAACGTATGTTCTCAGCTCGTCAGGATCAGATTTCAATCCACGCGCCCCGCGAGGGGCGCGACTTTCGAACCGGGTTCAATCTCTATTTCCAAAATCATTTCAATCCACGCGCCCCGCGAGGGGCGCGACTGAAGTCGGGTTTGATGATATATCTTTATTCTGATATTTCAATCCACGCGCCCCGCGAGGGGCGCGACCTACGTTTCGGAAGCCTATGCCGGTCTGTTTGGATTTCAATCCACGCGCCCCGCGAGGGGCGCGACCACCGGAGCCGAACAGGCCGAACACCTGTTTAAAATTTCAATCCACGCGCCCCGCGAGGGGCGCGACTATTATGGATTGGTTCGGAGATACGTTTTTCGTCATTTCAATCCACGCGCCCCGCGAGGGGCGCGACGTTCTCCTGCTCCGTCCGTGACAGGTGTCCATAAAAATTTCAATCCACGCGCCCCGCGAGGGGCGCGACAGCAAAAGTGAACAAATTTCTTTGCACATTTTTGCAAAAAAGGCATGGATTCCAGATATCTTTGCGCAAAACGCTGCCTTTCAAAGCGTTTTGCCGCTTGCAGATCGGCAAAAACTTCTCTATTTGCGGTGCGAACCGCTGCGGAAATTTCTGCGAGCTTTTGCTTCGCACTATAAGATCATCGGTTCTTCCGGAAGGTAGGTCTGCTTGCAGCCAAAATGCTCAATTCTATTCTCATACTTTTTCCCGAGACAATAGAAACGCAGACTGTCTTTTTCCGGGTCCATGATCCCGCAAAGCTCGTGCTGTAGCTTTCGATATTGCGCTGTATCCAGCAGACATTCAAACACGGAATTCTGCACGCGCTGGCCGTAGTCGACGCACCGCTTTGCAATCTGTCGCAAACGCTTGCGCCCGGCGGCGTCTTCCGTGCTGACATCGTAAGTGATCAGTACCAGCATAAAAGCCTCACTTCCACAAAAACGGCGGGTAATCTTCGAGATCACCGCGCAGGTAACGCGCCAGCAGCAGGCTTTGCACATAAGGGACGAGTCCCCACGGCATCTTTTCATCCAGAAACGGGTGGGTGATGGTCTCCTTTTTCCGCTCCTGCCACTTTTGCAGAAACGTTCTGCGCCCTGCGTCCGTCAGCAGCACCGCGCCGCTTTCCCGAAACTCAAAATTGGCGGGCTTCATAATACGGTTGTTGATGAGCGTGAGCACAAAGCGGTCTGCAAAGCAGGGACGCAACTCCTCCATCAGATCGAGCGCCAGAGACTCCCGCCCGGGGCGGTCGCGGTGGAGACAGCCAACATACGCGTCCAGCCCCACGCTTTCGAGCGCCGATGCGCAGTCGTGTGCAAGCAGGCTATAGGCAAAAGACAGCATTGCATTGAACGCATCGAGCGGCGGACGGCGGCTGCGCTCGTGAAAGAAAAAGGTTTCCTTGCCCTGTAAGATCATGTCGTCCAGCACGCTGAAATATGCCGCTGCACCGATGCCTTCCAGTCCACGCAGACTGTCCGGCGATGTTTCCTCCGCAATTTGCGGCAAAAGCCCCTGAAGCTGCGCGGATACAGAGGAAAAGCGCACATCGTCAATGCGCTGGACATGGTCGCGGCGTGTGCGCTCCACGCTCCAGCGGACATTGAAGACCTTGCCGAAAACCATATTCCGGGCGATTCGGCAGCTTTGCGATGGGTCATCTGCCACGCGGTACTGCATCCGCCGCAGAAGAACATTTCCCTGCATCTGCCCGGAAACGCGCGCAAGGAATTTTCCCCGTGGCGAGCAGAACGCAAGCCCGATCTCCCGCTGCGCGCATTTTCCCATCAATGCAGGCGAAGCCCCTGCGTAGGAGAAGGTGACGATGCTTTGCAGCGTGTGCAGCGGATAGCGCGCAACCGCTTCCCCTCCGCGGTTCGCCACAATATTTTCGCCGTCCAATGAGAGGTAGATGTCCTCCGAGGTGACAAAAAGCGTATTCAATAGCTGTCTCATGGCGCTCCCTCCATAGCGCCGCGTAGATACGAGGAAACGGATTTTCCGCGCATCAGCTTCGGCAGGCACAGCGATTTGAGCGAGCAGGCGCTGCAGGCCTTTGTCGGCTTTACCTTCGGCGTGTGGCCGCGCCGGTAAAGGTCGTGCATCTCCGACAGAAGAGCCGTTACCTCCCGCCGCAGCTCCGGCGTAAAGTCTACCTCGGTGCGGCGCCGCGGCTCACCGTAATACAGCGCGCCACGCGGAATCTCGCAGCAGAGCATTTCTTCAAGGCACATCGCCTGTCCGCAGAGTTGAAGCGCATCCTCCGTTCCCTCTTTTGGTTTTCCACGCTTATATTCCACGGGATATGGCTGCCACAGCCCCTCACGCCCCTTGAGCGGGATGCCGGTTTCGCCGCGGTGAAATTCCAGCACGTCGCACGCGCCGGAAACGCCGAGCGAGCGCGAGAAAATGCGCATATCGCGCGTGACGAGGAGATCTCCCCTGCTTTCGGAAAATGCGCCGTTGTGCGCGTTTTCATGCAGGATCGCGCCGTCCGTCGTGCGGTAATTCTCCGCCCACTGGTTCTCGATGTGAATGAGCGCCCACTGGCGGCGGCAGAACTTAAAATGCTGCAAGCCGGAGAGCTGAAGGAAATCATCCCCGGAATAGATCACCCCATCCGCGTGCAGGTCACGCCCTCCGGCAGTTTCTCTTCGTCTACGGTGACGGTATAATCTTCATAGCTTCTGGGCGTAGTCACGCCGTCCTTCCGCACCGCTTTCACCAGTTCAAAGAGCTTATGGGCCGGGGCACAGCCTAACTCGCAGTCATGCTTGAAAACGATCAGTTCCCGGACGGCCATCTTACCCCGGGCGGCGGAGTGGTCGTTCTCGAACATATTCAAAATGGCCGTCCACAGCAGGTCAAGGTCCTCCTGAGAAAAGCCGGTAGTCTTGCGGGCAAGGTTGGCGGAGACATAGCCCTCCGCCCGGTACAGGCCGTAGGGTACGATGTACTTGCGGCCCATCTCCGTGCCCTTCTTCTCTGCGTCCGCCTCGGTAGTGATGGCCACGCGGGTGATGGTCACCTCCTGCGGCAGAATAGGATCGACGCTGCGGGCAAAACCAAGCTGCACTGGTCCCCGCACCTGACCGCAGTTGAGAGCTCCCTTCACAAAGGTGGTCATCACCGCGCCGAAGGTACGAATATCGTAGAAATTGTCGCACATGAAGTCCCGGAGCTTTTCGTCCAGATGCTCGTCCTTTTTCTTTGCATCCTTCAGCTTGTCCGGGTCAACCCCCACATAGGCGCAGGCCTCCTTATCGCTCGTGTTCAGCGGCACGCCGTCCTTGATGTAAATGCGATAGCCCGCTGCATCCTCCTTGGCGGTCTCCACATAGTTTCTTATCTTGCGCTTGAGGCACACATCGGTCACAAGACCGTAGCCGGTCTCCGGGTCGACGCGCGGCATATTGCCCGCGTCGGGATCGCCGTTGGGATTGCCGTTTTCTACATCGAACAGCACCACAAATTCATAGCGGTTCTTGATGGGTTCAGACATTGTTCTCTTCCTCCTTTTTGGTGTAGCGCTTTTGCGTCTGATGATAATAACCGAGGTCGAATGACCCTTGCTGTGCCAGCGTCATGCGGGCGGGGTAGCTTTCGCCCAGAATACTCTTGAGCGCCATGATCTGCTTGTCATAGTAAACGCGCTGTCCTGCCTCCAGCTTGCGCAGGTGCTTCTGATACAGATTGTTCAGCACCGGGAAGATGCTTGCAGGCATCGCCGCTGCGGAGTTAAAATACTTATCCTTGATGGTCGCATTGATACCGGGATTTGCGCTCTGCTGTACGGCCTCGTAGACAGAAAACAGTCGACCGAGCGTGTAAGCGGTATCAGTGCTCGATTCATTGAGACTCACGGTCAAAACCTCCTTTGGGCAGTCCTCGAGTGGATTTTTCAGATAATAAGCCTTGATGATCGCAGCCCGCCCCCACGTGATATTGCGCTCTGCGCGGATGCGGAGCATCGTCGCTTCAAGGAGCGAGGCTGGATAGCGTCCGCCGGAAAAGACGGCTCGCGCCGTCGCGCCCGCCATTGCGGGAGAAGGCACTTTGTCGCGGGAATTCAGATTTACCGTTTCACGCAGCATTGCCCACAGCGGCAGATAACTGAATTTTTCGTAGGACGGTCTCACGATCTCCATGCGCTCGTAGTGGTCGTTGATATTCTTCATCAGCGCGCCGAAGCTGTCGCGCAGGAAGAAACGGACGGAAAGCCGCGCCGCGTTGGGCGCAAGGCCCAGAATGTAGAACGGCCGGTTCGGGTCAATGCCGAGGTCCTCGCAGGGAAGACCGTCTGCAAGGCGCTTGAGCGCCGCGCGCAGGTCGTTGTCCGATAATCCTGCCTTCTCTCCGCCGAACAGCGCCGCCATGCCGAAGTCCTGGTATACATCCTCCGCGCCCTCTGCCCAGCAGACGACCGTAGTATCACCGATGAGCTGTACATTTTCTTTGTCCGCGAGCAGGTGGTTCAGTGCGGCGGTATAGGCAAAGGCGGCATATTTTCCCACCGGGGCGTTGAAATTCTGCTCGTGTCCGTAGGAACAGAACGCCGGAGCATTGAACGATACCAGTGCCGCGCCGCTGGACTGCGCGTCCCGTACGCCCTTGACCGACGGATGCACGGCGGTGATCTCATCTTCCCCGCCTGTTACAAGGCACTGCATCCGAACCGCGTCGTCAGCGCTGCTCTCCCGGTATCGCCGCCACGCCTCACAGATGGCGGCGTCCTTCTGCGGATACGTTTCATCCACTCGAAAGAGAAGATTTCCGCCTGCCGTTATCTCGTTGAGCTGTCCGGCGAGCGCCGGGTGCTCCGCTGCGTTTTCCGGCTTCCATGTGTCAAAAAATGTAAGAATCGCATGGGCAACAGGAGAATCAACGCCGTCCAGTATTTCGTGGTGAAGTCTTGCAGCTGCGGCAAAGCACTCGCGGCTGCGTTCCGGCTTGCCCTTTTGGTCGATGCCAAGAAGATAGGAGGAATTGTCCCACAAAAAGTTTGCGGCAATGCCTACCGTGCGCTTTACCGCCGCGGGTAATGGCTTAGACTGCGGCTGCAAAACGGTTTTCTTCCCCTTCGGCACTTCCTCCATCGTCGGCACGACCTGTATCAGTTCGCCGTTTTCATCGAGATACAGCGCGTAGCTGATCTTCGCGGGAGCCCAGCCGGGGGCGTCGATCTTCCCCTGTGCGAGCAGGTCCTCATAATACCGCGTCAGCGCTTGCAGGATCATCCTCTCACCTCCCTGCTCTCAGGCGGCGGGACGGTCATCACGCCGTCGACAAGCTGCGCGCGAAAGAATTTCGGGGTAATGTTTTTAGGATCGCTGAAATCCATGTCCCACAGCATCCATCCGAGATCCTTTGTACCCTTCAGCACGTCGGGACAGGGCGGCAGTTCGGTGCAGCGGCGGAAGTGCGCGGGAAATTCCCGCGTGCCGAAGTAGGGCATACTGTAGCACTGTCCCCTCTCCAGCCGCCGCTTGATGATGTCCTGAAATTTACCGTCATTGTCCCCCGGCGCGGCGGCAGGTGTCATCTCAAAATGCGCGTCGATGACATAGTGCACGTCCCGCAGCACCATGGCCGCGCGCTGCTGAATGCTTTCCGGTGCAGATAGGTACAGCTCTCCCGTTCCGCCGTTCATCACTGTTTTCACCTTGCTGGCGCTGATGGTGTCCTTTACCTCGTTGCGGCGGATGTTGGTAAAGTAGATGGGACTGCACACATGGATGCGGTCGATCACCCATCTGAGTCCGGGATGCCAGTAGATGCTCTCCAGCAGTCCGCGCGCCGCCGAGGGCGTCATCACATCGTAGCTGACACGTTCCGTTTTCATCTCGGGCCGCGTAAAGCAGGCGTAATCGCCCCAGACCTCCACTTGGATCGGCATTGGATCACTCCTCTCTTAGTTGAACTTTATTTGATCATAATACAATATGTTCATAATGTCAACTTCATGTTAAAAAGAAATTAAAAATTGACAAGAAGGAATATATATGCTATATTAAATAAGTCGTCAGATAAGACGTGGATTGAAATATGTTGAAAAGCAATTATGCTTACAAGCAGAAGGACGGTCTTCCGTCCTTCTGCTATTTTCTTAGATCAACAATGCCTTACCCGTTTCCGGTTCCAGCGTCAGGCCTGTCCTCTCATCGTACAGCGTTAAATCTGTAAGAATGGCGCTGTTACCGTCCAACGCGGGAACATCCTGCGCCGTCAGCAACGCGCCGGCTGCATACAGCGCCTCAAAATGCCGGTCGTACACGGAAACGGCATAGCGCCCCAGCTTGCGGTAGAGACCTTTGGAGCCTTCCCCTTCCTTTAACTGCTCGACGAGCGCCGCGCCATCGCCGATGGGCACATAGACTGTGCGCGTATTTTCGTCAATGAAATGAAACTTCTCCGCCACGGTGCGAAACGGCAGCGCACAGCCGCTGATGCCATCTCCAAAGGCTTTGACGATGCCATACTTATCAAGCGTTTCCCCACTCAGTGCGCGCAGTTCACAGAAATACCGCTGCATGGTTTCCTGTGCGGCGGGATCACGCCCGTCCTCCAGTGCATAGCGCGTTGCGCCCACAGCCGTGCGGAATAAAAGCGGCGGCAGTTCCGTTCGCTCGAAAATCGTTACAATACTCTCCTCTGCCGGCCGCTTTCCCTCCCGGTTGCAGCGCCCCGCCGCTTGCAGAATGGAATCCAGTCCCGCCAGTTCACGGTAGACTGTAGGAAAGTCCACATCCACGCCCGCCTCGATAAGGGATGTAGACACCACACGGCACGGCTCGCCGTCCTTTAATCTCCGTCGAATTTCCTCCAAAATCGTCTGTCTCTGCGCAGGAATCATCAGCGTTGAAAGATGGAAGCTGCCCTCTTGAGGTAGGCGGTCAAAAATCTGCTGCGCCGCCTTTCGGCTGTTGACCACGCAGAGCACCTGTTTGTATTCGCCCAACCGTTCTGCCAGCGCTTCATCCTCCAAAATCCCGGCCTGCCGGAAGGTCACACGGCGAAAGCGATCATATACCTCCTCCGTCTGGGGGCACAACTCCGTCACGGTATGCTCCGGCGCGTAGGTGCGCAGCAGATCGCCCAGGGACGGCTGCGTGGCGGTACACAACACCAGCGTGGAGCCGACATGCTCCGCCAGCGATGCCATCGCCGCCACGCAGGGCCGCAGGTGGCACAGGGGCAGCATTTGCGCTTCATCGAATATGATGACACTGTTTGCAAGGTTGTGGAGCTTGCGGCATTTGGAGGAACGGTTTGCGTACAGGGAATCGAAAAACCGCGCCGCCGTTGTCACCACCAACGGCATATCCCAGTTTTCTGATGCTAGCGCCCGGCGTATCTCCTCGGGCGACGCACCATCGGAGAGGTCGAACTCTACGCCGGAGTGGTGCTCCAGCACATTGCCGTCTCCCAGAACATTCCGAAATACCCCCGCGTTCTGTTCAATGATGGAGGTGTAGGGAATGACATAGATTACCCGCTTCATGCCGTTGGCCACTGCATGACGCAGGGCAAAGGCGAGGGAGGCTACTGTTTTCCCGCCGCCGGTGGGCACCGTCAGCGTGTAAATGCCTTTTGGCTTACTGCCCGCATCCATGCAGGCGTTTAACATTTTACAGCGAAGTCGGTTCAGCTCTGTTTTCGGATTCTGCCACGGTGCGATATAATCCTCCAGCCGCTTGAGAAGCGTCGACAGGTCATCGTAACCGCCCCGGCCCCGCTCGCCGTTCATGAACCGCTCCGTGTCTAAAAAATCTGCATCGACCAGACAGGAATAGAGCATTCGTGTCCGGAATGACAGTTTCCACAGATCCCGTTCTGGCGTTTCCGGCGGGATCTGCGGCAGCGGCGCACCGCTCTCGCCGCAGCGGTCCAAATACCGATCTTCCAAGCCTTTTTTGAGCCGCCCGTAGAGGGTCGCGTCCCCTGCTCGGTCTGTTCGCGGGTTTCCGAGATCAGGAAGTCCGCTATGATGTCCAGCTACACAGGCGGCGGCACAAGTGCGCAAAAGCTGCGCGCAGGCCACCGCACCGGCAGTGGCGTGGTCCACAATGGGGCCGTCCTCCAGCAAGCGTTTTTGGAAGCTATCGGTGCATTTGCCAATATCATGGGCGAGACCCATCAACTCTCCCTCTGCCTCCGCACCGAACGCACCTGCAAACGCGCGGCACAGCGCTGCGGTTCCTGTCAGATGCTCTGCCACCGTCTGTCGGCGGCCATCGTCTGAAATATGGGCGCAATATTCCAACCTAACACCTCCCAAATAGCAAAAAATCAGCCCTGTAACTTTACAGAGCTGACTTCTTGGGGCCGAGGAGCAGCCCTTATCTTATTCATATGATATAATTATCTGCCTGTTATGTCAATAAAGTATAGTCCAATTTGCTAGAGTATTCGCTAAGGCAGGTTCTATTTCATTTAAGAGACTTGATCCCAAAGGGTTCCTAATCAACCCGCACTTCCCACTTGCCGTATCTCTTGCCGTTCTCTCTGCGGATATAGTTCTTATCCTGCAAGGACGTTATGATCCGCTTCACGGTTGCGATGGATTTACCCGTTGCGCTCACAAGTTCCTGCTGCTTGATGCTTGGGTTCTGTGCGACCCGCTCCAAAACAGCCAGTTCCTCCAGCGAGCAGTTCAGAGTATCAAATTGATACTTTGAAACTTTGGGGCTGATACTTTTGGAAGTGCTTTTGTCCGCAAAATCAATGTGCACCTCATTCCTTGCTCAGATCTTCCGTCTTGAAGGTCGTATACCCCTCATAGTAGTAGCTGTGGTCGATGCCCTTCATATAGACCTCGCGGCTATTAATCTCGTCGGTCAGAGCCGCCTTCAGCAGCACCTTGATCTCCACATCCTTGATGGGGCTGCGCTCCATGGCCAGTAGGTAGTCCTCTTTATCGACCTTGCTCCAATCCACAACCTGTCCGATACCGGCTTTCAGCATCTGGTCAAGCCACAGGCGGGTGCTGCGGCCGTTGCCCTCTCGGAACGGGTGGGCGATATTCATCTCCACATACTTTTCGATGATCTCGTCAAAGGTGGACTGGGGCATCTTGTCAATGTTTCCAAGCGCCGCCTCCAGATACATCAAAGGGGCAAAGCGGAAATTGCCCTTTGCCAGATTCACCGTTCGCAGTTCGCCTGCAAAGTCATAAATATCCTCGAAAAGCGCCTTATGAATGGCTTGCAGCGACGCAAATCTGCCGGGTGCCAGCTTATCCAGAGCGCCGCTTTCAAACAGTTCCACGGCCTTCCTTTTGCTGATCCGCTCCTCCTCGCGGGCAAGCTCGGCGGAGTTGGTGATACCAAGTTTATTTTCAAGTGCCATTGTGGGCCTCCCTGCGTTTTATGAAATAGACTTTTAGTGTGTATCCCAAAATCGGTGCACAGCGCATCCTGCCTATACTCTTATAAAATAATTATACCATAAAACGCTGTATCCACAAGCAATATTTCGATGCTTGCGTCCCAGAAGCGGGAATTGATCGATATAACAAAAAACGGGCGCGCAGCCTCCTTTCTCAAGGCTGCGCGCTCTGCTTTTTGTCGTTGGCCTTGTTCAGACGGCATATATCTTGGAATAAGCTATCTCAAAGCCGCTTTGCGATCTGCCAGATCACCCGCTGTGCTGTCGTGACTGCGGCAATGTCTTCCTTCGTGGCGAAGCCACGGGCGTTGACGACATGAGCGATTTGATTGATGTTATTTCCAATGCCGGCGAGTTGACGCCGGATTTCGGCGTATTCAGCGAGTGGTCGGGATCGGAGGTTCATGCCAGAGATCAGCGCACGGAGGAATACTTCCATTGGGAAGCCAGAGAGCATAGCCTGCTGTTTCAAATGTTCATGCTCCTGCTCATTCAAACGGAGCGATATTTTGATTGGTCGTTTTCTCATGATCGTTTTTCCTTTCAATTCATAAGGGATTATAGGGGAATTGCTTCCCCTAACAAGCGCATTTGGACGGCCAAATGCTATGCTTGCGAAAGCAGCTTCCGTATAGCGGTTTCATTTTCGTGACAATGCTGTTGTAAAATTAACTTCTTGATTTATTGGTGTCCAATAGGTATAATAATTGCGAGAAACTTTTGAGGTGAATGACCGTGCTACACGAGGAACGAACTGCAAATATTCTTATCAACAAGGCGGGTGGAAACGCCGGTCCGGATGCCAATGGCTACCGCGTGGCTCTGCCATCTGCCTGGATGAAGGCCCTGGGCATCTCTGAGGGCAGCCGCACCGTAACGCTGCAATTCGATGGGGAAAGCATCACCATCCGCCGCCCTGCCGTGTCTGATTACAATGTCTTTCTGGCCAATGCCCGAAGCAGCGCTCACGCCCTCCTGATCCTGTACTACTACGATGGGAACAAGCTCTGTACGAAGATCTGCGCTGACCAAACCACTCATCAACTTGCCATCGAAAACAAGGTCAGTTCTCCCCTTTCCACCGCTTTCGGCGTGAACCGCAAGCCCACATGGGACGATCTGCAAACCTTCTTGAAAGACCGCTGTGTGCCGCAGGAGCGGGACGGTTTGAAATATTACCTGTCTGACTTGGGACTGGACTGCTATGACCCGCTGGCGATCATCCGCAAGACCGAAGGGCGCATGGCAGAGGATTCGTGCTGGATCAAAATTGTGGAGGGCTGAATATGTCGATCAGACTGACAACGGGAAGCCGCATCGCGGAAACTTCGTCTAAGGGCAATCAGGAAAAATGGCTGGCAGATGGCCGCTGGTACAAGCTGGATCTGTTCGGCTACGAGGGACTGGCTGAAGCCGTGACCTCTGCGCTGCTGGCACAGACCAATACAGATGCGCTTGGCTTTCACTATGTGACCTACCGCATGGAGCGGCTGGAAGTCCACGATCATACCCGCAACGGCTGTTCCAGTGCCAATTTTCTACGTCAGGGCGAGGCCATCCTGACCCTTGCGGAGCTGCTGCGAAAAGGCGTTGGCCCGGACTGGCAGACCGCGGTAAACCGCCTGCCCAATCTTCAGAGCCGCCTTGCGTGGTTGGTGGAGCAGGTTGAGCGGCTGACGGGACTTGACCGCTTCGGCACCTATCTGACGCTGCTGTTCGAGGTGGATATGCTGTTCGGCAACGAGGACCGGCATCTGAACAACATCGCTGTGCTGCGCTGCGGTGATGGTTTTGACTACTGCCCCATCTTTGACTTCGGCGCGGGTTTGCTGTCCAACACACGGGACTATCCCATGGAAATCGAACCGGCCGCATTGGTGCGTCAGCTCAAGGCTCAGCCCATGAAAACGGGCTTTGTCCGACAGGTCCACGCGGCGCAAAATCTATACGGGCCGCAGCTTCGCTGCGACTTTGCCGAAAAAGAGATCATGGCGGCCCTTTCAGAGCCGCTGGAGTTTTACGCCAAGCGGGATGCTCCCTATATCCGTGACCGTGTGACGGCCTGCATCAAATTCCAGCGGAAAAAGTTATTCTGATTTTCTGCCGTCCTCCCGCAGCCACGCGCCCCGCAGCACCATGCGGAGATACGCCGCCCGCCCGATGCCGTGGTCCTGCGCGGTGCGGGTGAGCCGCTCATATTCTGCCTGCGTCAAGCGGAGATTTACCTGCTTTTCCCGTAAGTTCTCTTTGTTCTTCATCTGATGATCCTCCCTATTATTCTTTTTTCGGCTTGGTATATATTTATCTCAGTATCGCTCTACTCAGTCTTATTAGACGCTGAAAATCAGCGTTCAGGTGCGCTGATTTTCAGCGTTCTTGAAATTCGAAAATCGAAAGTCAAGAAATTCGGTTTTCGAATTTCAGGGGGTACAGTGCAGACGGCTTCCCCAACCCCTGCCGTTTCCGGCGCAGCAGGCCAGCTTGCTCCAGTTCGGATAGCAGCTTCTCCGCCTTGCTGTGGGCGCAGCCCAAGTCCTCCATAATACGGTTGATGCCATAGTAAACAAAGGCGCGCCCTTGCTGATCGAACCACCCGCTTTTGCGGGAAAGTCCCATTTTGTCCAGCAATAACCCGTAAAGTAATTTTGCTTCACAATTTATGTTTTTGAATGGTTCCTCCGTAAACAGCACCTTTGGAACACGGTAAAATGTAAATAGCTCTGATTCATGCTCGTAGAAATAATCCATATTGTTCCTCCTTGCCCGTTGGGGCATAAAAATAGCGGAGGCAGGCGATTGACCTGTCTCCGCTGTTGTTCTTTTGCTGTTTTTACCGCTCGCGCATGATCTCAAGCGCGGCGCTTTTGATGTTGTTCATCGCACCTACCCACGCCATCTGATCCCGCGCCTTCAAGTCCTCGTTGATGCCCTGTGCTTCCGCCATCTGGCGTATGATGGCCTCCAGCAGCTTGTCCTTTGTGGTGTCCGGCTCCGGCGGCAAAAGGCAGGGATAATACTGCTCGCCCCGCAGCTCGTAGTAAAGACCGTTCTCAAAAATGACCGGCGGCAATGGCGGTAAATTCTGCTCCATAATCCTCGCTCCTTTCTGCCGCTATTGTACGGAAGAAATTTGTATAGTGCCAGTATACGAAAATCATCGCTCTCCCCTGTTCTTTGCGCGGTAACGGGCCTCCAGCAGCTTGATGATCTCCCGCTCCATCTGCTGCGCAGAGTAATTGCGCGGGAAATACTTCCGCAGCGACTCGGTTTTGATGCGGATTTGCTCTTTCTGATTGGGCTTTTCCTCGGTAAGAATGGCGTACAGTACCTCCGGCGTCAGTTTTGCCTCGCGGGAGAGCTGCTTCATGCGGAGTGCCTGTGACAGCGATGGTGTGGCGTCCTCCCGCCCGATCAAGTCCCACAGCTCCGCCTGCTCGTCGCGGGTGAGATAGGACAGCTCCACGGCGGGAGAAAAGGCGATGCGTCCATCGTCCACCATCTGAAGCAGCGGCGGAACAAGATTGGTCAGGCGAATGTAGCGTTGAATGGTGCGGCCACTTTCGCCGATTGTTTCGCCAATAACATCTGCTGTTTCATAATTCCCGACAAGTTGTCGGGGATTATCTTTACGTGGTCTCCCCGCTTGCCGTTTCATGGCCTCCAGCTTCATCTTGTAAGCGAATGCCTTTTCGCTGGGCAGCAGGTTTTCCCGCTGAAGGTTGCTGTCCACCATCAGGATCACCGCTTCGTCGTCGGTCATCTCCCGCACCAGCACCGGCACGGTGGGCAGGCCCAATTTCTGCGCCGCCAAGCGCCGCCGATGCCCGCTGACCAACTCGTAGCCCTCCCCTTTTGGCCGCGCCAACAGGGGCGATAGAACGCCGTGGACACGGATACTCTCCACCAGCTCGTCCATAGCACCATCCTCCCGCACCTGATAAGGGTGCTTTTCAAAAGGCACCAGCTTGTCCGGCGGGAGCTGCGAAATAAATTCCCTCACCATGCCGCACCTCCCTCTGAAAGCGCGGCGGACACATTCACATGGTAGTGAAGGTTGGAGCCTCGATAATGGTAGTCTGCGTCAAAGGAATGGAGCCAACCGGCATTTTGCACATTCGCGTTTTCGCTCTCTTTTTCGGCCTGTAACCATTGCGGCGCAAGGATTTTTCGTACTTGTGGTCCTTGGGCTTCCACAGTCGGCACAGAGGAGCTGGGGCATTTGGAGATGGTCGGCACGATCGTCCACCAGCTCACGCGAAATCTCACGGAGGAACAAATCAAGGAGGCTGGATTCGAGGCCTATTTTGTCGACCACACGACAGGCGTTTTCCCGCAGTTCGCCTCGGGCTACCCGTGGTCGGCGAGCACCATGCAGGTCACGGGCGACACCATCGCGGACCTGACGGAGGACCTGGCGGCGGAGCAGAAAGCGCGCGTGACGTACGACAATATCCTGCGCCTTTCCGACGATCCGGACGTGAGTGATGTCATCAAATTCCTGCGTGCGCGCGAGATCGTACACTTCCAGCGTTTTGGCGAAGGCCTGCGCCTCGCCAAGGACCGCCTGGACGAGAAAAATGTCTACTACGTAAACCCGAGCTTCGACAAGTAAAGATGACAGAAAAAGCACGCCGAAAAGCGTGCTTTTTCCTTTTGCATTCCACATCTTGACGCCACAGAAAAAGTGTGGTATCATCGCTTTGCCTTTCGGGAAGACTACTCTGACCGGCGGCGAACCAGATTCATTCTACCGTTCTGACAGCAAGGATGCGTTCCGAGCCACAAGAAGAGGAAAAACAAAGGCACAGCCCTGCTGCGTCGTCATTTGCTGTTTCCATCCCTTCTGCTGAACGGCGGAAGGGATGATTTTTATTTTGACAAAGGAGAATGCGTTAATGGAAACGAGAGTCGCCGTGCTGGCCATCATCGTCCGCGAGGGAAGCTTCGTCCAACCGCTCAACGAGCTGCTGCACGAGTACGGGCAGTATATCATCGGGCGCATGGGCGTGCCGTACCGCGAAAAGGGCGTGAATATCATCAGTGTGGCGCTCGACGCGCCAGGCAACGTCATCTCCGCCCTGTCGGGCAAGATCGGCCGTCTGGACGGCATCACCGCCAAGACGGTCTACGCGCCCGAGGGCAGCATCGGAAAGGAAGAAAACCAATGAAAAAGAACCTCAAACATCTCTTGGCCCTGTGCCTGACGATTGCGCTCGTCTTCTCGCTCGCCGCCTGCGGGCAGAAGGCGGATGAAACGCCGAACGATGCGCAGAACGACCAGCAGACCGAGCAGGAGGAGTTCACCCCTGCGAACTATTCCATCGCCGCGCTCAAGGGCCCTACGGCCATGGGCCTTGTGAAGCTGATGAAGGACAGCGAGAGCGGCGAAACTACTGGCAACGAATATACCTTTACCCTTGCCGGTTCTGCGGATGAAGTGACGCCCGCGCTCCTCAAGGGCGAGCTCGACATGGCCTGCGTGCCCGCGAACCTCGCCGCCGTGCTCTACAATAAGACGGAGGGCGAGATCGAGGTGCTGGCGGTCAACACGCTCGGCGTTCTCTACATCGTGGAAAACGGCGAGAGCGTGCACTCCATGGCCGACTTGAAGGGCAAGACCATCGTGGCGGCGGGCAAGGGCTCTACGCCGGAATACGCCCTGCGCTATCTTCTCACGGAAAACGGCATCGATCCCGATAACGATGTGACGATCGACTGGAAGAGCGAGCACAGCGAGTGTGTCGCGGCGCTGGCTTCCGGTCAGGCGAGCGTTGCGCTCCTGCCCCAGCCTTTCGTCACCGTGGCGCAGAGCAAGATCGAGGGACTGCGCATGGCGCTCGATCTGAATGCTGAATGGGACGCACTCGATAACGGATCGGCGCTCATCACGGGCGTCATTGTTGCCCGCCGCGAGGTCGTGGAGGAAAATCCCGCCGCTGTGAACGAATTCTTGAAGGAATACGCCGCAAGCGTTGACTACGTCAATGCCAACACCGCGGACGCCGCCGCGCTGATCGGCGAATACAGCATCGTGGACGCCGCCGTCGCGGAAAAGGCACTGCCCTACTGCAACATCGTCTGCCTGACGGGGGCAGACCTTCTTGAGGCGCTGCCCGGTTATTTAGAGGTGCTCTACAATGCGTCTCCCGCCGCTGTCGGCGGCGAGATGCCGGATAACAGCTTCTATTTCGCGTAAATTCTCTGCGGCGGCGGGCGCTGTCCCGCCGCCGTATTTCAAGGAAAGGAGAGATGATCATGCGCGGAAAAAAGCAGAACGTGCGTCTCTGGGCAATCGCTTTCTGGCTGATCGTCTGGCAGTTTGCCGCGGTGGCACTGCACGCGGCATACCCGCACGGCGCGCTGCTGCTCCCCTCTCCCGTATCCTCGCTCGCGCGGCTCTGTACGCTTGCGAGCACGGCGGTATTCTGGCGCGCCATCGGCACGTCGAGCATGCACATCTTGGGCGGCTTTTTGCTTTCCTGCGCGCTGGCGGTTGTGCTGGCGGCGTTTTCCGCGCGGTTTTCGCGCGTCGAAGAGCTGCTTGCGCCGTTCGTGGCGGCGGTCAAGACCGTGCCGGTGGCGTCGTTCATCATTCTGGCGCTTATCTGGCTCTCCAGCCGAACGCTGCCGCTGTTCATCGCGGCGCTGATGGTCTTCCCGCCCGTGTACTTAAATGTGCTTGAGGGCATCCGGCGCACGGACGCCTCTCTTCTGGAGATGGCGCGCGTGTTCCGCGTGCCGTTTTCGCGCACGCTGCGGGGCGTGTATCTGCCGCAGGTGCTTCCCTACTTCCGCTCCGCCGTCAGTGCGGCGCTGGGCCTTTGCTGGAAGGCCGGCACCGCGGCGGAGGTCATCGCCCTCTCCAGCGGCTCGATCGGTGAGAAGCTCTACAACGCGAAGATATACTTCCAGACTGCCGACCTCTTCGCCTGGACGGCGGCGATCGTGCTGATCTCGGCGGCGTTTGAAAAGCTGTTTCTTCTCCTCGTGGACAAGATCGCAGAAGGGATGGGAGCATGATGGAGCTTCGAGTCGAACACCTTTGCAAGCGCTACGGCGAGAATGCCGTGCTTGACGACATTTCCTTTACCGCGCGCGTCGGCGTGACGCGCCTGCTCGGTCCCTCCGGCATCGGCAAGACGACGCTGTTGCGCGTGCTGCTCGGGCTGGAAATGCCGGACAGCGGCACGGTCAACGGCAATAAATTTCGCTGGACGGCGGTCTTTCAGGAAAACCGCCTGCTCGAAGGGCTGGACGCAGAGGGAAATCTTCGCTTCGTCCTCGGCGCGAATTACAACGCCGCGGCGGCGCAGGCGCTGCTGGAAGAATTAGGACTCTGCGACGTGGGGAAAAAGAAGGTACGCGATTATTCCGGCGGCATGCAGCGCCGGCTGGCACTCGCTCGAGCGCTGCTCGCGCCGTCCGACGCGCTCGCGCTCGACGAGCCGTTCACCGGCCTCGACGTGGAAAACCGCGAGGCCGCGATGCGCGCCATCCTGCGCGCGGCAGAGACGAAAATCGTGATCCTCTCCACACATGAGGAATTACCCATCCCCGTCCCCTGCCAGATCATCGAATTGTAAAAAGGAAGCGCAAGCAAAATGCTTGCGCTTCCTTTTTTGATGAAGTTACGCGCCGATGGCCTCGTCATAGACGGTGCTCGCGCCGCTGTGGGCGGCGACGAACTTATCGCGGAACGTATTGACCAGGCTCTCGTTGCCGTAGACGGACACGACGTACTGGCCCGAGGTGAAAATCACAAGCTTATCGGGGAAGCCACACATCCACTGCTTGCCCTGCACGGCGCTGCGGATGTCGGCGGCGACGGTCGAAACGTTGCCCGCGTCACTGACGTGGAACGCGCCGCAGGTAAAGGTGTTGAGGTTCATCATGTGCACGAGCGATGCCGCGCCGTCGATGAGCGACACGTCGGCGGACGGAAACGTCAGCTGATAGGTCAGGTTGTCAGCGTTCGACACATCGAAGCTGCCGGGCGCGTCGTCGACGCTGTGCTCTGCGTCTCCGCCCGCGGCGGGAAACTTGTCATCCTCGCTGTACGTGCTCCAGACAGACGTGAGCAGTGAGAGCGCGCCGGTGTCCTGCGCCGCAGGTGTTTCCGACGGTGTTTCCGCGGGCTTGGAGGGCTCGGCAGGTTTAGCAGGTTCGGACGGCTTGCTTGCGGGCGTCTCGTCCTTCTTGCTGTCGGACTTGGTCGGTTCCGCGGGCTTTTGTGCCTCGTCAGGCTTTTCGCCCTTGTTTGCGTCGGGGTCGATCTCTGTAGCGTCGGACACATTGTCTTTGTCCGCGTCATCCGCGGAGGGCTCGTCCTGCTTGTCGTCGACGGGCGTCTCCGCCTGTGTGGGATCGTCCTCTTCCGGCGTCTTGTCGTCCGCCTTGCTGCCGCAGGCGGCGAGCGAAAGCGTCATAGCGAGCGTCAGAAGAAGGCAAAGCAGCTTTTTCATCAAAGTTCTCCTTGCGATTTAGTATTTGTATACTGTATTGTAACAGAGATTTTTTAGAAAAGGAAGTCTTTTATTTTCTTCTTGCAAGAAGTGCAAAGGGTTTCCCTGCGCCGCGCGCAGGGGAGCGAGTCAAAGGGGGTGTTCTCTTTCGCGAAAGAGAACACCCCCTTTGGAACCCCCAGAGATCTGCCCATCTTGTAGAAGTACACCTAATCATCGTCTATCGAGGTACTCATCAATGCGGCGAGCGCAGCAATGCCGCATTCGGTAAGCAGTCTGCCGCCGGACAAACGTCACTCGCGCCTCACGATGGTAAGGCGCGGTTGAGAGTTGTCACGAATCGCAGGGATTCATGGCGAAGCCATGTACACCGCACCTGATTGCGCAGCGCGTGCAGCTCTTCGAGCTGCTCTCTTGCAATGGCGGGGTCAAGGGGCAGAGCCCCTTGCGTTCTCTTGGGGGTCCAAGGGGGCCATTCTCTCACGTGAGAGAATGGCCCCCTTATCCGCGTCCCCCTGCACGGTGCAGGGAGACTGTAATTATATTACATAATCATAATCCCCATCCTCGTGCAGCAGATCCGCGAGCGTGTACTGATCAAGATATTTATTGATGACATCGTTCAGCCCCGCCCAGAGCGAGAGTGTGCGGCACTCCCCTGCACGGTCGCAGGGCGAGCTGCCGGCTTCGAGGCACGCGACGGGGGCGAGCGAGCCCTCCATCAGCCGCAGGATCTGGCCGGTCGTGAACTGATCCGGGCTCTTGCACAGGCGGTAGCCGCCGCCCTTGCCGCGCATGCCCTCGACCACGCCGCCCTTGACGAGCGATTTGACGATGCTCTCTAAATATTTTTCTGAAATGTCCTGCCGCTTGGCAATCTCCTTGAGCGGGATGTACCCGTCGGTTTGGTGCTCGGCCATGTCGATGAGCACGCGCAGCGCGTAGCGGCCCTTGGTTGAAATCATCATAGTATGTTCACGCCTTTCTAAGCACATCCGTTGAAAGGCATACGGAAGTCGGCCTTTTTCAACTTTTGATATTCCTATTATATTACATGGTTTATGGGAATTCAATAGATTTATTTGAAATTTCCCCTTGACAAATCCAAACGCACATCGTATAATCCCTACATACCTACTCGAAAGGTTGGTAATGAACGTGAATTCATTCCTTCACCCGTTCCGATGTCGCCGCGGCAGAACACAAGAAGCAAGCGATCACCGAAACCTATAAAACAAACAATAAAATTTTGATATAGAACGTACATCGTTCAGGAGGAAACATTATGAGCAAGATTTACACTTCTGCGGACCAGCTGATCGGCAAGACCCCGCTTCTCGAACTGTCCCACATCGAAAAGGCTGAAAAGCTCGAGGCTAAGCTCCTCGCCAAGCTCGAATACTTCAACCCCGCAGGCTCCGTCAAGGATCGTATCGCCAAGGCCATTCTTGATGACGCTGAGGCAAGCGGCAAGCTGAAGCCCGACTCTGTCATCATCGAGCCGACCTCCGGCAACACCGGTATCGGCCTTGCATCCGTGGCCGCCGCACGCGGCTATCGCATCATCATCGTTATGCCCGAGACCATGAGCGTCGAGCGCCGCCAGCTGATGAAGGCCTACGGCGCAGAGCTCGTTCTCTCCGACGGCGCAAAGGGCATGAAGGGTGCCATCGCCAAGGCTGAAGAGATCGCCGCGCAGACGCCGGGAAGCTTCATCCCCGGCCAGTTCGTCAACCCCGCGAACCCCAAGGCGCACTATGAGACCACCGGCCCCGAGATCTGGGAGGACACCGACGGGCAGGTCGATATCTTTGTCG
>OIWM01001603.1_pt1 | contig 21415 bp, 20 predicted proteins | sample 1587451 | NCBI WGS metagenome assembly OIWM01 (sample SAMEA3888907, study PRJEB22519) | human gut metagenome | biome: human gut; feature: human-associated habitat; material: faeces | place: Denmark | collected 2011
ATCAGCCGTGGTATTTCATGGAGGAAAAATACCCGGAGCTTGGAAATCTGATGCCCCGTGATATTACCGCCAGAGAAATATGGAAGGTCAGCCATGAATCCGAGGTATTTCTTGATATGACGGAAATATCGAAGGAGGTCATTTCAAATAAGCTGTCTGGCTTAGCAGATGACTGCATGACATATCTGCATAAGGATATTCGGAAGGAACCTGTGCCTGTTTTTCCAGGAATCCACTACTTCATGGGTGGTATTCTTGTGGATGAGCAGCACAGAACGTCGATTCAGAATCTTTATGCTGCCGGGGAATGCTGTGCCCAATATCATGGTGCAAACCGTCTGGGTGGTAATTCCCTGTTGGGCGCATTGTACGGAGGACGTGTTGCGGCAAAGTCAGCCTGCGAACAAGCTGACGGCGTAGTTTTATCTTGTGCGGCGCAGATAGATATTCCACCAGTGCAGGAAATTGTGGGAACAAAACAATTAAATCAGGCTATGCAGGATTCTCTTGGGGTTGTTAGAAATGGAAATTCCCTGTTAAAAGGGATTCGGAAAGTGCAGGAACTAAAAGGAACTCTGCCGTTACTTGGTCTTGCAGTTCTCCAAAGCGCCTTTGCCCGAAAAGAAAGCCGGGGAGCGCACTGGCGGGAGGATTATCCTGAATGCAACAACAGGGATTTTCTCAAAACGACGGTGGCACGATTTGACGGAAAGCAGATACAAATTTCCTTTATGTCTGTTCCAGAGAGGCGGTGATTAACTTGGTATATAAAGTACGGATTCGGCGACAAGAGAATCAGAAATCAGACAGCTATTGGCAGGAATTTGAGTTTGGCGGAAGTGAAAATAGTTCTATTGCCGCTGTCTTAAACGAATTGAATAGTCGTAGCCTACTGACAGATGCATGTGGGAATACGGCTGCTCCTATTGGATGGGAATGCAGTTGTATGGTACGTAAATGCGGAGCGTGTGCCATGCTGATCAACGGACTTCCCCGGCTAGCCTGCTCTACATTTCTGAATATGCTAAAGAGCAGTACCGTTACGCTGGAACCACTCAGTAAGTTTCCTCTTGTCAGGGATCTGATTGTTGACCGGTCATTCCTGTTTGAGAACTTGAAGAAACTAAACCTTTGGTTGGAAAGCGAAGCCTATATGATTGAGTTTACACACGAACCGAGGTATCAGTCGGCTCGCTGCCTGATGTGCGGGTGCTGCCTTGAGGTTTGTCCAAACTTTTCTTCAAAGGGTACTTTTGCTGGAGCGGTTGCAGCGGTCAACGCTTTTCGGATTCTGAATGAAGAACAGGAAATAAGCCATCGAAACGATGTTTCAACTCAATATAAGGAAAATTATTTTGAGGGATGCGGGAAATCATTAGCTTGCCATAACATTTGCCCGATTGGTCTACCTGTCGAAGAATTGATCGTGAGGTCAAATTCGGTAGCTATTTGGGGAAGACAGTGAGTATCAAAATGCTGATTAAAAAAACATGATTAACCTACATCTATGGTTTTACCAAAAATAGAGACATATCCTTTGTTTCGGTGTGTTAGCGGTTTTATTATGGACTGGATTCCGTATATGTATACTGTGGCAAAGATACCAAAAACAGGAGTAGTTCTTGTAATGAACCTGTTTGTTGCAGTCGCTTTTCTGGCTTTTGGGGAACTTGCAAATCTGCTGCTTGTCAGTTTGAGTGTTTGCTCTATTTTAGGGGGAATTGTTCGGAAATGGGTCGAATATAAGAATTATAAGTAATCAGCGATTTTGGGAAAAGCAGGCTGAGGCGTTCGGGAAGCGGTTTTTGAATTTTGAGCGAATGGGTTCAGTTGAAATTTCAAGAAGCAGAGCGCCGAAAAAGTGGTATAATGAATAAGTAGAAGGAAGACAGATGCGAACAAAGCGTGAGTGCAGGCGGTACTGCGCTGTGTATACCGCGTATGCCAAAGCGTGTGCCAGTGAGAGGATTGTAAACAACAGGGAATCGCAGACTTTTAATCGAGGCCGATTTAACCGCTGTTGAGCGACCGCAGAGGGTCAACAGGGGCTTGCAGACCTTTGTCCGTTCAGGTCATAATTTCCCGACAATGAAGCCGCTGGACTCCGACAAGAAGGCTGAAAAGGCGGCTCCGGTTCAGGCGGAGACTGCTCAGGCAGCTCCCGAGGCGGAGGAAAAAATCGACTTCTCGAACGTGGAGATCGAGCCGCTGTTCCAGGATTTCGTAGACTTTGAGACCTTCTCCAAGAGCGATTTCCGCGCTGTGAAGATCAAGGAATGTGAGGCGGTGAAGAAGTCCAAGAAGCTCCTGAAGTTCGTTCTGGATGACGGAACCGGCGAGGACCGCGTTATTCTGAGCGGCATTCATGAGTATTACGAGCCGGAGGAGCTGGTCGGCAAGACCTGCATCGCTATCACCAATCTGCCGCCGCGCCCGATGATGGGCATCGACTCCTGCGGCATGCTGATCTCTGCCGTTCACCACGAAAACGGCGAGGAAAAGCTCCATCTGCTGATGGTCGATCCTCACATCCCGGCAGGCGCAAAGCTGTACTAAGCACCCCCGGAAAACGCATCAGAAAGCCTGTCTGATGCGCAGTTCAATATAAAGCAGCCCCGCAGAAGTAATTCTGCGGGGCTTTAGACTGTCGAAAAACCATCGTTTTTCCGACAATCTGTGTTTTGCCTGAAACGGACTTTATCGTCAGACTGCCAGCTGCGCGGCAGTCCTCTACTGCGGGATCAGCCAGATGCCGCGAACCTGTTTTGCGCCCTTTATCCTGCCCTCCGCGCAGCGGCGGCGCAGCTCTTCAGCCTCGATGTGCCACAGGCGCGATGCGTCGTGTATGGTCAGAAAACGCTTCTCTTCCATCGTGTCCTCCTCCCTCCTGCGTTCAGCATCTCTTTTTTTCGTATTATACACGCTCTGCCGCCGTTTATACCTGATACGGCGGCCTTGTTTTTTCGCCTGCGGCAATTCCGCTCTTTTCTTTTTCCCGTTTTTCCTTTATAATGACAGTACAAGCGTAAATACAAGGCTGTACCCGAACGGTACAGACGAATACCGGAGGGAGTAATGTTATGTCAGTGCAGGAAATTTGCCGCGTTGCGGAAAATACGCAGCTTGGCGACGGTTTATTTTTGATGGTGCTGCACGCACCGAAGATCACGGAGCTGGCGCAGTGCGGTCAGTTCGTTCACATTGCCTGCGGCGAGGGTCATCTGCTGCGCCGCCCGATCTCGATCTGTGCATGGAAGGCGCCCGAGCTGCGCATCGTCTTTCAGGTGAAGGGCGAGGGCACGAAGTGGCTCAGCGAGCGCAGGACCGGCGACGAGCTCGATGTGCTCGGCCCGCTCGGCCACGGCTTTGACGTCGGCGCGCTCGGCAGCGCTCCGGTGTTCATCGGCGGCGGCATCGGCGTGCCCCCCATGCTCGGCTGCGTGCGTGAGGCGGTAAAGCAGGGCGCAAAGCCTGCGGCCATCCTCGGCTTCCGCAATAAGGGCGCCGTTATCCTTGAGGGCGACTTCCGCGACGAATGCGAGACCTTCGTCACGACCGACGACGGCTCCTATGCCCGCCACGGCTTTGTCACCGATGTGCTGAAGGAGCAGATCGCCTCTGCTTCCGGCGTCGCGGCCTGCGGCCCGAAGCCCATGCTGAAGGCCATCGCCGCCATCGCGAAGCAGGCCGGCGTTCCCTGCCAGGTTTCGATGGAGGAGCGCATGGGCTGCGGCATCGGCGCGTGCCTCGTCTGCGCGTGCGCGCTCAAGGCGAAGGACGGCGAAACCCGTTACGGTCACGTCTGCAAGGACGGTCCGGTATTCAATGCTGAGGAGGTCGAGTGGTAATGGCTGATTTAAGAGTAAATTTCTGCGGCGTGGAGCTGAAAAACCCCATCACGACCGCATCCGGCACGTTTGGCTTTGGTCATGAATACGGCGAGTTCTTCGACCTGTCCCAGCTCGGCGGCATCGGCGTCAAGGGTCTGACCCCGACCGAGCGTCTCGGCAATCCTGCGCCGCGCATCGCAGAGACCCCGCAGGGCATCCTCAACTGCGTCGGCCTGCAGAACCCGGGCATCGACCGCTTCATCAAGGAGCAGATCCCCTTCCTGCGTCAGTACGACACGAAGATCATCGCCAACGTCTCGGGCAACACGGTCGAGGAATACGAGGGCATGGTCGAAAAGATCTCGGACGCGGACGTCGACCTCATCGAGATGAACATCTCCTGCCCGAACGTAAAATGCGGCGGCATGGCCTTCGGCACGCAGCCGAAAATGGTCGAGGAGGTCGTTTCGGCGGCAAAGGCAAAGGCGAAAAAGCCGCTCATCGTCAAGCTGTCCCCGAACGTGACCGACATTGCCGAGATCGCCCGTGCGGCCGAGTCTGCCGGCGCGGACGCGCTCTCGCTCATCAACACCCTGCTCGGCATGCGCATCGACATCGAAAAGCGCCGTCCCATCCTGTCCAACGTCATGGGCGGCCTGTCCGGCCCGGCGGTATTCCCGGTCGCGGTCCGCATGGTCTATCAGGTCCGCAAGGCGGTCTCCGTGCCCATCCTCGGCATGGGCGGCATCCGCACCGGCCGCGACATCGTGGAAATGCTGCTCGCGGGCGCGGACGCGGTCGCCATGGGCACCGTGATGTTCAACGACCCCACCGCTCCCGTCAAGGCGCTGCGCGAGCTTGAGGAATGGATGGACGCACACGGCGTCAAGAGCGTTTCCGAGCTGTCCGGCGCGGTCGAGGTCGGCTGATGGCGGCGACGGTCTACATCATCCGTCACGCCGAGGCCGAGGGCAACATCTACCGCCGCTGCCACGGACTGTATGACAGCCTGCTCACGCCGCGCGCATATCAGCAGCTCCCCTGTCTGGCGAAGCGGTTCGAAAACGTGCCGCTCGCGGCGGTCTACGCCTCCCCCCTGTTCCGCGCACGCACGACCGCGCAGGCGGTCGCAGCGCCGCACGGTCTGACGGTCGAGCTGCGGAATGATCTGCACGAGATCGACATGGGCGACTGGGAGGATCTCCCGTGGGCCGAGCTGCCGCACGGCTGGCCTGACCAGTACGCGAAATGGTGCGCCCGTCCGTGGGAGGCTGCGCCGCCGCACGGCGAGACCGTCATGCAGGCAGGCGCACGCATGCTGAACGAGGTGCGCCGCCTTGCACAGGAAAACGACGGCAAAGCCATCGCCGTCGTCACGCACGGCTCCGCCATCCGCGGCGCGCTGACCATCGCGCACGGCTTTCCGCCCGAAAAGATGAACGAGATCGGCTGGGGCGACAACACCTGCGTGGCGCGGCTCGATTTTGCCGACGACGGCAGTATCGACGTTGTATATGAAAACGACGCCTCTCATCTGCCGCAGGAGCTTTCGACCTTCGCCTGCATCGGCTGGAAGAACGCCAAAGGCATCCCGGTCTCGCCGCAGATCTGGTTCCGCCGCGCCGACCCGAACAATCCACAGGATGTGGATAAGATCGTGGAATTCATGCGCGAGCTGCACCGCAATGCCTACGGCACGGACGAGGGACTTGACCCGGCCGCGCTCCTCCGCGATGTAGAGCGCGCGCAGCAGGTCTCGCCGCGCTCGTGCACGTTCGGTCTGCTCGAGGACGGAACGCCCGCCGCGCTCGTCTACCTCAAGACCTGGTACGACGAGGAGCCGGACGTCGGTCTGCTCGGCGGCTTCTGCATCAGCAGCGAATACCGCGGCTGCGGTCTGAGCGCACAGATCCTCGGTCAGGCCATCAACGTATACCGCTCGCTCGGAAAGACCTGGCTGTGCGCCCATGTGGCCGAAAAAAACCTGCGCGCGCAGGGCTTTTATCACAAATTCGCCTTCGAGCAGCGCGGCGAGCACCGCGATGCGAACGGCCTGCACTACCGCATGTTCAAGCGCCTGACGGCGGAATAATCCGCCTTGACAAAGCCGCCTCGCCGTTATACACTTTATCTGAATAAAATTAGCAACAGGGGGCACCCACTCATGTTTGATACCGTACTCGTTGCCGGACTCGGTCTGATGGGCGGCTCGATGGCGAAAACCATCAAGGCGCGCACGCTCAGCCGCGTTCTCGGCTGGAACCGCACCCGCGCGACCGCAGAACAGGCTCTCGCTGACGGCTCGATCGACGCCATCGCGACCGACGCACTGTTCCGCGAGGTCGATCTTGTCATTATCGGCCTTTATCCGCAGGCAACCGTGGACTGGCTGCTTGAAAATATGCCGAAAATGAAAAAGGGCTGCGTGATCGTCGATATGGTCGGTGTCAAGCAGTTCATGGTCGATCATCTCGAGCAGGCCGCGCTCGACGCAGGCGTGCACTACGTCGGCGGACATCCGATGGCCGGCCGCGAGTTCTCCGGCCTCGACTACGCCCTTCCCACGCTGTTCGACGGCGCGAGCATGATCTTTGTGCCGACAAAAAGTAGCAGCGAGCGCATCCTGTCTCAGCTCGAGGCGTATTTCATGTCGCTCGGCTTCGGCCAGACCGTGCGCTGCACGGCCGAGCAGCATGACCACATGATCGCCTTCACCTCGCAGCTCGCGCACGTCGTTTCCTCGGCCTACATCAAGAGCCCCGAGGCCGACAAGCACAACGGCTACTCCGCCGGCAGCTACAAGGACCTCACGCGCGTCGCAAAGCTGAACGAAACCATGTGGAGCGAGCTGTTCCTGTGCAATGCCGAGCCGCTCGCGTGCGAGATCGACGAGATCATAAGACACCTTGACGAATACCGCCGCGTCATCCGCGCCGGCGACCGTCAAACGCTCACCGAGCTGCTGCGCGACGGCCGCATCCGCAAGGAAAATCTGGGCTGATATTCAAGAATGCAGGAAAACCGAGGCGCATGTCCTCGGTTTTTCTCTCATTGCCGCGCGAAAACAAACGCTGCTGACAGGCTGTCTTTTTAAAATTTTTGCTTTTCTGCACTGTTTTTCCCGGTTCTGCACCGTAAATCTTTACATGACAAACTGTCTGTTATGGTGTATACTATATTAAGCATAATCATAATATAAATATCTGTCGATTTATCATAAAAAGGAGTATTTCATGCCGAAATTAGGACTTATTTCGCTCGGCTGCGCCAAAAATCTGGTGGACAGCGAGCATATGCTCTCCCTTATGCGCGACGCGGGCTGGGAGATCACGGAGGATATGAGCGAGGCGGACGTCGGCGTGGTCAACACCTGCGGCTTCATCGAAGCGGCAAAGACCGAAGCCATCGAGACCATCCTCGAGACCGCGCAGTACAAGCAGACCGGCCGCATGAAGGGTCTGGTCGTCACCGGCTGTCTCGTGCAGCGCTACGCGGACGAAATGCGCAGGGAGCTGCCTGAGATCGACGTATTCTGCGGCACCGGCAGCTATGACAACATCGTGGATGCCGCGACTGCGGCGCTTCACGGCGAACAGGCCGCCTACATGGCGGACATGACCGCCGCCGCGCTCGACGGCGGCCGCAGCCGTCTGACCCCCTCCTACACCGCGTACTTCAAGATCGCGGAGGGCTGCTCGAACACCTGCGCCTACTGCATCATCCCCAAGCTGCGCGGACGCTACCGCAGCCGCGAGATGGCATCTCTGCTCGAGGAGGCGCGTGCGCTGAGCGATGCAGGCGTCAAGGAGCTCATCGTCATCGCGCAGGACATCACCAAGTACGGCATGGACTTGCCCGAGCACAAGCGCCTGCTGCCCGAGCTGCTGCGCGAGCTGTGCAAAATGGATTTCACATGGATCCGCCTGCACTACCTCTACCCCGACCAGATCACCGACGAGCTCATCGACGTCATCGCTGAGGAGCCGAAGATCGTAAAATACCTCGATATTCCGCTCCAGCACGTTTCGAGGCGCATCCTGCGCGCGATGCACCGTCCGGGCGACGGCGCGGAGTTTACCGCGCTCATCGAGGATATGCGCCGCCGCATCCCGGGTCTCGTGCTGCGCACGAGCCTGATCGTCGGCCTGCCCGGCGAGACCGATGATGAATTCGCTGAGCTGTGCGAGTTCCTCCAGAATGCCGCCATCGAGCGCGTCGGCGTATTCGAGTATTCGCCCGAGGAGGGCACGGAGGCCGCTGAAATGCCCGACCAGATCGACGCCGAGACCAAGCAGAACCGCCGTCTCATCGTCGAGGAGCTTCAGTCCGGCGTACTCGACGACTACAACACCTCGCGTCACGGCGAGGTCATGCAGGTGCTCGTCGAGGGCTTCGACGACGAGCAGCAGCTGTGGTACGGCCGCACCTATGCGGACTCGGTCGAGGTAGACGGCCACGTTTACTTCGACGCGATGGACACCGAGCCCGGCGAAGGCGAATTCGTTTCCGTTCTCATCACCGAGAGTCTCGGCCCCGACCTGCTCGGCGTCCGCCAGAAGGAGGCATAACTCATGACTACCGCTAACAAAATCACGCTCACCCGTATCGCGATGATCCCGTTTTTCATCTATTTTGCGGCGCAGCCCATGCTGATCATCGACGAGCTCCGGTATCACGTCGCGTTCCCGACCAGCACGCTCATCGCGCTCGTGCTGTTCTGCGTTGCGTCGTTTACCGACTTTCTGGACGGCTACGTCGCCCGAAAGTACAATCAGGTGACGGATTTCGGCAAGTTCGTCGATCCGCTTGCGGACAAGCTGCTCGTCGCATCCGCGCTCATCCTGTTCGTCGAGCAGAAGGCCATGGCCGGCTGGATGGTATGCGTCATCCTCGCGCGCGAGCTGGTCATCACCTCGCTTCGCGTCGTCGCGGCCAACAAGGGCGTTGTCATGGCGGCGACCTGGACCGGCAAGGTCAAGACCTGCGTGCAGATCGGCGGCATCATCGTCATTTACCTGCACTATATCATTTTCGGCGCGCTGGCAAGCCAGCCTAACACCTCCTTCAGCGCGATTTTTGCTATTCGCACGGATGGCGCCGACCTCATTCTGACCATCGTCGGCTGGGTGGTAACGCTCGTCACCATCTACTCCGGCTATGATTACCTCAAAAAGAACTGGGACCTCATCAAGGACGGCGCAGTAAAGGCAAAGTAAACACGTTTTTCGGGGACGGCTTCGGCCGTCCCTTTTGCTTTTCGGCGCTTTTGTGACAGAACTTTCCTCGCGTTCCTCTTTTCGAGTGATTGACTTTCACCGCACGATATGGTAAATTAAATATATATACCATTCGGATATAATAACAGGGCGGCTGTGAACGTTTTTCGCGCGCTGCGCGACGCCGCGCCGCATCACCTTTGAGAGGAAGTGGATACCGTGAAAAATTCTACCAAGCTGAAAGCGGGTCTGCTGCTGACCAGTCTGGCCTGTGCCGCTGGTGCAACGGCTGCTCTGGTTTTGCTTCAGAAGAAGCGTGAAGAAGAGGTTTATCATGAGGCCGAGCTCAAGGCCATGGACGAGCTGGAGGAAATGATGCGCAGCGAGTCCGACTGTGCTTCCTGCGCCTGCGCGGAGGAATGCCCGGCGCCTGAGACCTATGCCGCTGCGAAGAACGACGCCGCGGCCGCCGAAACACCGGCAGAGCCGCCGGAGGAGGAATCTGACGGCAAGCCGGACATCGAAATCGAAATCGTGGACGGCGACGAGGAAACGGACGAAGATGACGACGAGCCGGAAACCGCCGGTCTCGAGGACTGAGACATAAACGCAGACGGGCAGAGTACGCTCTGCCCGTTTTATTTCAGGAGGAAACACTATGTTTGAATATGAGGGCCGCGTATTCCGTCCGCCTTCCGAGGCGTACAGCCTGATCGTTCAGGTCACGATCGGATGCAGCCACAATAAATGCACGTTCTGCGATATGTACAAGGAAAAGCGCTTCCGCGTGCGCAAGCTCGAGGACGTCAAGGCGGATTTCGACGAGGCGCGCCGCATGTACCGCCGCGTCGACCGCATTTTCCTTGCCGACGGCGACGCGCTGATGTGCCGCCCCGAGCATATGGCGGAGATCCTGCGCTATATCAAAAAGCTGTTCCCCGAGTGCGAGCGCGTCACGAGCTACGGCTCCCCGGCGTCCATCCTGTGCAAAAAGCAGGAGGATCTTAACCTGCTGCACGAGCTCGGCCTCGAGATGATCTATCTGGGTCTGGAATCCGGCTCGGATGAAGTGCTGCGCCGCGTCAACAAGGGCGAGACCGCCGACGAGATCGTCCGCGCCGGTCTGATGGTCAAGGAGGCCGGCATGAAGCTGTCTGTCACCTGCATCGCCGGTCTCGGCTCGCTCGAGCTCTCCGAGGAGCATGCCGTCAAGACCGCCGAGGCGCTCTCCCGCATGAAGCCGGAGTACATCGGCCTGCTGACGCTGCTGTTCGAGCTGCCGACGCCGCTCATGCGCGACTGGCAGGAAGGCCGCTTCTATCTGATGAACCCGATCGAGATCGCGCACGAAACGCTCATCCTTCTCGAGCATATCGACTCCGAGGGCAGCATTTTCCGCGCAAACCACGCCTCCAACTACGTCAACCTCGCCGGCACGCTCAACCGCGACCGCGACGCGATGTGTCAGCGCCTGCGGCAGGCGCTCGAGGGCAAGGTCAAGTTCCGCAGCGAATCCTTCCGTGCAAGATAACCAAACGAAAACGTTTTCGTTTGTGTGATTCGTGTAAATTGTGAATCTTTTGTGTTTTTTGTGTTACAATTTCAGAAAAATCGGGACAGGATAGCTTTTTTATGCTATACTGTTCCTGTTGTAAAGTTCAAGTCTGTACACGCACTGCGTGTTAAGAATTTGTTAAGGCGTTCGCCTTAGGAACCGTTCCGTCTGGAGGATTGTTGATGGATTCCGTATCTCATATTCGTGTCGCAAATCTGCTTATGGATTATGTCGAGCAGACTTGCGGCGTAACCTTTGACCCGAGCGGCTTCGTCTACGGTAATTTGAAGCCCGACCTCACCGGCACCTACCTTACCAAGCGCCACAATCCGTCGATCATGATGGACGAAGTAATGGATAAAATCCGCGCTTTTGCGGAAAAGTACACGATCGCTCCCACGAACGGCCGCGAGCTGTCGGTCGATCTCGGCGAAATCTGCCACTACATGACCGATTTCTTTACCTATCCGCACAACGATGACATCTACACGCACAACCTGTTCGCGCACTATGTCTACGAAAAGCGTGTCGCGTTCGTGATCCGCCGCCGCATGACCGAGGCGAAGTTCGAGCAGTGGGTCAGCCCGATCATCCCGCCGACGAGCGTAGATGCTCTGCTGAACCGCATCACCGATATGCACGACGCTTACCGCGCTGCGGGCCGCCATCACGGCATTGACGACGATCTGGTGCATATCTGCCGCGCGACTGCAACTGTCGTGCTCTCCATCATCAGCATCGTTTACGAGCAGGTCGAGGAGACCGCTCCCGCGCTCGCATAAAGCCCATCTGCGCCCTGTAAAAAGACCGCAAAAATGCGGTCTTTTTTTCGTTTTGACGCGGCCTTTCTTGCCTTTTTGCACAAATTTATCATTTTATCAAGAAAAACTGCATCGGGGTCTTGTCAAGCCAGCGAATACCAGATAAAATAGTATATAATTGCAGGCTCAAAAATCCAATCCTGCATAACTGGGGGAAAATAAATATGGATATCACGGCAACTGTATGGACGCTTCTGCCTCCGATCATCGCGATCGCGCTGGCGCTCATCACCAAAGAGGTCTACTCCTCACTGCTGATCGGTATTCTGGCAGGCGCACTGCTGTATACCGGCTTCAATCCGCTCCATGCGGTCGAAACGACCTTTGAGATCATGGGCGGCAAACTCGGCGACAACATCAACATCTGCATCTTTCTGGTGCTGCTCGGCATTCTGGTGTCGCTCGTCACAAAATCGGGCGCGTCGCGCGCCTACGGCGAATGGGCGGTCAAGACTATCAAGTCTCGCCGCGGCGCCTCCTTCGCAACGTCCTTTCTCGGCATCTTCATCTTTGTCGACGACTATTTCAACTGTCTGACCGTCGGCACGGTCATGCGTCCTGTCACCGACAAATACAGCATCACGCGCGCAAAGCTCGCCTACATCATCGACGCAACGGCGGCTCCGGTCTGCATCATCGCTCCGATCTCCTCGTGGGCGGCGGCGGTCGGCTCCTCCCTGCCTGAGTCGAGCACGATGGACGGCTTCTCGCTGTTCATGAAGACCATCCCGATGAACCTGTACGCCATTCTGACGCTGCTGTTCCTCATCTGGCTGATGGCGGCGGACTTCGATTTTTCCGCTATGGGCAAGTATGAGCGCGAGCACAAGGACGACGACCTGTCTCAGCTCGAGGAGAACTACGTTGTCGGCGGCGCAGGCAAGGTCTACGACCTTATCCTCCCGATCGCGGTGCTGATCGTGCTGTGCATCGGCGCGATGCTGTACACCGGCGGCATTCTCGAGGGCGCGAACATCATCGACGCTTTCGCGGACTGCTCGTCCTCGACCGCTCTGGTCCTCGGCTCGTTCTTCACGCTCATATTCACCTTCCTGCTGTACATTCCGCGCAAGGTCCTGTCCTTCGGCCAGTTCTGCGAGGCGTTCACCGAGGGCTTCAAGTCCATGGTGCCGGCCATCCTGATCCTGACGCTCGCGTGGACGCTGTCCGGCGTATGCTCGGCTGACTACCTCAACATCGGCGGCTTCGTTTCCTCTATCGTCAGCGCGGACTCGGTTATCTCCATGCTGATGCCGGCGATCTTCTTCCTCATCGCGCTCGGTCTCGCGTTCGCGACCGGCACGAGCTGGGGCACGTTCGGCATCCTTATCCCGATCGCCGTCGCGGTATTCGGCGACAGCGCGACCACCATGCTCGTCATGACCGTTGCGGCCTGCCTGTCCGGCGCGGTCTGCGGCGACCACATCTCTCCGATCTCGGACACCACGATTCTGGCGTCCGCAGGCGCACAGTGCCACCACATCGACCACGTTTCCACGCAGCTTCCCTATGCGCTGCTCGTTGCGGCGATGAGCTTCGTCGGCTTCCTTGTCGGCGGCGTCACCAGCAGCGGCGTGATCGCTCTCATTGTCGGTCTGGTCCTGCTCGCGCTCACCATCTTCGTCATCTCCGCCAAGCACAAAAAGGCGGCGAACTAAAAAAGTCTGCGGCTTTTGGCTGCACAACAAACCCAAACGGCTCTCTCCTGTCACAGGAGGGAGCCTGTTGTCTGAAAAAGCGAAAGAAGGCATCCCATTTTGATCACTGATTTGACCGAAGGCAGTCCATCGAAAAAGCTGTTCTGGTTCTCCATGCCGCTCCTGCTGAGCGTTGCATTCCAGCAGCTGTACCAGATGGCGGACTCCATGATCGTCGGCCGTTTTGCGGAGTCGGCACAGGCCGGTGAGCTTGCGCTCGCCGCCGTCGGCGCAAGTTATCCGATCACGCAGCTGTTCGTTGCTGTTGCGACAGGCATCAACATCGGCACCTCCGTCCTCGTCTCGCAGCTGTTCGGCGCGAAGCGCTACCTGCGCATGAAGACCGCGATCTCGACCGCCCTGATCACCACGACCGTCGTCTCGCTGCTGCTGACGCTGTTCGGCGCGGTCTGCACCAACGGTCTGATGAGTGCGCTCAACACCTCGGCGGATATTTTCGCGGACGCCTCGCTCTATCTGCGCGTCTATGTGTTCGGTCTGCTGTTCCTGTTCATCTACAACGTGTGCACCGGCATTTTCAACGCCATGGGCGACAGCCGGACGCCGCTGTTCCTGCTCATCCTGTCCTCGGTCGGCAACGTCATCCTCGACGTCGTATTCGTCGCCATGCTGCACTGGGGCGTTGCAGGCGTTGCATGGGCGACCTTTATCGCACAGGGCGCATCGGGCGTGTTCGCCTTCTTCCTGCTCATGCGCCGCGTGCGCACCTTTGACACCGGCCATCATTTCATCCTGTTCGCACCTGAAATGCTGCGCCGTCTGACCAACTACGCCATCCCCTCCATCGCGCAGCAGAGCTTCGTCTCGGTCGGCAACCTCATCATTCAGTATTATGTCAACCTGTGCGGCCCGACCGTCATCGCCGGTTTCTCGGTCGCAAACCGCATCAATATGTTTGCGCTGACCTGCTGCATGTCGTTTGCGTCCGGTCTGTCGAGCTACGTCGCACAGAACATCGGCGCGCGCAAGCTCGACCGTGTCGGCCCCGGCCTCAAGGCCGGCGGAACGTTCTCGGTCGGTCTCGGCATCGTGTTCATGATGATCTATCTGCCGCTCGCAAACCGTATCATCAGCCTGTTCCTGCCTGCCGGCAGTGCATCGGGGGTTGTTGATGTCGCCCGCGGCTATCTGTTCACCGTCGTGCCGTTCTACGTCGTCGTCTGCATCAAATTCGTCTGCGACAGCGTGCTGCGCGGCGCAGGCGCGATGCGTCCGTTCATGATAACGACGTTCTCCGACCTTATCCTGCGCGTTGTCCTGTCCATCGCCCTGTTCTACGTCATCGGCAACGAGCACGGCATCTGGATGAGCTGGCCGATCGGCTGGTTCCTCGGCTCGGGTCTGTCTGTGTTCTTCTACAAGACCGGCGCATGGCGCAAGGATCTGCCCACGCTGTAACTGTCGAAAAACGCTTTATCCTCCATCGAAAGATGGAGGATTTTTTTGTCGGTAATATCCATCTTTGCGCTGGCAGCGCGTTAGTTTCGCGACAGTCTCTTGCATCACAGAGCAAAAAAGGGTATACTGGTACTATCTGAACATCTGGAGGAAATCCGAATATGCGAGATGGATTTATCAAAATCGCCGCCGCGACGCCCGATCTTCACGTTGCGGACTGCGAATATAACGCTGCGGAGATCGTGAAGCAGGCGAAGCAGGCCGCCGCAAAGGGCGCGAAGCTCATCACCTTCCCCGAGCTGTGCCTGACCGGCTACACCTGCGGCGACCTGTTTTTGCAGGAAACGCTGCTCGAGGGCGCGCTGAAGGCGCTCGAAACCGTCCGCCGCGAAAGCGAAGAGATTGCCGCCGTCATCGTCGTCGGTCTGCCGCTGCGCGTCAAGGGCAAGCTGTACAACGTCGCAGCTGTCGTGAACGCAGGCGATGTACTGGCGTTCGTCCCGAAAACGTACATTCCGAACTACTCGGAGTTCTACGAGCAGCGCCATTTTGTCTCTGCCGACACGCTCAGCGGTATGGAAAACGTGCTGATCAAGGCCGCGGACGGCGAGCCGTGCTGGGTTCCGCTCGTCACCGATACCATTTTTCAGTGCGACGAGCAGCCGCTGTTCACCTTCGGCGTAGAGATCTGCGAGGATCTGTGGGTGCCGAATCCGCCGTCTACTACATTGGCGCAGATGGGCGCGCACATTATCGTCAACCTGTCTGCTTCCGATGAAATCATCGGCAAGGCGGGCTACCGCCGCGACCTCGTGCGTCAGCAGTCCGGCCGACTGCTGTGCGCCTACCTGTATGCGGACGCCGGCTTCGGTGAATCCACGCAGGACCTTGTCTTCGCCGGTCACGACCTCATTGCCGAGAACGGCGCCATGCTCGCGGAGAGCCGCATGTTCGAGCAGGGCATCATCTACGCCGACATTGACCTTCAGCGCCTCGCGCACGAGCGTCAGCGCATGAATACCTTTGAAGCGGTCGAGGGCGGTGTATTCTCGTTCTCGCTCGCGCCGGCAGAGAACGACCTTGCTGACCGCACGTTCCCGCGCACCCCGTTCGTTCCGGCAAACAAGGCGCTGCGCGACGAGCGCTGCGAGGAGATTCTGACGCTTCAGGCGACCGGTCTGGCGACCCGTCTGCGCCACACGCACGCAAAAACGGCGGTCGTCGGCCTGTCGGGCGGTCTGGATTCCACCCTCGCCCTCATCGTCCTCGTCCACGCATTTGATATGCTCTCGCTCGACCGCAAGGGCATCCTCGCGGTCACGATGCCGTGCTTCGGCACGACCGCGCGCACCAAGGGCAACGCCGAGAAACTGGCGGAGGCCTACGGCGTGACACTCAAGACCGTGGACATCAAGGCGGCTGTCGACCAGCATTTTGAGGACATCGGCCAGTCCAAGGATGACCTGTCCGTCACCTTCGAGAACGGTCAGGCGCGCATGCGCACCCTCGTTCTGATGAATCTCGCCAACAAGACCGGCGGCATGGTCGTCGGCACAGGCGACCTCTCCGAGCTTGCGCTCGGCTGGGCGACCTACAACGGCGACCACATGAGCATGTACGGCGTCAACGGCTCGATCCCCAAGACGCTCGTGCGCTATCTCGTCGCCTATGAGGCTGACCGCGTGCAGGGCGAGCTGTCCGATGTACTGCGCGACGTGCTCGACACGCCAGTCTCGCCCGAGCTGCTACCCCCCAAGGACGGCGAGATCAGCCAGAAGACCGAGGATCTGGTCGGCCCCTACGAGCTGCACGACTTTTTCCTGTACTACATGCTGCGCTTCGGCTATCCGCCGCGCAAAATCTACCGCGCTGCAAGGATAACCTTCGCCGGCGTGTACGATGACGCGACCATCAAAAAATGGCTGACGACCTTCGTGCGCCGCTTCTTCACGCAGCAGTTCAAGCGCTCCTGCCTGCCCGACGGCCCCAAGGTCGGCACGGTCACGCTCTCGCCGCGCGGCGACTGGAGAATGCCGTCTGACGCAGTCTCCGCGCTGTGGCTGCGCGAGGCAGAAAATCTCTGACAGCAAAAGGAGAGACTGTCCTTTTGAAAACCTTACTTCGCGGCGCAGCGACGCTGCTCACGGCGGCGCTGCTGTGCTTCAACCTGTTCTACGAGCTTGCGCCGAACCTCGTTGTCGGTCCGGAAAAGAAGTTCGCGTTCGCAGCGGCGTTTGCGGTCCTGCTGCGCATTGCGCTGTTCTGCGGCATCCCGGAGGCGCAGCGGCAGCGCCGCAGACGGCTGTATATGCAGCTGCTGCTCTATTATTATATGTGGGTGCTCGCAAATGTGCTGTTCTTCGACAACGCCTTCGGCCGCGGCTTTACGACGCACGCAACGCTCGAGGCCATCAACCTTGAACCGCTGCGCACCATCAAGAACTACCTGCTGGCCTACGGCTACGGGAATATCTCGCTGCGGCTGGTCATTCTCAACCTCGCCGGAAACCTCATCGCGTTCGCGCCGATGGGCGTGTTCCTGCCCGCCGTATTCCGCTGGCAGCGCAGCATCTTCTTCTTCACCGCGACGCTGACGCTCGCCATCACGGCGGTCGAGGTCGCGCAGGTCTACACGGGCACCGGCTCGTGCGACATCGACGACCTCATCCTCAACCTCGCCGGTGCGCTCATCGTCTACATCATCTGCCGCGTGACGCCCCTCTGGCACCGCATTTGCAGCGTCACCCCGCGCCCGAAAAAAGAGTAAAAATTTCATAACACGAAAGCAGTATTTCAGCTTCCGCGCGGCAGCGCGCATGAAATACAATTTGCTTGCAAATTGATAAAAACCGAGGGCGTGTACCTCGGTTTTTATACTTATAGAGGGAGAAAGTTTCCGCATGGGAACTTTCGGACGTCCGTGTTCTGCGGCGCAACGCGCTGTCAGAACACATCTTGTCGGCGAAACCGTGGTTTCGCGACAGGATAAAAAAAAGAGACGCAGAGCGTAAACTCTGCGTCTCTTAAAATTCAAGCGATAAAACTCAAATTACTTGAGCTCAACCTTAGCGCCTGCAGCCTCGAGCTTCTCCTTGATCTCGTTAGCCTCAGCCTCCGGAGCAGCCTCCTTGATGGTCTGCGGAGCGGTGTCAACCTTCTCCTTAGCTTCCTTCAGGCCCAGGCCGGTGATCTCGCGGACAACCTTGATAACACCGATCTTAGAGGAGCCAGCGTCAACCAGAACGACGTCGAAGTCGGTCTTAGCCTCAGCAGCAGCAGCACCGTCACCAGCAGCAGCGCCACCAGCAACAGCAACGGGCGTAGCGGATACGCCGAATTCTTCCTCGAGAGCCTTTACCAGCTCAGAGAGCTCCATAACCTTGAGCTCTTTTACAGCTTCCATAATCTCAGCAACAGTCATGGGATAAACCTCCATTTAAGTTATTTTTAAAATTTAATGTGTTTTGCTGTCCTGTTTGACAGCTTTGGGGACAGGAATTACTCCGCAGCTTCTTCAGCAGCAGCTTCCTTCGGGGCTACCAGCTCGGCAACCTTCATCTCCTCATTACCCTCTGCCTTCTTAACGATAGCATCGCAAGCAATAGCAAGCTGCATAATGGGGAAGTTGAAGCTGTACAGAACCTGAGCGATAAGGACTTCCTTGCTCGGCATAGCTGCAAGCTTCTTGACCTCGTCCTCACCGATTACCTTGCCTTCCAGGTAACCAGCCTTGAGGTTGAAGTTCTCATGGGTCTTCGCAAAATCAGCGAGGATCTTAGCGGGTGCGACAACGTCGTCAGTGGTGGAGATAGCCAGCGCGGTAGTACCGTGCAGGTTCTCGTCCCAATCAAAGCCCAGCTCCTTCGCTGCAAAGCGGATCAGGGTATTCTTGATGACAGCATACTCAACGCCAGCTTCACGAAGCTGCTTGCGGAGCTTGGTATCATCCTCAACGTTGATGCCCTTGTAATCGACCAGTACGCCAGCGGGAGAATTCTTGATCTTCTCAACCAGGGACGCAACTACGGCCTTCTTCTCTTCCAGAACCTTTGCATTCGGCATCATTTTCACCTCCTATGAAATAAAAGTACCCTCCCGGCGCAAAGACACAGGAGGGTACACAGAAAACATCGTAACGATGCAATATACATTTCCATGTTGACCTCGGCGGGCGGCGAAAACGCCATTTAAAACCTTGCGGCTGCCAGCTGTCTTTGACCAAGCTCATTTAGTATAACCGATAAAAAGGCATTTGTCAACCTGTTTTTTCGAAAAATCGAAAATTTTTATTTGCCGAGCTCGTAGGCGCGCGCGGTGCACTTATCGCAGGCCTCCGCGACCATGCCGTACAGGTCGCGTTCTTCGAGCACCTGCATGCCGGCGAGCGTCGTGCCGCCGGGCGAGCAGACGGCACGGATCAGCTCTGCCGGGGTCTTTTCGCCCTGCATGAGCATCTTCGCCGCGCCGATCATGGTCTGGCAGAACATCTGAAGCGCGTCCTGTTCGTCGATGCCGTGCTTTTTCGCGCTCTGCACCATCGCGTCCGCATAGGCGTAGATATAGGCCGGTGCGGAGCCTGCATACGGGATCGCCTCGTTTATCATGTCTTCCTTATCAAATACCGTCGTCACGCCCATCTCGTCGAACAGGCTGCGCACGGCGGCGAGCTGCTTTTCGCTCGCGGCGGCGTTCCTGACCAGCTGCGTCGCGCCCACGCCGAGCATGAGCGGCGTATTCGGCATCGCGCGGATGATCGGGGTATCTGCGCCGAGCGCCGCCTCGATCTTCGCAAACGAAATGCCTGCGGCGATCGACAGCACGAGCGGCTTGTCGCACTTGCATGCGGCGAGCTGCGGCAGCACCTCGGCAAAGTTCTGCGGCTTGACCGACAGCAGCACAGTATCGCACGCGGTGTAGACCTCGGTGAAGTCGCCGGTCACGGCGTAGCCCTCCGCCCTGTTCGCCGCACGCTTTTCCTCGCTGCGGTTGAACAGCAGCACCTCGTCCGGACGGAACAGACCGGCCCGTACCGCACCGGCGGCGATGGCCTTGCCCATGCTGCCTGCTCCGAGAACGCCGAAACGGTAAGTTTTCATATCCATGCACACTCCTTATAACAGACAAATCGTTTTCAATGCTGTGATTATAGCACAAAGCATCCCTGTCCGCAACGCGCGCTTTATTTTTCTATGGGTTTTCGGATTTTTCCTGTCTTTTTTATTTCAGGTGTTGGTTTTTGCGGAATAATGTGATATAATAAAAATAATTTTTACGGCGACGCACGAGATTCGGACATGCGCCGCTTTTCTGTTGCACCGCGCAGCCGGTGCGATTTCCGCGGCGGGAGCATCCCCTGCCGTGCACAGGCCGGAAATCCGGCCAAAAATAGAGAAGTATATCAGGAGAGGATAACAAACTATGGAAAAACAAGAGAGAAGCAGTTTCTCCAGCCGCGTCGGCTTTGTTCTGGCGGCGTCGGGATCGGCTGTCGGTCTGGGCAATCTCTGGCGCTTCCCGTATCTGGCGGCGCGTTACGGCGGCGGTATCTTTCTGCTCGTGTATCTGATTTTGGTCGTGACCTTCGGCTTTTCGCTGATGATCACCGAGTTCGCGATTGGCCGCAAGACCAAGCTGTCGTGCATCGGCGCCTACGGCGCGCTCGACAAGCGCTTTAACTTTCTCGGCTGGATCGCAGCCTTTGTCCCGCTCATCATCACCCCGTATTACTGCGTCATCGGCGGCTGGGTCATGAAGTACCTGTGGACGTTCATTTCGGGCGGCGCGCTCGAGGCAGCGGACAACGGCGGCTTTTTCAGCCGCTTCATCGGCTTCGACGCCGGTTCGCTCCCGGCGACCATTCTGAACTTCAGCGGCCCGACCCCGTGGTTCGTGCTTTTTGTACTCATCACCGGTCTCGTCGTCATCTTCGGCGTGCAGAAGGGCATCGAGAATGCAAGCCGCCTCATGATGCCGGTGCTCGCCGTTCTGATCGTCGTCATCGCGCTCTATTCGCTGACCATCCCGGGCGCTCTGGCAGGCGTCAAGTACTATCTGATGCCGGATTTCTCGCAGTTCTCGGCCTCTACCGTGCTCGGCGCGTGCGGCCAGATGTTCTACTCCATGTCGCTCGCGATGGGCATCACGATCACCTACGGCTCGTATATGCCGAAGGAAAACCTGCTCGAGCATTCGGTCACGCAGATCGAGATCTTTGACACGCTGTTCGCGTTCTTCGCCGGTCTGATGATCATTCCGGCGGTCATCGCGTTCAACGGCGGCGACCCGTCTCAGGTCAACAGCGGCCCGAGCCTGATGTTCATCTCGCTGCCGATGGTATTCGATTCGATGAAGTTCGGCACGGTCATCGGCGCGGTGTTCTTCCTGCTCGTCCTGTTCGCGGCGCTGACCTCCTCCATCGCGCTGATGGAGACGCTCGCGTCGGTCATCATGGACAAGTTCAAGCTCAAGCGCATCCCGGCAACGCTCATCATCATTGCGATCTGTCTGGTTGTCGGCATGCTGTCCTGCCTCGGCTACGGCCCGTGGGAAAGCGTCACGATCATCGGCATGCAGTTCCTTGATTTCTTCGACTTTATCTCGAACTCGGTGCTCATGCCTATCGTTGCCGTGCTGACCTGCGTGCTGATCGGCCATGTCGTCGGCACCAGGGTCGTCGCAGACGAGGTCAAGTCGGGCGCAGGCTCGTTCCACCGCGAAAAGCTGCACCGCGTCATGATCCGCTGGATCGCGCCGATCCTGCTGGTCGCTATCCTTGCTTCCGAGCTCGCAAGCAAGATCTTCGGCGTGTTCAGCATTTAATTCTTCCTGTCGAAAAACTGCGTTTTTCCGACAAGATGTGTTCTGACTTCGCAGAACA
>OIWM01001607.1_pt1 | contig 21397 bp, 19 predicted proteins | sample 1587451 | NCBI WGS metagenome assembly OIWM01 (sample SAMEA3888907, study PRJEB22519) | human gut metagenome | biome: human gut; feature: human-associated habitat; material: faeces | place: Denmark | collected 2011
CTCTTCGGGATGACGCTCACGGCGGCTTATCCCTTCCTGCGGATGAGCGCGGTGCTGGCCCAGCCGGACTGGTTCGGACTCATCTTCGCGTTTGCGATTCTTCTACTGACGCTGGATCTCCGATTCGACAAGCTGGAGCCGGTGCGGTTCGGCCTCATCTTCCTGGCCACTGCCGCCATCATCCTCGCCCGCCGGTGGTTCCTCTACTTTGTGGTGGGCTACTACTTCGCTTACGCGCTGCTGCTCATCGCGAGCTGTGTGCGGTTGGCGAAGGGCGGCGAAAAAAGCGCCGCCCTTGTTCGAGTCAAAAACCTCGTCCTCTTCGGCCTTGCGTCCGTCGTGGCGATGGTCATCCTGCTCTGGCCGATGGTGTCCCACATCCTCGCCTACAACTACGCAGGCCGCTACTCCTATTATAACGGCGGCGGTCTGGCCCTCGAGGCGTTCTATCACATCGGCCGGATGGGCCTGTTCAACATTCTCCTCATGGTGCTGGGTCTCGCCTTTGCGGCGAAGCACAGAGCGCCCTCCCTGCCCTGTCTCGCCGGGTGTGAGCTGGTGGTGAGCATCCTGCTCTTCACCCGAGTGCAGAACACCGGCTCCCATCAGTTTCTGCTCTTCCTGCCGGGATACTTCATTCTCTTTCTGCTGGGTGCCGCCGCGCTGGCCGAGGGCATCACGCGCCGCCGGAACCTCAAGCTGGGGTGCTGGGCCTTCGTGCTGGTGCTGTCCATGTCAGTGCGGTGTTCGCCGCTGACTACGCTGGCCATGCCGGGTTTCGTCATCGAGCATTTCCCGATTCAAATTCCGGCCACCCAGTATTTCATCTCGCTGGACAAGCTCATCTACGATAGGAAGGACATCGGCCAGATACAGGCCATCGCCGACTGGATCGACACCCACTGCGATGAGGGGGAGCTGTGCTACATGATCCCCCACGATATGCTCTACAACCCCGACCACTTCAAGAACTGCCGCCTGCCGGACGCCCCCATCAACGACAAGCTGGCCTTCGGCTTCTCGGTCCCCGGCACCCACAATTTCCCCATGCAGTTCTTTGAGGCCAAATACGTTATCACCTGCGAGCCCTTCCCCCAGACTTACGTCGGCAGCGGCGAGATGTCCATCAAGCTGAACGACCGGTTCCTCGCCGTGAGAGACCAGTATTTCGCCTTTGAGCAGAGTTTTGATATGGGCAATGGCACCACCTTTACCATCTGGAAGCGCACCGCTGCCCCCACCCGGGAGGAAGTGGAGTATTATCTGAGCGCTTTCGCTGAGGAAGACGCCCAGTACCCTGAAATGTTCTCCCAGGTGGCCGAAGCCTGGCTCGCCTCTCACGGGCTGTGAACTTGCCCTTTCTGCCGAAAACGTGTATAATTCGATTGATTGCTATAAAACCTGCAGCGCCGCCCGCCGGCCTGCTTACGTCATAAGGAGTACGCCACTATGGATAAGAAGAACACGCCTGAAGTGAAGCTGGGCCAGTACAAGGGCCTGGCTGTCACCCGTCACGTCCGCCCCGTCACCGACAAGACTGTGGACATCGAGCTTGTCCACCAGGCCCGGATGCACGCCGTCTACCACCCCACCACCGAACCTGCCAAGCGCGGCTTCCGCGCCCTGCTGGACTTTGCCGGCTACATGGATGGCAAGGAGATCCCCGACAGCCGGATGGAGAAGGTCATGGTCGTGCTGGGCGACGGCAAGCTGATGCCCGCCGCCGAACAGGCCATCTACGGCCACCGTGCCGGCGAGGTGTTCCGCTTCGACTTTACTTACCCGCAGGACTTCCGCCTGCCGGAGCTGTCCGGCAAGACCGCACAGTTCGAGATCGAGCTCCGCTCTCTGGCCGAGAAAGTTACGCCCGCACCGGACGAGGCTTTCGCCAAGAGTCTGGGCTTCGACTCCCTCGATGCGCTGAAGGCTGACCTTCGCGCCAAAAAGCAGAAGATCCACGAGGAAGGGGCTGACCGCGCCGCCGGAAAGCAGCTGCTGGACATGGCCGGTGCCAACATGACCGTGGACCTGCCCGCCGAAATTCTCGACCGCACCGCCCAGAACGAAATGAAGCTGCTGAAAGAGCGCCTCTCCCGCAGCGGCATCACCCTCGAGCAGCACTGCAAGAACAGCCACACCACCCCGGAAGCCCTCGAGAAGGACTACCGCGCACAGGCCGAGAGCCGCATCCGCTTCGTGCTGGCAGCCCGGGCCATCGCCGAGGCCGAGGCCTGGCCGGGACCGTCGCTGGTGATCGCCTATGCCGCCTGTATCAACCACGGCCTGAAAGCCGGGATGCGCTGCAGTCAGCGCGAGGCGAAGCGGGCGGTGGAGGCGGGATACTGGCACCTGTGGCGCTATCATCCGCAGCGGGAAGCCGAGGGCAAAACGCCGTTTATACTGGACTCCGAAGAGCCGGAAGAGAGTTTCCGCGACTTTTTGCTCGGCGAGGTGCGCTATGCCGCGCTGCATAAAACCACGCCGGATCTGGCGGACGCGCTGTTCCGGCAAACGGAGGACGATGCCCGGGCCCGTTTCAGGCAGTATCAGCGGCTGGCGGGAGAGGAGTAGGCTGTCGGTTAGCGATTCACGGCTGCTGCATCACGTTCAGCAGCGTATCCAGCAGGCCGGGAAAACGGGCGTCCAGATCTTCCCGGCGCAGCGAAATCATGTTCTCCCGTCCCTGAGGCCGTTGCCAGATCACACCGCTGTCGCGCAGGACGCGCCAGTGGTGGGTCATGGTGGACTTGGCCACCTCTTCCTGGCGCAGAGCGTTGCAGCTCAGCTCGCTGCCGTCGGCCAGCGTGCGGATGATCTCCAGTCGCAGTGGGTTACCGAGCGCGGAAAGGACATTTTCCAGGCGAATTTGTTCTCGTTCGGGGTGATTGGCGATCATAATAATCCTGTGTCGGCGGTGGCGCGGCGCATGGCAGCCGCAGCCCATATCGGCGGCTGGCGGCTACTATACCCAAACTCCGGTTCTGATGCCACGCGCGCCGCCGCAACCTGACCAATCGTAATAATAGCAAAAATAGTTCGAATATACTCGTACAGTTGTACTATGATAGGCGGCAGTTAAATGAACTGCGGATCATTCCGACCGCAGACTGACAGTCAAAACGACTAAGGACGCATCATGCCCCGACCCATCCCCCTCGAACGTTATCGCAACATCGGTATCTCCGCGCATATCGATGCCGGTAAAACCACCACCACCGAGCGCATCCTGTTTTACACCGGGATGAGCCATAAGCTGGGTGAAGTACACGATGGCGCGGCAACCACCGACTGGATGGCCCAGGAGCAGGAGCGCGGGATCACCATTACCTCGGCGGCGGTAAGCTGCTTCTGGCCGGGTATGGACCGCAGCTTCGAGCCGCACCGGATCAATATCATCGACACCCCGGGGCACGTGGATTTCACCATTGAGGTGGAACGTTCCATGCGCGTGCTCGACGGCGCGGTGATGGTGTATGACTCCGTCGGCGGGGTGCAGCCCCAGTCGGAGACCGTCTGGCGCCAGGCGAATAAATACCACGTTCCGCGGCTGGCCTTCGTCAACAAGATGGACCGCCCCGGCGCGGACTTCTTCCGCGTGGTGCAGATGATGATCGACCGTCTGAAGGCTAACCCGGTGCCGATTGTGATCCCCATTGGCGCCGAAGAGCATTTCACCGGCGTTGTCGATCTGGTGAAAATGCGCGCCATCCTGTGGGATGACGCCACCCAGGGCATGACCTTCAGCTATGGGCCTGTCCCTGACGATCTGCTGGCGACGGCACAGCAGTGGCGGGAGAAAATGGTCTCGGCGGCGGCGGAAGCCAGCGACGCGCTGATGGATAAATACCTGGAAACCGGCGAGCTGGACGAGGCGGAGATCGTTGCCGGTCTGCGCCAGCGCACGGTGAAGGGGGAAATCCAGGCGGTGCTCTGCGGGAGCGCCTTTAAAAACAAAGGCGTGCAGCGCATGCTCGATGCGGTGGTGGAGCTGATGCCGTCGCCGCTGGATATTCCGGCGATACAGGGCGTGGATGAGAAAGGCCAGCCGGCGGAACGCCATCCGAGCGACGATGAGCCGCTGTCGGCGCTGGCGTTCAAACTGATGACCGACCCCTACGTCGGCCAGCTGACCTTTATCCGTGTCTACTCCGGGACGCTGAAAAAAGGCGATGCGGTGTGGAACCCGGTGAAGGGCAAGAAAGAGCGCATCGGGCGTATCGTGCTGATGCAGGCCAACGACCGCCACGAAGTTGACGAACTGCACGCCGGGGATATCGCGGCCTGCGTCGGGCTGAAGGATGTGACCACCGGTGATACGCTGTGTGATCCGGATGCGATCATTACCCTCGAACGGATGGAGTTTCCGGAGCCGGTGATTTCGCTGGCCATCGAGCCGAAGACCAAAGCGGATCAGGAGAAAATGGGCATCGCGCTGCAGCGGCTGGCGGCGGAAGATCCGTCGTTCCGTCTACATACCGATGAAGAGTCTGGCCAGACGATTATCTCCGGCATGGGCGAGCTGCATCTGGAGATCATTGTTGACCGGATGAAGCGCGAGTTTGGCGTCGAGGCCAACATTGGTCGTCCGCAGGTCACCTACCGCGAAACCCTGCGCAAGAAAGTGACGGACGTGGAAGGCAAATTTGTGCGCCAGTCCGGCGGTAAAGGACAGTACGGGCACGTCGTGCTGACCCTGGAGCCGCTGGAGCCGGGCAGCGGTTTCGTCTTCGAGGACGCCACCAAAGGCGGCGTGGTGCCACGCGAGTACATCCCTTCCGTGGAGAAAGGACTGCGCGAAGCGATGGGCACCGGCGTGCTGGCGGGCTATCCGGTGGTTGACGTGAAATCGACCCTGACCTTCGGGTCGTACCACGACGTGGACTCCTCGGAGATGGCGTTCCGCATGGCGGCGATCTTTGGCTTCCGGGAAGGCGCGCGCAAAGCGGATCCGGTGATCCTTGAGCCGGTGATGCACGTCGAGGTGGAGACGCCGGAAGAGTACGCCGGGAATATCATGGGCGATCTCTCTTCCCGTCGCGGGATGGTGCAGGGGATGGAAGAGCGCTTCGGCAGCCAGATCATCCGCGCCGATGTGCCGCTGGCGGAGATGTTTGGTTATTCCACCACGCTGCGCTCGATGTCTCAGGGACGAGCAACCTACAGCATGGAGTTCCACCATTACGCGGAAGCGCCGCGTAATGTGGCGGATGAAATCATCGCCAGCCGCGCGAAAAGCTAAGCAACGTTCCCGGGGGCGACGCGAGGCGTCTTACCCGGGCTACGAGTCCAGCCATCGTTTGTAGCCCGGGTAAGGCGTTAGCCGCAACCCGGGAATGTCAGCCAATCAGACAATATCCTGTGCGTATTGCCACAGCGCCTTCAGCTGCGCCAGCTTCTCTTTATCATCCGCATACTGCTGATACAGCATCTGCAGCTCATGGGCATAGGCCTGCAAAAACTCAGGCGTAAATACCTGACGACGGTGTTCTAACCAGCGCTGCTGCTCATGTTCATCGAGCGTGCCGGGGAAGTTGCGCGCCCGATAGTTAAACAGCAGGCGTTCGATACGCTTATCGGCGAAGGTAATATCCAGCGCCGGCAGATTGCGCGGTTCGGTTTCCAGCACGATTTTCATCGCCGCGCGGTCGGCATCGCTAAAGAACCCATTGTAAAGCTGGGCGTCGACGTTTTCGGACGGCACGAACGGCTCGGCTTCGGCATAGACCGCCACCACTTTCTCGCGCACCTGCGGATTCGCCCGCAGCAGCTGTGCATTCTCCAGACAGCGCTGAATGGAGATCCCCAGCCGGTCGGCATCCTGCGGGCGCAGGGTATTGGCCTGAGCCAGCACCGGACATTTATTGAGATGCACCAGCTTGATCGGCGCCGCCGGCAGATCGCCAAGCTCGGCGCGCGGGGTGTAAAGCCGCTCGCGCAGGGCATCGGCGTCGAGCTCCAGCAGCGGCGCCATATCGCCCGCCAGATCGACCATAATCACCGCATTGCGGTTTTCCGGATGCCAGGCCAGGGGCGCCACCAGGCTGGTGTTGCCGCGCGCGGCGCCAAACATGCCGGAGACATGCACCAGCGGTTTCATCTGCGGCACGTCGATGAGCGTCGCCAGCTTGCGCTTATTGCGGTGGCTGTAGAGATAATCAAACAGCCGCGGCTGCCGGGTTTTCACCAGCTTCGCCATGGCGATGGTGGCGTACACATCGGCCATCGCGTCATGGGCGTTCTGGTGTTCAATACCGTTGGCGACGGTCAGATGTTCAAGCCGGAAGCTGGGCAAACCCTCGTCATTCTCCGGCCAGGTGATCCCTTCCGGACGCAGGGCATAGCAGGCGCGCATCACGTCGAGCAGATCCCAGCGCGAGTTATCGTGCTGCCAGCTCCAGGCATAAGGGTCATAGAAGTTGCGATAAAAGATATTCCGCGTCACTTCGTCATCAAAGCGCACGTTGTTATAGCCGACGATACAGGTTTGCGGCACCGTGAACAGATCGTGGATGCGGCGGGCAAACGCGGCCTCATTATCCCCTTTGGCCAGCGCTTCCTGCGGGGTGATCCCGGTGATCATCACCGCCTGCGGCTGCGGCAGATAATCGTCAGCGGGCTTGCAGTAAAACACCTCGGGCTCGCCGATCACGTTCAGCTCCGCGTCGGTGCGGATGGCGGCGAACTGCGCCGGCCGGTCGAGGGAAGGGCTGGTGCCGAAGGTTTCATAATCGTGGAATAAAAATCCGGGCTGGTTGACGCTATCTTGCATAGTCTGTTCATTATCCGTGGTGGCGTGCGACCGGTATGGTAAACGATTTGCCCGGTCATCAGAAGGGTAACGGCAAGCAACTTCCTCTGCTGTGTCATATTTTCTTGCAATTAAACCCTGATATGAAACGCGAAGTTCCGTAAAAAGGACGGCGGATCTGTAAATCTAGAGGATATGCCGTTGAAAGGCCGTTTGTTTATTGCTGTATCTTTGCTCGCTTCGAGCGTTTCCTGCGCATTTGCCGTCGACTTACCTGCTACGGTCGCGCCGCCTTCCATTCAGGCTGGCTCCTGGGTGCTGATGGATTACACCACCGGTCAGGTCCTGACCGCGGGTAACGAACATCAGCAGCGCAATCCTGCCAGTCTGACCAAACTGATGACCGGCTACGTGGTCGATCGCGCCATCGACAGCCATCGTATCACCTTTGACGACATCGTCACCGTGGGTAAAGACGCCTGGGCGAAGGGCAACCCGGTGTTCGACGGGTCATCCCTGATGTTCTTAAAACCAGGGGATCGGGTCAGCGTCCGCGACCTCAGCCGTGGGCTGATTGTCGACTCCGGTAACGACGCCTGCGTCGCGCTGGCCGACTATGTCGCCGGCGGCCAGCCGCAGTTTGTCGCCCTGATGAATCAGTATGTCGAAAAACTGCACCTGCGGGACACCCATTTCGAAACCGTCCACGGCCTCGACGCCCCGGGCCAGCACAGTTCTGCCTATGACCTGGCGGTGCTGTCGCGGGCGATTATTCATGGCGAACCTGACGTCTACCACATGTACAGCCAGAAAAGCCTGACGTGGAACGGGATCACCCAGCAAAACCGTAACGGTCTGCTGTGGGATAAAACCATGAACGTCGATGGCCTGAAAACGGGCCACACCTCGGGCGCCGGGTTCAACCTGATCGCCTCGGCGGTGGATGGCCAGCGCCGGCTGATCGCCGTGGTGATGGGGGCGGACAGTCCGAAAGGCCGCGAGCAGCAGGCCGCGAAACTACTGCACTGGGGGCAGCAGAACTTCGACACCGTGCAGGTGCTGCAGAAGGGCCAGAAGGTCGGCACCGAACGCATCTGGTACGGCGATAAAGAGCAGATTAAGCTCGGCACCGATCAGGATTTCTGGTTAGCGTTGCCGAAGGCGGAAGTGTCGCGGATTAAAGCGAAATATGTGCTGGATAAGAAGGATCTGGAGGCGCCGATCGCCGCCAACCAGCGGGTCGGCGAGATTTCGCTGTATGACGGCGACAAGGTGGTGGGGCACTATCCGCTGGTCACCCTCGAAAGCATCAATAAAGGCGGGGTGTTCTCGCGAATGAGCGATTACCTGCACCACGAGCTGTAACCATGATAACCGCCTCTTTGCAGGCGGTTTTTTTTCGTCTGTCGCTCCTGCTGGCGGGGCGCCTGTTTTTTCAGCAGTGTGATGGCGACTCTGTGAATTCGCGCACATACTGAGGGGGGATCTCCTGTTAAATTAACTGTATATTCATACAGTCATTTATCTCCAAAGGAGGCAAGATGAACTACAGCATCACCACCCTCGGCAAGAAAACCATTGCCGGTTTCCATCTGGTCGGGCCCTGGGATCAAACCGTCAAGCAGAGGTTTGAGCAACTGATGATGTGGGTTGAGAACCATCAGGTGCCCGCCCGTGAATGGCTTGCCGTCTACTACGATAACCCGGAGGAAGTGCCGGCGGAAAAACTGCGCTGCGCCACCGTGGTCGCCGTTGACGAGGATTACGTCATTCCCGCCAACAGCGAAGGGGTGATACTGGCGGCGATTGCCGGCGGGGATTACGCCTGCGCCCGCGCGCGGGTGGTGGATTACGATTTTGCCACCCCGTGGATGCAGTTTTTCGACAGCCTGCTGCAGAGCACAACGTATCGCGTGGCCCCCAGGCCCTGTTTTGAGATCTATCTCAACGACGGCAACCACGACGGCTACTGGGATATCGACATGTATGTCCCCGTTGAGCGCGTCGCGTCGTAGCGGTTTACCCCTGTTCCGGACAAGGATTTTTACATTCCCGGCACGCTCCGGGCGAAAAAGCAGTTACAATTGGCCTTTTCGTTTTGCCGGAGAGGGTTGTGCGCGCTGATAAATCACTCAAGCCATTTGAGATCCGCTTGTATCGCCATTATCGGGTGGTGCATGGCGTGCGGATTGCGCTGGCCTTTGTGCTCACTTTTTTGCTGGTGCGGCTGCTGAACGTGCCTGAGGGGACCTGGCCTCTCATCACCCTGGTGGTGGTGATGGGTCCGATCTCCTTCTGGGGCAACGTCGTGCCGCGGGCGTTTCAGCGCATCGGCGGCACGATTCTCGGCTCGGCGCTGGGGCTGGTGGCGCTGAAGCTTGAGCTCATCTCCCTGCCGCTGATGGTCCTCTGGTGCGCGGCGGCGATGTTCCTCTGCGGCTGGCTGGCGCTGGGCAAGAAACCCTATCAGGCACTGCTGATCGGCATTACCCTGTCGGTGGTGGTCGGGGCGCCGCCCGGCGATATGCATACCGCGCTGTGGCGAAGCGGCGACGTGATCTTCGGCTCGCTGCTGGCAATGTTGTTTACCGGTATCTGGCCGCAGCGGGCGTTTATCCACTGGCGTATCCAGATGGCCAGCTACGTCACCAACTTCAACCGCCTCTACCAGGCCGGCTTCTCGCCAAATCTGGTGGATCGGCCGCGGCTGGAAAAGCATCTCCAACAGGCGCTGAACGACGTCGTCAAAATGCGCGGGCTGATCACCCCCGCCAGCAAAGAGACGCACATCCAGAAGGCGATCTTCGAGGCGATCCAGACCGTCAGCCGCAACCTCGTGTGCATGCTGGAGCTGCAGATCAACGCCTGGTGGGCCACCCGTCCGGGCCACTTCGTGATGCTCAATGCGCACACCCTGCGGGAGACGCAGCAGATGACCCAGCAGACGCTGTTGGCCATCGCCCACGCCTTGTATGAAGGGAACCCTCAGCCTGTGCGCGCCAACAATGAAAAGCTGAATGAGATCGTCCTCGAACTGCGCCAGCTGATGAAAGAGCAGGGGGACGACAGCCTGGCGGAAACCCCAATTCATGGCTATGTTTGGCTCTCGATTGAACTGGCGCGCCAGCTGGAGCTGCTGTCGCATCTGATCTGCCGCGCGTTGCGCAAATAAGCACCAGATGCGCCGGGTAACTGCATGGGTTGTTTCGATTCAGCAGCGTTTAGGGTTATGATAAACGCAAAGGAAAAAACATTGTCATCAGCGACTGCTAGCAGTTATGTTAGCCCTATAACGCAGTCGCTTTACGAATCCGAATCTCAATTATTAGGGGTGTAAAAATGGAAACAACTAAGCCTTCTTTCCAGGACGTACTGGAGTTTGTTCGTCTGTACCGTCGTAAGAACAAACTGCAGCGTGAAATTCAGGACGTTGAGAAAAAGATCCGTGATAACCAGAAGCGCGTTCTGCTGCTGGACAACCTCAGCGACTACATCAAACCGGGCATGAGCGTGGAAGCTATCCAGGGCATCATCGCCAGCATGAAGAGCGATTACGAAGATCGCGTTGATGATTACATCATCAAAAATGCCGAGCTGTCCAAAGAGCGTCGCGACATCTCCAAAAAACTGAAAGTGATGGGCGAAGCCAAAGTCGAAGGCTAATCCCTGCCGGTCCGGCGGCGATCGACGTCGCCGGGCTGTTCTGCTCTACCTCCCCATTCGTCTCTTTTTCTGCAAAACTTTGTCCCGGCAACTGACTCTCCTCACCGACTCTTTGCTATACTGCCCCGCGAAAACGTATTGATATCGGAAAGGTTTCTCTCATCCTGGCCGGGCATCTGACGCAGCGGCGTCAGGGCGATATCTCAACACCTCTCACCTCTCCGACGATCGATTCGCCAGAAGACAAACTCAGGTGCTGACCGGGCGCGACCGAACTCTTCCGCTGCTTTCGCCGACAGGAGTCAACCTCACGTGATTAAGTCATTCTTTGCTGCACTCTCGTTTATCAGCCGTCTGCCGGTCCCGGCGCGGTTATCTCAGGGCCTGGAGATCGAACAGTACCAGCGCAGTATCGTCACCTTTCCGCTGGTCGGTTTACTGCTCGGCGCCATCGCCGGCGCGGTGGTGTACATCCTGCAGCCATGGTGCGGCGTCCCGCTGGCGGCGCTGTTCGGCGTGCTGGCGCTGGCGCTGCTGACCGGCGGATTTCACCTTGACGGGCTGGCTGATACCTGCGACGGCATCTTCTCCGCCCGCACCCGCGATCGGATGCTGGAGATCATGCGCGACAGCCGGCTGGGCACCCACGGCGGGCTGGCGCTGATCTTCGTGCTGGTGGCGAAAGTGCTGGTGGTCGGCGAGCTGCTGCTGCGCGATACCCACCCCATCGCCGCGCTGGCGGCGGCCTGCGCCGTCGGTCGCGGAATGGCGGTGCTGCTGATGTATCGTCATCGCTACGCGCGGGAAAAGGGGCTGGGCAATCTGTTTATTGGCAAAGTTAGCCTGCAGCAGACGCTGGTGACGATGGCGATGGGGGTAGCGCTGGCCACCGTCCTGCTGGGGCTGCAGGGTCTGCGCGCCGCGCTGATCACCCTGGTGCTGATCTGGGGTCTGGGATGGGCGCTGAAGCGAACCCTCGGCGGGCAGACCGGGGATACTCTCGGGGCGGCGATTGAGCTGGGTGAATTACTCTTTTTACTGGCGCTGCTGTAAGGCCTGGCGCCAACGATGAGGAACAGAATGGAAACACTTTCTGCGTTACTGGCTGCCATTCCGCAGCCCGATGTGGCGGGCATGGCGCGCGCTCAGCGGCATATTGATGGCCTGTTAAAGCCGCCCGGTAGCCTTGGACGTCTGGAGACGCTGGCCGTGCAACTGGCTGGTCTGCCGGGGCTGCAGGGGCAGCTGGCGCTGGCGGAGAAGGCGATAGTGGTCATGTGCGCCGACCATGGCGTCTGGCATGAAGGCGTGACGCCTTCGCCGCAGGTGGTGACGGCCATTCATGCCGGCAATATGGTGCGGGGCAACACCGGCGTCTGCGTGCTGGCGGCGCAGGCCGGGGCCAGGGTGCAGGTGGTGGATGTCGGCATCGATGCCGACCCGCTGCCGGGCCTGATTAACCTCAAGGTGGCCCGCGGTAGCGGGAATATCGCCCGGACGGCGGCGATGAGTCGCCAGCAGGCGGAGACGGTGCTGCTGGCCAGCATGCATCTCACCCGCCAGCTCGCCGCCGACGGGGTGAAAGTTTTTGGCGTCGGCGAACTGGGAATGGCCAATACCACCCCGGCCGCAGCCGTGATCAGTGTCCTGACGGGCAGCGATCCTGACGCCGTGGTGGGCTGTGGGGCCAATCTGCCGCTGGCGCAGCGGGGCCATAAGGTGGCGGTGGTGCGCCAGGCGATAGCCCTTAACCAGCCGAACCCGGAGGAGGGGCTGGATGTCCTGGCGAAGGTGGGCGGTTACGATCTGGTGGGCATGACCGGGGTGATCCTCGGGGCGGCCTCCTGTGGCCTGCCGGTGGTGCTGGATGGCTTCCTCTCCTATGCCTCTGCCCTGGCGGCGTGTCGCATGGCCCCGACGGCGCATCCTTATCTTGTCCCTTCGCACTTGTCGGCGGAGAAAGGGGCGCAGATCGCCCTGGACGCGCTGGGTCTGCGGCCCTATCTCGATATGGACATGCGCCTGGGAGAGGGCAGCGGCGCCGCGCTGGCCATGCACCTGCTGGAGGCCGCCAGCGTGATGTACAACCAGATGGGAACGCTGGCGCAGAGCAACATTGTGCTGCCCAATACCGCGCCGTCGTCCTGATGGTAGAGCGCATCGTCTCCACGATGGGGGGACGATGCGCTGCGTTTACAGCGCCTGCTGCCAGACCGCCTGCGGTAGCAGGTAAACCTGCGCCGGGGCGCGCATGCCGTCGGTGACAATATGGCGGATGCCGCTGGCCATCACCGCCAGGGTGACGTCAAAAGCGTTCAGGCTGTCGCCGAAGCCCGCGGTCAGGTTGAGCATCGAACCATTGGCCAGCAGATAGATGGTTTTGTCGGCCATGCGGTAGGCGTTGATATACGGCATCACCTCTTCCTGAGGGTACTGGCGCAGGTACTCGCCGTCGATCTCTTCCGCCACGTGGCCGACGTTAAGGATAAAGACTCCCGCTTTCGCGCGGTCCAGCGCCTGGCGATTAACCACGTTTTTCCCGCCTGTCGCCGTGGCCACCACGTCCGCCGAGGCGATAGCCTCCTGCAGATCCACCACGTGCCAGCCGTCGTAGGCCGCCTGCAGACGACGGGCAGGATCGATCTCCGCCACCATCACCTGACCGCCAAAGGCTTTTGCCGCCGCCGCGACGCCCTGGCCGACCAGGCCGTAGCCGATCACCAGCACTTTTTTCTCATGCAGGGTGAGATGAGTGGTCTGGAAGAAGGTATGCCAGGCGGTGAGTCCGACCATATGGCGGTTATGCAGCCCCTCTTTGACCGGCAGATCGTCCCAGTTAAAGATCGGATAGCCTGGCTGAATATCGCCCAGCCGATTGACGCCCGAGCCAGTGGCTTCCAGACCCGCCGCGATGTTACCGAACTCGCCGCGCTGGTGGAGCAGGGTGGTGATATCGGCGCCCATCTCGCACAGGTGAGTGGGCTGCCAGGCAATCGCTTTTTCCCATGACTGTTGCCAGTCGGCGTCGCTCATATTGCGCCACGCGCAGGCATCGGCGCCGCGCTCCACCAGCCAGGCCACCACGTCGTCCTGCACGGTGGTGGGGTTACAGGTGGTTAAAAAGACCTGAGCGCCCTTGTCGAGGATCCCCTGCACCAGCGGGATCATTTTCATGTCGAGGTGCATACAGCAGGCCAGGCGCACGCCGCTGAGGTCGGGCAGGGCGGCGACCTGACGCAGGGTACGCGGCATATTCTGACTGGCCCATGCCACTTCTTTCACTAAAGAGATTTTATTATTCACTGGGTTATGACCTTCAGTTCGCAAAAGGGGTATCCCCCTGACAGAAAAGGGATTCTATCAGCCCACGCGAGAATTCACAGCCCTGTGCCCTCTGGACGATATTGCCCACGCTATCCCCCTGTGAAATACATGGTTGTTAATGTAAGGTTAAAAAAAGAAAATAAAATATAAGTAATTCCTATGACCTAAGCGATAAAGCGATGTTGAGTGTCATTTCTGCGGGGCTGTTTTCACGGCTGCGGATTTTCCTTGGGCGGTTGAAGCCGCATGCGCTGCCGGTGGCTCGACGGCATATTGTGCTGGGATCCATCGGCGTCGGCACCGGCCTGGCGGTGACCAGCATGTTCAGCCACTGGCTGCTCGGCGAAGTCAATTTGTGGTTTATTGCCCCCATGGGCGCGTCGGCGGTGCTGTTATTTGGCGTGCCGAGCAGCCCGCTGGCGCAGCCGTGGTCGATTGTCGGCGGTAATGTGCTGTCGGCGCTGATCGGCGTCACGGTGGGCATGCTGGTTCCCGACCCGGCGCTGGCCTGTGGGCTGGCGGCCGCGCTGGCGATCGCCGGGATGTATTTTCTGCGCTGCCTGCATCCCCCCGGCGGCGCGGTGGCCCTGACGGCGATCCTCGGCGGCGCCGGGGTGCACAGCGAAGGCTATCACTTTGTGCTGACGCCGGTGCTGCTCAACTCGCTGATGCTGGCGCTGCTGGCCATCGTGTTTAATAACCTGGTTGGCCGCCGCTATCCGCATCCGCTGGCGGCGGAGGAGGTCAAGCCCCGGGCGGTGCCACTGGGCATCTCGGTCACCCGGGAGGATATTCACGCCGCGCTGCTGGAAGGCCAGTTCCTCGACATTGATGAAGACGATGTCCAGGAACTGCTGGAGAATATCGAGCAGCAGGCGCGCCAGCGCATCGCGACGGCTGCCCGCCGCTAAGGGTGCGCTTCGGGCTGCGGGTTACAGATCGCCGGTAAGATACTGCGCGACCCCGCGGCCAAAGCTCCAGTCACCTTTCTGATTACTGATAATCGACACCATCACATCATCGCCGCTCAGGCCGCAGTGCTCCGCCAGCTCCTCCTGCAACAGGGCGAAGAAGCGTTGCTTCTGCGCCTCGCTGCGCGGGCTGGTATAGACCCGCACCACCACCAGATCCCGCGTGCGGGTCAGTCCGAGGCCGGTATCGTCAATCACCATATGGTGGGCTTTGTTTTCGTGAACAATCTGGTAGCGGTCGCGTTCCGGTACCTCGAAGGCACGCAGCACGGCGCGATGGGCGGCATCCAGCAGGGTTCTGATCTCCTGTTCCGTACGGCCTTCAATCAGGTCAAATGTCAGTAATGGCATGCAGGTGTTCCTTATCGTTAGGGAATAATGACGGGCTGAACAGGATGCTAGCCGATGCCGTCGCGGGCAAAAACCGCTATAGTTGAATACATTGTTTTTACTGGTGAACAATCACATGAGCGAGAGTCGTCCGGAGAGTTACTGGGCCCATCTGTACTGGCTGACGGTGCTGGAAGAGCAAAAAAGCTATACCCGGGCCGCGGAAAAGCTGGGGATCAGCAAGTCGGCTATCAGCCAGAAAATCAGCGAGCTGGAGCGGGTGACTGGCAAAACCCTGGTCCATCGCACTACCCGCAGCGTGAGCCTCAGCGAAGACGGACTGCGGCTGGTGGCGGAACTCAACGAGCCGTTTGGTCAGTTGCGGGATATTTTCACCGTCGCCTGCGATGAGGGCGGGCCGCTGCGGGGAACGCTGCGCCTGACCGCGCCGGTGGCCTTTTCCCGCCAGCAGCTGGTCCCGGCGATCGCGCCGTTTTTGCATCAGCATCCCCAGCTGCATTTGCAGCTGGAGGTGACCGACCGGCTGGTCTCTCTGGCCAGCGAAGGGTTCGATCTTGCCATCCGCCACTGTCGGCGCGAGGCGCTCCCGGACACCCACGTCGCCTGGCCGCTGTGCCACACCGCGACGCTGATCGTCGCGTCCGCCGACTATATTCGCCGCCATGGCCGCCCGGAGACCCCCGACGATCTGCGCCACCACCAGTGCCTGACCTATCCCCGTGGGCCACAGCGCCCGCAGTGGACGTTCGCCTCCCGCCAGGCGCCCGATGAACGGGTGACCATCAATGTGCAGGGGCCCTTCGCCACGAATAACAGCGAGTCGCTACGCGATGCCGTGCTGGCGGGGCTTGGGGTGGCGCTGCTGCCGGATTTCAGCGCCCGGGAGGCCATCGGTCGCGGGCTGGTGCAGGAGCTGCTCCCGGCGTGGCAGCCGGTGGAGGTGTTTGCCGATAAGCTGTACGTCATCCGGCCCTATACCCCGCGCGTGTCGCGCGCGGTGGAAACCTTCAGCCGCTACCTGAAAGCGACCTTCAGCGAGCCGCGTCCAGCTCCCGCGCCAGCGCCTCGCTAAAGCGGGGAAGCAGATGGCGCTCGCCGGGAAGCCGCTGCGCGAGGGTGACGGTTTTGTCGGCGCAATAGACCCGCTCGCTGCCGAGCTGCGCTTCAAAGGCGTTCGCCGCCTGATGCGCCGCGCTCAGATCGGCGTCAATAAGGATCACCGCATGAGCCAGCACCACGTGGCCGCGGCCTGCCGTCAGCGGCCGCCAGTACTGGGCGGTACCGACAATCTTGCGCGCCGCCTCGCCCTCCCCGCAGGCGAGGTTATACCGGCCATCGCAAAAGGAACCGCTCACCGCCCGGGGGTGGCTGGCAACGCCGAAGCGCGCGAGGGTACGCTGCAGCACCGCGCACAGCGAGTGATAGATGGGTTCGGCGGCCTCGCCGAGCGACTGCTGCAGCGGCCAGGCGAGGCTAAGGTTGATAATTCCCGGCCCCTGAGGCACCAGACCGCCCCCGGAGCGGCGGAGCCATACCGGCCAGCCGCGCGCGGCAAAATGCGCGCTGACCGCCGGCAGATCCGCAAACTGACGATAGCTCCCCGGCACCACAAATCCCTGCGGCGCCTGCCAGAGCTGGGCGACGGCTTCCCCGGCGCAGGCTTTGGCAAACAGCGGCTGTTCCGCCTGGGTGGGGTCCTCGCAAAACTGCAGCGCCAGCGAGGAGGGGGTAAAACGGCGAGGCCAGCAGTCGGCCAGCGATAACAGAGACATGCATTCTCCTTACCGGAGGGCGCGGGTCACGCCCTCCGCTGGTGGGTCAGTGGACGGTCTGTTTTTTCATCAGCAGGGCGGTGAGCGCCGACAGCAGGCATCCCGCGGTCAGATAGAGGGCCACGCTGTGCCATGAACCGCCGGAGAAGGTGACCAGCGCCGCGGCGATAAACGGCGTAAAACCGCCGCCGACCACGCTCGCCACCTGGTAGCCGACGCCGGCGCCGCTATAGCGATAGCTGGCGCCGAACAGCTCGGTAAACATCGGCTGCTGGACGCAGACCACCATATCATGGGCGATATTGGCCAGCATCAGGGCGAAGAACAGGATCCAGAAAACAGACTGACTCTCAAGCGCCATAAAGAACGGAAAACCGCTCAGCGTGCCGATCAGCGCGCCGGTGATATAGATCCGTCGGCGACCAAAGCGGTCTGCCAGCCAGGCGAAGCAGGGGATAGTCAGGCAACTGAGTCCGCCCACCAGCAGGCCGATGTTGAGAAACAGCTCGCGCGGCAGGCCGAGGTTTTGCGTGGAATAGTTGAGGGCGAAGGCGGTGACGATATACATCGTCAGCAGTTCGCACAGCCGCAGGGCGATAATCAGTAAAAACGCTCCCGGATGGCGAAGCAGGGCTTCCACCACCGGTAGTCGCTTTTTCTCCGGCTGAAGGCTGGCCTGGCTCTGCTGCGCTTCAAATTCCTGCGATTCCGCCATGCCGTTACGGATCCACAGCGCAATAAGGACCAGCACCACGCTGAACAGGAACGGTAAGCGCCAGCCCCAGCTGAGGAACTGCTCGTCGGTGGTCAGGCTGCTGATCAGCGATACCAGCCCGGTGGAGAGCAGCAGGCCGACGCCGTAGCCTACCTGCACCCCGCTGCTGTAAAAGGCTTTTTTGCCCTGCGGGGCGTTCTCCACCGAGAGCAGCGCCGCGCCGCCCCATTCGCCGCCGACGGCAAAGCCCTGAACCGCCCGCAGGAATACCAGCAGCACCGGCGCCCACCAGCCGATCTGGCTGAACGACGGGAGCAGGCCGATGCAGGCGGTGGCGATACCCATCATCCAGACGGTCATCATCAGCATCCGTTTACGCCCGAGACGGTCGCCGAAGTGGCCAAAGATAATCCCGCCGAGCGGGCGAAAGAGAAACCCGACGCCGAAGGTGGCAAAGGCGGCAAGCGTCCCCATCGCCGGGCCGATCTGCGGGAAAAACTCGCGGTTAAACACCAGCGCGGCGGTAATGCCATAGAGAAGAAAATCGTACCAGTCGACCACCGCGCCGGCAAAACTGCCCCATGCCGCCCGCCGGGCGCGAAGCAGTGAATCTGGCGCCTCGGCGGGCTGCACGCTTATTGTTGAATCCATACCCTGTCCTGTCTGTCACGTAATTTGTCGTTATTGGAATGAGACGCTTTTACTGTTGCGTCAGCGTTGAGACTACCGCGCAGCGGCCCAGGAGGAAAGTAGTTTGCCTGCTAAGCGGGGAGATGGCGCAAAAAAGAAGCGACGGGAAAGGCGGGCTAAATCACACCCTGTACTAAACATTCTGGCAATTTGCCAGCCAGCTTATACTTTTAATTAAATCAACGGATAACAAAGAGGAGCACCTTTTAAGAATTGACGTAAATGGTTTACACTTAACATGTCTCCTTCTCTGGAATGGTGAGTTAAATGCGTCTACTTCTTGCAGTGTTATTTTGTTCTGTCATGTTGCCTTCCGCTTACGCTGAAAAACTGCCTGCGCCGACAGGAAAACCTGTACTGACCATTTCCGGGAAAATCGGAAATACGAACGTCGGTGACAAGGCGGTTTTTGATCTCGCGATGCTGGAAAAACTGGGTATGAAGACGGTGGAAACCACCACCCCCTGGTACACCGGTAAGGTTCGTTTCGATGGCATTCCCCTTAATAAACTCATGGATTTAGTCGGCGCTAAGGGCAAATCCGCGCGCGTGCTGGCGCTTAACGACTACACCACCATTATCCCGATTGATGATTTTTATAAATTCCCGGTCATTATGGCCTTAAAAATGAACGGCGAATATATGCGCGTTCGTGATAAAGGTCCATTATTTATCGTCTACCCTTACGACAGCAGCACTGAATTACAAAACCAGATCTATTATTCCCGATCGGCCTGGCAAGTTTCTAAGATTATTATAGAGTAAGGGTTGGATCTTGAATCGAATACTCACGGCTATTATTTTGTCGTTATTTATTGTTACCGGATATATTACCTATCTGGTGCATGAGCGACAAAGTGAGTTGCAAAAATTTACCCGCTATACAGACTCCTGGTCAATGTCGCAGATGGTGTCGGAATATATGCGACTGGAGTCTCGTCTGGCGGGAATGGCGATCGGGGCCGAAGGGGCGGACCACGATGAGGTGCGCCTGCGCCTGGAGATCATGATGAGCCAGATCGAACTCCTGCAGCAGGGCGATCTGGGTAAATTTATTAATAAAAGCGAACAGCGGAAGGCGGTGGTCGCGACGCTGATTCGTAATCTTCATCTGCTTGATAAACAAGTTGATACCATGACGCCGGAGCAGGTCAAACAGATCCTGCCGGTGTTGAGTGAACTGGATGGCCCCCTGACCTCAATGGCCGCCGCCACCCTGACGCAAGATATTAATATCGTTATTATATCTACTCGGTGATCTCCATTCTGCTGATCGCCATGTGTATTACCCTCGGCCTGTTGATGCTCCGGCAGAATAATAACCTGCGTCGCGCCCATGTGCGCATGAAGACGCTGGCCAACGATCTGCAGGCCTCGAAAGAGAAGTTGCAGGTACAGAACCGCCGACTGCAGTACGATGCCTACCATGATTCGCTGACCGGTATGCCGAATCGTCTCTCTTTCTGGCAGCGGTTGCAGGAGATTGTCAACCAGGTGCGCCCCTATCAGGGGTGCGCGGTGGTGATGCTGTTCGACCTCGACAGCTTTAAGGATGTGAACGATACCCTCGGCCATGATGCTGGCGATAAGCTGCTGCAGGATCTGGCCAGTCGTCTCTCTTTTTTCCGTAAAACCTCCGAGACGCTGTATCGCCTTGGCGGCGATGAGTTCGCGATGCTCTCTTACGATCTCACCGAAGAGATGGCCCTCGAGCGGGCCAATGTTATCCGGGAGAAGATCAGCCAGCCCTATCAGATCTACGATGCGCAGATTAATATCGACGCCTGCATCGGGATCGTTATCTCTGATGGCGAAAGCCGGACCGATTATCTGTACAAGTGTGCCGACCTTGCGCTGTACGAGGCGAAAAAAGAGGGCAGCGGTCATGTGCAAATTTTCCGGCCGGGCATGCTGCAGCGCCTGCAGGAGAATAAATCGTTCGAAGATGACCTGCTGCAGGCGCTGGCCCATGACGAATTTAAAGTCTACTACCAGCCGATCGCCGATACCGTCACGCGTGAAATCTACGGCTATGAAGCGCTGGTTCGCTGGTTCCATCCCGTGCGCGGCGCTGTGCCGCCGACGGTGTTTATTCCCGTCGCGGAGAAAATCGGCCTGATCAATACCCTCGGCGAGTGGGTGCTGAAAACCGCCTGCGCCGAAGCGGCCAGTTGGGCGACGCCGCTAAAAGTCTCGGTCAACGTTTCGCCGATTCAACTGATGAACACGTCGTTGACCGATACCATTATCGGCGTGCTGCAGCAGACCGGCCTCGATCCGCGACGTCTGGATCTGGAGATCACCGAGTCGGATGTGTTCAATGAGAATACCCGTTCGCTGGAAATTCTCAGCCAGCTGCGCGAGCAGGGCATTCAGATTTCCATTGATGACTTTGGTACCGGCTATTCTTCCCTGTCCCGTTTAAGCTACTTCCCGTTCGATAAAATCAAAATCGACCGCTCGTTTGTTATTAATATTCCGGAGCAAAAAGACGATTTGGATATCGTTCGCCTGATTATCAGTATGGGAAAGAGCCTGCATATGCGTATTGTGGCTGAAGGTGCGGATAAGGTATTGGAGTATACTGTCTATCTCGGTGAAAACAGTACTTCGAACTTCGATGTGCGGAGAAATACGAAGCATACGATGAACCTTGTTATCAAAGGGGAAAATGAAATTGATAACCGGGTTACGGTTTATGAAGGAATCTACTACGGTTCTGCTAACTGCTATTTAGTCGGCCCGGATCAGACCTCGTGTGAAATTGACATCACGCCTTATCTCACAAACAGCAAATACGAGCGTACTGGAGTGAAGGCTCCCGACGCCCCGCAAGTTGCTTCAGTCACGGCGCTTTGGGGGGAAGAATTGATCCTACCGGAAGTCTCATTAGACACCGATAATAATAAAGTTACCGTATCGAGCGTACCGACAGGCAATACAGTGGTTGCCATTAAAGATAATTTAGGAACAATTCTTTGGTCGTACCACATTTGGAAACCCGAAATTGATGCTACGAAGACATTGGCATATCCCATAGCGAATCCATCTACGGGGAACTATATAGAAACCCTTCATGTTATGCCTTTGGCGTTGGGGGCTGTTAATACTGCGACTACAACAAGTTCCGACGAGCAGAAAGCCAAGGCTTCGCTTGACGGGC
>OIWM01001613.1_pt1 | contig 21344 bp, 14 predicted proteins | sample 1587451 | NCBI WGS metagenome assembly OIWM01 (sample SAMEA3888907, study PRJEB22519) | human gut metagenome | biome: human gut; feature: human-associated habitat; material: faeces | place: Denmark | collected 2011
ACACGTCCACCGGCGGCGAATGGTACACGCCGTATGTCAACTACGCTGTGTCCAAAGGCTTTGTGACCGACGGTCAGTTTGATAACTTCGACCGCCCGGTCAAACGCTATGAAGTGGCCGTCATTTTCGAAAAGGCCATGCCGGACGGCTATTTCACTGTCCAAAATAATGTGACCGCAATTCCCGACGTGTCCGAAAAGCAGACCTACGAAAAAGAGCTGCTGACGCTGTACAAGGCCGGCGTTGTCATGGGCAGCGACTCTTTCGGCAATTTCCGTCCGGAGGACAACATCACGCGCGCCGAAGCTGCCGCCATTATCAACCGTGTGGCGCTTCCGGAAAACAGATTGAACAAAACGCTTGACAAGATCTCGACCGACGACGCGTACATGTTAGTTGTTACCGACCAGTTCAACAATACTCTCGAAGGCATTAACTCCGGCTGGCTGCTCGACAACCGCGGCGGAACGCCGCGCACCTCGTTAACTGCCTCTTATGGCGCGCTTGTCGACATTTCGACCGAAGCCGGCACGGCCTATATCCGCGAATTCAACAAAACCACTACCGGCACACTTCGGTTAACGACCTCGCTTTCGGCAAGCGGCGACAAAAACGGGATTTATTTGGAATACCGTAACGATGCGGATGCTCCCGTTTACCGTCTCGAAACGATGGACGGAAGCTGGAAGCTCTTAGGAGCGGACGGCTCTTATACCACGCTTTATGAAACCGGTGCGGACGAGAAAAAATTCTCATTTATCATTGATATTGACCTTGACAACAACCGCTCGACGACCTATATCAACGATACGCCCTGCGGCACATACCCTCTCATCACAAGCGGCGACAAGAGCAACGTCTTGAATTTTCGCTTTGCGACCACCGATAAAAGCACGGCGGCCGTTTCTCTCGGCGCAACGCATATAAACGTCAACTATGCCGTTTACGGCGATATCGAATCATCCGATGGCTGGATCAAATCCGATTGTTCGACTGACAGCACGTTAGCGAAAAATGTCTCGGCTGTCCGTTCGTTTAACCCGGTAAGCGGCAAGGTCGTCGGCGAAATGTTCTTCTTGCTGCCCAAGGCCGAAAGCATTACCTACGCGCTTCGCAGCGGCGCAAAAGAGCTTGTCACCTTTACGACCGACGATAAAAACTTTTACGCCAACGGCGTCAAGGTTTACGAAAACTATTATGCAAACCTGTATTACCGTCTTCGCGTGGAGGCTGACACCGATTCGCAAACCGCGCTTATCAAAATCAACGGCCGCAAAGTCGGCGAAGTTCCGTTTGCCGAAGCGGCCACCTCGGCGGACAACATTTTTGTGTCCAACGCTTCTGAGACAATTCCGACTTTGAACAGCTTCCGTGTCTTCCGCAAATGGGAACACGAAGACTATGTTCCAAAGCCCACCGTTCCGAAGGGTGAGGAAAACTACACGGTCGGCATGAACGTCTGCTCGTTATGGACGAACGGAACCGGCTCGGGCTGGAGCTCGGTCACGCCGTTTGACGATCCCCATCCGGTGCTCGGCTACTACGACGAACGAAATCCGGAAACTGCCGATTGGGAAATCAAATATTTGGTGGAACACGGCATTGATTTCGGCGCGTACTGTGTATTTTTCAATTCCGCAAGCGGTCCGCAGAACATCGGCCGCTGCCACCTGTATGACGGCTTCATGAATGCAGAATACTCCGATATGTCCAAATTCTGCGTCATTTGGGAAACGGCAAACGCTTCTTCGCCGTATACCGTCGAGGCGTGGAAAAACGACTACGTGCCGTATTTCATCGAAAACTTCTTCAAAGATCCGCGCCATGTGGTCATTGACAATAAACCGCTTCTTTGTGTGTTCGGCGCAGGCAAAATTGCCGAACGCTTGGGCGGCAACGCTAAGGTCAAGGAATGCTTTGATTACCTTGAAGAAGAGGTCAAGAAGATCGGTTTCGACGGCATGATTTATCTTGCCTGCGGTTCCTCCTCGAATGCGCTTGCCGAAATGGGCTTTGACGGCTGCTATGCCTATAACTGGGGTACAACCGGCTATAACCTGTATATCAACAAGAGTGCCGTCGAAAGCAGTGCAAAGCAGGGCGCGGTCTACACCGTTCCGACCATTTCCGTCGGCTTCAACAGTGTTCCGTGGCACGGCGAACGTTTCCCGCTGATGAGTAAGGGGGACTATGCCGCTGCACAAGCATGGGTCAAGGATGAATATCTTCCGACGTACGCCAAAGAGACATGGCAAAACAATTTCGTCATGCTGTCCACATGGAATGAATTCGGCGAGGGCACATATATCATGCCGACGACAGACGAAAAAGGCTTCCAGTATTTGGATGTCATCCGCGAAGCATATACTGATGAAAAGGCAGACGCTTCCCTCAATACTGTTCCGACCGAAGCACAGCTTGCGCGCATCAACCGCCTGTATCCGCAATACCGCAGACTGTTACGCAAAGAAGGCTACTACAATAAAGATAACAGCTCGGAGGGATATGATGTGTTGGAAACCGTCCGGCTGCAAGAACAGGATAATCTGTATATATCCGGCTTTGAAGACGGTTATACCGTCAATGACGAAGGCCTTGCCGGCACCTCCAAAACCGGCGATCCCGTGATCATCCTGAATGATGTCGGCGGATTTGACTTGTCTGAGGTTACGGCCGTCCGTGTGACGGCAAAAGTGCCGAAAGGCAACTATATGCAGCTCTTTTTCACCACCGACTCGTCGCCGAACTGGTCGGAGGAAAAGAGCAAAAAACTTGATATTCTGACCGATGAGCTTGCGGAATACATCTTTGATTTCCGCTCGAACGCCGATTGGAACGGATCGCTTACGGCACTTCGTCTCGACCCGGCCGGAAAAGAAAACGTGACCTTGACGGTGAAATCCATCGAGCTTTTGGCAAAGGAAGAAAAGCCGTCGAACAGCCTTACGATCAACGGTTTGACCTTTGAAATGAACCTGCCGTACCAAACAGCGGAAAACGGCGATATTCTGGTGGCGTTCGACCCAACGCTTGCCATGGATTTCCGCCTCAACGCGTTCCATGTGTGGGATAAATCGACCGGCACGCTCACGCTTCACTTTGTAAAGCACACGCTTGTATACACCGTCGGTTCGGATACCTATCTGCTCGATGGCGTGAAAAAGCCGCTTGGCTATAAGCTTGCCGCTTTTGATGGGCTGCCGCTCTTGCCGATAAAGAAGTTATGCGAGGATGTCGGCTTCGCCTATTCGGCAGACGAAACGAACGGCGTTTCCATCGAAACCGACCAAAAGGCACTTTTTGACGAAATCGCAAACCGCAAGGTCGGCGATTATGAATTCAACACCAACGGAGACAGCGAAGGCTGGACCTCCGGCTCGTCGATCTTTGTTTCGGAAGGACATCTTTCTCTCGAAACGGCGACTAAAGCCAAGGATGCCGATCCGATGATGTTTTCTGCCGCGGTCGAAATGCCGGCAGGCAAATACAATAAACTGCATATCCGTATGCGTTACCGCAACTATGCCGAGAAAAAGCAGTTTTTGCAGCTCTTCTTTATCACCGATCAGTCTGCCGGCTGGAGCGAAGAAAAATCCATCCGCATCGATCTGCCGACCAATGATACAAACGGCGAATGGATCGAGCTGCTGTATGACCTTACCGAAAAAGCGGAGTGGAAGGATACGGTTATAAAGTTCCGTTTAGATCCGTTTAATGCCGGCGGTACGGTGGATTTCGACTATATCCGCTTTGAAGAAAATCCGGATTATGTCTATATCGCACCCGAGGATATGCCGTTTACGCTCGAAAACGGCGACGCGGAGGACGTCTTAAAGCCGGCTTTCAAGAGCTTTGGCGGCGAAAGCGGCATTATCTCCGATCCGCTTGACAGCTCGAACAATTGCTACTACTTCCTGCCGAAGGACAACACCTCGCAAGAATGGGTCTACGCGGCGCAGAAGGTTCGCTTCAAAAAGGGAGCAACCTACCGTATTGAAGGCGATTTGCGGCCGTATTCCTCCGGCTTGAACAAAGATGTTCCGGATGATTTTAGCACCATGATCTTCTGTAATATCCAGTATATCGAACCGGATAAGACCTCACAGGACCATCTTGTCGGCAACGTTGTTCCGAAATACGGCAACGGCTGGATGCACTTTTCTTACGAATTTACCATCAGCCCGAACAGCAGGAATCGCGGCGCGGACGCTGTTACCTTCTTTGCCAATCCAAAAGATAATCTCGGCGTCGGTTTTTTACTTGACAATGTTGTCGTAACGGAAGTGTCGTCCGGGAAAGAATAAACGTTTTTGCAAAGCTCATCGAAACGAATACGGTTTCGATGAGCTTGTTTCTGACAAAATGCCGAACAACGGGTATTGTACCGGATGGCAGCCGGACTGTTATACTGTAAGAAGACCTAAAAAGCGGCAGAGCATGAAAAAGGAAAGAGGCAAAAGAATAACGGCTGTGTTGGAGCCGTTATTGGAATTAAATAATGCAATCAAATATTATATACAACTCTTGCTCCAGAACATATTGGTCAAAGCTCGCCCTTTGAACGAGCCTTTACGCTTGTTTCCCACTCGTGACCGCAAGCACCTCTCCACCATACTTTTTTATTTGAACCGAAAGTAATCTCATCAGGTTTAAGCGGTAAGTTCTTCTCTGACCACTCAGGAACAAGTTCCGGGCGTACTTCTGCTAAACTGTTATTCATAGCCAAACCTCAACCTCCTTGTGCTTAGAGTATATGAAGTTTTGGCTTTATCTTGTAGTTTGCGAATATCCGTATAAACAGAAAAGCCCTTTGAGAAAAGGATTTCTCCTCTCTCAAAGGGCAGGTTGGCAAACTGGAAGTTGTTTATCCAAAATGAAATGGAATAACCATATCAAGTAAAACTGCAAGAACTATACTAATCGTTCCCATTAGCGCAGAACTCCTCAATGTGTCTCTCCTCAAAACAATAAGTCCAATAATAAAGACTATCACTTCCAAAACAGATTTTGCATTAAAATACCAGCATCCATATACAAAGCACATATTGAACAATACTGCCAAAATCAGCGCTGATAGTATAAATGCCAGTTTGCTTTTCCCCTTTGCATACCAACAGACAAAAGCCAATAATGGAGAAACAGCTGTAAATCCAAACCAAATCACCGCATAACTTCTTGGAAAAAATCCTGCAATATAGTTTGAATACAAATAGTAACTTGCAACCATACCAATAAAGAATGCAAAAACATTAATGCTTGCTCTTATTGCAGAATTGCTATAAATAGAAATACACAGTGCAATCAATACCCAGATTGCAAAACGTCCAAGGAAATTATGAACATCTAATGCTCCATCTATTGCCATAAGCACACTGGGAAGTTCAGCTTGACGAAAATCCAAAAATTTTGAAAAAGTCCCCAAAGCTATTCCAAGGAACAATACAGCTATAGTATTTATAATTTTTCTATTATTGGATATTGGTTTTTCTGCATTCCTGATATCATTCAAAAACTTTATCATAATTACCCTCACAAATCCCGATTTGTATTTCTGTTTGTTTTAAAAATGGGCAATCCCGATTGGAATTGCCCACTCATTGCACTAATTATGCGATTTTTTCTTGCTTGCACCGATTTCTGCATCAATTGATGTAAGTTTGATGTAAATCACTGTTTTTTCAGTTTTTTATCAAATGAAGTACGTCCCGTCTATTTGATAAAACGGTACATCGTTACATTAGCTTAATACAGCTTAGCGCCTGCCGGAATGTGAGGATCGACCATCAGCAAATGCAGCTTTTCTTCGCCGTTTTCGTGATGCACGGCACTGATCAGCATACCGCAGGAATCGATACCCATCATCGGACGGGGCGGAAGGTTCGTGATAGCGATGCAGGTCTTGCCAACCAGCTCCTCCGGCTCATAATAGTCGTGAATACCGCTTAAAATCACCCGATCTATGCCGGTTCCGTCGTCCAAAACGAACTTTAAGAGCTTCTTGGACTTCTTCACGGCTTCGCATTCCTTGACCTTTACAGCCCGGAAATCGGACTTTGCAAAGGTCTCAAAATCTACATAATCCTTGAATAACGGCTCAATCTCGACCTTTGAAAAATCGATCTTTTCTGCCGGTGCAGCAGCTGTTGTGCCGACAGACGCTTGCGCTGCGTTGTTGGCTTCATTCTTGGCTGCACCTTGCGATTTCATGGTGGGGAACAACAGCACATCGCGAATGGCGGCCGAATCGGTAAGAAGCATACACATTCTGTCGATGCCGAAGCCGATACCGCCCGTCGGCGGCATACCGATCTCAAGCGCATTGAGGAAGTCCTCGTCGGTGTGGTTGGCTTCTTCGTCGCCCTGCGCCAAAAGCTCCTCCTGCATACGGAAGCGTTCTCTCTGGTCGATCGGGTCGTTAAGCTCGGAATAGGCGTTTGCCATTTCCCAGCCGTTCATAAAGAACTCAAAGCGTTCCACATAGTTCGGGTCGCTCGGTTTCTTTTTGGTGAGCGGCGAAATTTCGATCGGATGGTCGGTTACAAACGTTGGCTGAAGCAAGTGTTCCTCTGCATATTCTTCGAAGAACAAGCTTAAAATATCGCCTTTCTTGTGGCGGTCTTCAAATTCGACGTGATGCTCCTTGGCAATGGCCTTGGCTTCTTCGTCGGAATGAATCTCGTTAAAGTCCACACCGGCATATTTCTTGACGGCGTCCACCATGGTGATGCGCTCAAACGGTTTGCCGAGATCCATTTCCACACCGTTGTAAACGATGGTGGTCGTGCCGAGAACTTCCTTTGCCACATGGCGGTAAAGGTTCTCGGTCAAATCCATCATGCCGTTGTAGTCGGTGTAGGCTTGGTATAATTCCATTAACGTGAATTCCGGATTGTGGCGGGTGTCAAGACCTTCGTTGCGGAAAACGCGGCCGATCTCATACACTCTTTCAAGGCCGCCGACGATCAGACGCTTTAAGTAAAGCTCCAACGAAATGCGAAGCTTCAAATCTTCGTCAAGCGCATTGAAATGCGTCTCAAAGGGACGGGCAGCCGCACCCCCTGCGTTGGATACAAGCATCGGCGTTTCGACTTCGATAAAGCCCTGTCCGTCTAAATACTTGCGGATGGTGCTGATGATCTTCGAACGCTTGATAAACGTGTCCTTGGCTTCGGGATTCATGATGATATCCACATAGCGCTGGCGGTAGCGAAGGTCGGTGTTGGTAAGACCGTGGAATTTTTCCGGAAGAATCTGAAGACTCTTGGAAAGCAGCGTCACGCTTGCGGCATGAATCGAGGTCTCGCCGGTCTTGGTTTTGAAAACCGTTCCTTCGATGCCGACAATGTCGCCGATATCCATTTTTTTGAAGGCGGCATAGGCTTCTTCGCCGATGGCGTCGCGCGCTACATAGCATTGGATTAACCCCTGCAAATCCTGTACATGGCAAAACGATGCCTTGCCCATGATACGCTTGGACATCAAACGGCCGGCAACCGAAACGGTTTTGCCGTCAAGCTCGTCGAAATGCTCTTTGATTTCGGCACTGTGGTGGGTTTGGTTGTATTTGGTGATCTCAAACGGATCCTTACCGGCGGCTACCAGCTCGGCGAGCTTTTCGCGGCGGATACGCTTTTGTTCGTTCAGATCGACCTCAGGCGCAGAGCCGTTGGGTACATTCTTTTGATTGTCTGCCATTTTCATCATCCTTAAAATAGTTTCATTGGAAAGCCGACGCTTCTGTCGGACGGACAACGCGTGTTGACGGGGAAGAAAGCCTTACGCGGTTTTGGAGATCTCGAGAATCTTCATGGAGATTTCGCCGCCGGGCGTTTCTGCCTTGACGGTTTCGCCGACCTCGGCGCCGATGAGAGCCCGTCCGATGGGCGATTCTTCGGAAATGCGGTTTTCCATGGGATTGGTCTCGTTGGAACCGACAAGCGTGTATTCGACCTCTTCTTCATACGTTTCGTCGTACACCTTGACGGTCGTGCCGATGCTTGCGGTATCGGTCTTTACTTCATGCTCGTTGATGACCTTGATGTTTTTGAGCATGGCCTCAATGTCGGCGATACGCTGTTCAACGGCAGCCTGTTCGTTTTTGGCTTCGTCGTATTCACTGTTTTCGGAAAGGTCACCGAAAGCGCGGGCGGTTTTGATGGCCTCGGCAACTTCCTTGCGTTTGGTGGTTTTCAAGTATTCGAGTTCTTCTTGGAGTTTTTTCAAGCCTTCGCTTGAAACGGTAACCTGTTTAGCGTTCTGCATGAAATAAGATCCTTTCGCAAATGAATTCAATATCAATACTCTATATTATATAAAAAAAGAAATAAAAAGTCAACCGTTTTTGAAAAAAAGCGCATTTTTTACAAATTAAACGCCTCTATTTACCGGTGCGTGTGCGAAAAGCGGCGAAAAATTCGGTTATTTCTCGACAACTTCGGAAAAATGCCGCCTGTATTTGGTGAAATTTTACAAATTATTCGACTTTATCCGCAATATATTGACAGAACACGCGCCGCGTGTTACAATATATCTGTGAATACACGTCCGTTTGCGTATGACAAAACGAGACGAACTACGGAGGAAAGCATCATGCAGGATTTATCAAAGGAAGTTGCGTTCAGTCCGCTTGCCATCATCGGCACGCGCGGAACCGAAGAAATGTGCCGCCGGATCGAAAAATACATCGGCGAATGGCGCAAGGAAGAACCGCATTACATCATCGAAGCGCAGTTTCCGCGTTTCGGAACGGGAGAAGCCAAATGCCTTCTCAAGGAATCGGTGCGCGGCAAGGACGTTTTTATTGTCGCGGATTGCTTCAATTACAGCCAAACCTATAAAATGTACGGCATGACCGTTCCCATGAGCCCGGACGACCACTATCAGGATATCAAGCGTATCATCTCGGCCATCAGCGGTAAAGCCGGCCGCATTTCGGTCATCATGCCGATGCTGTACGAAAGCCGTCAGCACCGCCGCACGGCACGCGAATCGCTCGACTGCTCGTTTATGCTTCATGAGCTTATCACGCTCGGCGTGCAGAACATCATGACCTTTGACGCACACGACGACCGCGTCCGCAACGCCATCCCTCTCGAAGGCTTTGATAACCTCATGCCGACCTATCAGATGATCAAGGCGTTTATGAACAACGAAACCGATTTTGATTTGAAGAATACCGTGATCGTTTCGCCGGATGAAGGCGCACTTGCCCGCGGTATGTACTATTCCTCCGTACTCGGCGTGCAGTTAAGTATGTTCTATAAACGGCGCGACTATACCGTCGTCAAGGACGGCAAAAACCCGATTGTCGCGCATGAATACCTCGGCGAAAACGTCGAAGGCAAGGATATCATCGTCGTAGACGATATTCTGTCCTCGGGCGAATCGTTCCTTCACGTCCTCGATAAGCTCAAATCCATGGGCGCACGCCGCATTTTCGGCTTCTTCACGTTCGGCCTTTTCTGCAACGGCTTTGACCTTGTGGACAAGTATTATGAAGACGGAAAATTCGACCGTATCTATGCGACAAACTCCGTCTATAACTCCGAAGCCGCGCTTTCCCGTCCGTGGTTCAAGGAAGTCAATGTGTTAAAATACATCGCTTATTATATCGAAGCCGTCAACATCAACAAATCCGTCGGCCTGATGCTCGACCCGACTGCCAAAATTCATGCGCTTTGCGACGAACACGGTATCAGCATTCCGGGAGGCGCAAAGTAATGCTCGTTCGCATTGCTGAGCTTCGCGACTTGCCGGAGCTTTTGGACATCTATAATTACGAGGTCTTGAACGGCTACGCCACCTTCGACAGCATTCCGCAGACGTATGAACAGCGCAAGGCGTGGTTCGACGACCATAACAAAGACCACCATCCGCTTATTGTCGCGGTGGACGATGAAGGAAAGATCGCCGGGTATTCGTCGCTCTCAAGCTACCGCCCGAAGGATTCGTATAAGCCGTCCGTGGAGCTTTCGGTGTACGTTTCGCCGCATCACCGCCGCATGGGCGTTGCGACATTGCTCATGGAAAAGATCTTGGAAATGGCGCGTGAGGACGAGGTGATCCATACCGTCGTTTCGGTCATTACAAGCGGCAATGACGCCAGTATCCGTCTGCATGAAAAATTTGGCTTTACCTATTGCGGCACCGTCCGCGAGGTCGGAATCAAACACGGAAAGCTTTTGAGCATCGATAACTTCCAGTTAATGGTATAAAAACACGAAAAATCTGTTGACATGACCATGAAAATATGGTATATTGTGGACAGATTTTTCTTTTATACCTTACAAAACCGAAAAAAAGAGAGAACAGGGGACAAAAGCATGAAGATCACCAAAGAATCCTTACAGAATCCGCCGAAAAAATACCGGCCTCTGCCGTTCTGGTCGTGGAATGCAAAGCTCGAAACAGCCGAAACGCTCGAACAGGTCGAAAAGATGGACGATAACGGCATCGGCGGCTATTTTATGCACGCGCGCGGCGGCTTGAAAACCGAATATATGAGCGACGAATGGTTTGATAACGTGCGCGCCGCCGTTGTGGACGGAGAAAAGCGCGGCATGGCGCCGTGGGGCTACGACGAAAACGGCTGGCCGAGCGGCTTCGGCTCGGGCGCGGTCAACGGCCTTGGCGTGAAATATCAGCAAAAGTATATCCATATGGAGTATACCGAAGCACCCGTGGAGGACGAAATGACCGTCGGCAATGTCAAAGCCGCAGATGGCCGCAACCGCCACTTCTATTTCTCGGTCAACCGCTTCTACGTCGATACCATGGACGGCGAAGTGACGGATGCGTTTATTGCTTCCACGCATGAGAAGTATAAGGAAAAGCTCGGCGCGGATTTCCCGAAAATGGCCGGTTTCTTCACCGACGAGCCGCAGATGTCGCGTAAGCCCAAAGGCATTCCGTATTCGCTCATTCTGCCGCGTGAATATAAGAACGCCTACGGCGAAGAGCTGCTTCCGGTGCTTCATCACCTTTTTGAGACCTCCGAGGAAGCCTATCGCACGCGTTTTCGCTATTGGAAGCTTGTGACGCGCTTATTCTCCGAAAACTTCATGGGTCGCATCTACAATTGGTGCAACGCCAACGGCTCGCGCCTTACCGGCCACATGGTGCTTGAGGAAAGCTTTGCCGATCAGCTCGACTGCAACGGCTCGTGTATGCCCAACTATATGCATCTTCACATTCCCGGCGTGGACAAGCTCGGCAGAGGCGTTTCGCGCGATCTTTTGGCACCGCAGGTGACCTCTGTGGCCGCCCAAACCGGCAAAAAGCAGGTGCTTACCGAAAGCTTTGCCATGTGCGGCTGGGATGTGACGTTTGAAGAACTCAAATGGATTCTCGAATGGCAGATGGTCAAGGGCGTGAACCTTCTCTGCCAGCACTTGGAAGGCTATTCGCTCGGCGGACTTCGCAAGCGCGATTATCCGGCCGGCCACTTCTTCCAGAATCCGTGGTGGAAGGATTATAAGGCGTTTATGGATTTCGCTTCGCGCGTCGGAATGCTGCTTGCCGAGGGTGAGATCAAGTGCGAGGTGTTGGTGCTGCATACCATATCCAGCGCATGGATGTACCGCTCGGACGAGTACGACTGGCGAAGCGATGTCAATCGCCGGTACAGCGCAAAGCTGACGGACATGATCACCTGGCTCGACAAAAATCAGATTCTCCACCATCTCGGCGATGAAACCGTTATGGAAACGCTTGCTTCGGTCGAGGGCGATCTCTTAAAGGTCGGCAAAATGCGCTATAAAACGGTCATTGTTCCGTCGGCGGCGGTTATCAGTTCGCATACGCTTGCATTGTTGAAAGCCTTTAAGCAGAACGGCGGCAATCTTGTGTTTGTCGGCGAAGTTCCGTCGTATGTGGACGGCGTGAAGTCGGACGACGTGAAAAAGCTTGCCGAAAAGCACGTGGAACGCACGGAAGACGTTTTGCCGCTTTTGCCGGAATGCGTGCGCTATATCAAGCTTGCACACGCCGACGGCACACTGTGCGACGTGCAGTATGCCGAACGCCATTTCGACGATTTCACCATGTACTATTTTGTCAATACCTATTCCGGCAAGGAACGCGCCGTGTTTGAAGCCAAAGGCGCAAGCGCCGTCCGCTTCAACTACGATACCGGCGAGACGGAGCCGTTTGCCTTTACGTCCGAAAACGGCGTTCTGACGGCCGAAATCCAACTCGAACCCAAAGGCTCTCTTATCCTGTTTGTCTATAACGACGACCGCGCGGCGGCTGCCAAGACCGCAAAGACGGAGCTTGTGCCGCTTGGCAACAAGCTGTACGGCGATTGGAAGATTGCGGCGCGTGAGCCGAATGCGCTGACGCTCGATTTCTGCGATGTTTGGTTCGACGGCGAAAAGAAATATGAAAATCTACCGGTTCTCGATATCGAAGAAATTGCAAACGCCTTCGAACGCAGCGTGAATATTCGCCTTGATTTCAAGGTTAAGAGCGATTTCGACCTGCCGGGTGAGACCTATCTTGTCGTCGAGGAGGCCGAATTCTTCGAGCTTCTTATCAACGGCAAGCCGGTGGAAAAGAAGCCCTGCGGCTATTTCCGCGATAAAGCGTTTATCAAGCTCGATATCTCCGGCAAGATCGTTAAAGGCGATAACGTGATTACGTTGATTACCGATTTCGTCCAGCCGCAGCACATTTACGATACCATTAAGGACTGCTACGAATTCGAAGCCATGCGCAATAAGCTTTGGTACGACCGTGAGATCAACGAGCTTTATCTGCTCGGTGATTTCGGTGTGCGTGCCGATAAGGCGTACCGCCCGGCCTCCAACCGCAGCTTCTATACCGACGGAGGCTTTACGCTCGTTCCGGCAAGGGAATCTGTCATGGATGGTAATATCGCCGTACAGGACTATCCGTTCTACACCGGAAAAATGACGCTTGAAAAGACAATTACGCTTGCAGACGGCGAAATCGAGAACCGTTCGATCGAGTTTTCGCGCATGGGCGCGGTCATCACCAAGGCGTGCATCAACGGCAAGGAGCTTTCGCCGCTCACACGTGCGCCGTATCGCTTTGACCTTACGGGACTTTTGCATACCGGCGAAAACAAAATTGAACTTGAGCTTACCAACAACTTCCGCAATCTGCTCGGTCCGCTCCATCTCGGCGGCGAGTCGTATTCGGTGGGTCCCGCTTCGTTCCAGCATGATTCGAAGATATTCGGCGGCGGTCTGAACCGCGGTTGGACGGACGGATATGCGTTCCTTGAATACGGTCTGTTTTTCAAGTAAATAAAATCGCAGGACGGCAAAATCAGATGGTTTTGCCGTCCTTAGCGCGAAAAGAGAGGATATTTTGGAATTTAACGAAAAATTACGCGATTTAAGAAAAAGCAAGGGTCTTACCCAAGAGCAGCTTGCCGAAGCGGCGGTCATGCTTCTTCTTTTGCTGCGGACGGCGGCGGTGAAATGCATCGACGCAAAACCGCTCGAGCCAACGGTTCGGCAGCCGGTTTTGCCTTACAGGCACTTCGATTTGGGTTGACAGGTGCGAATGTTTGTGCTATAATGTGCGTGTATAAAACAAATGTACGATTTCATAACGGAACATACGAAAGCGCACGCTTTTTACACGTGCGCCGTGAGGGAAATGTGCCAAAGCGGCCAAAGCATCTATAAAAACGGCAAAACGCTTTTTTTAAGCGGTCGGATTCCTTGGCTTTGTCATTCCGGAAAAAGCTGTTTTGCCGGAATTTTTTCCTCATCGTATTGTATGAAAAAGTACCGAACCTGCCACTTTGGCAGCGGTTTTTTGCCGTTAAAAAACGACCGCTGCCGCCGCTATTTATGAAGATTTTGAGGTAAAAACATGGTAAAGCTTTCTCCCTCCGTTCTTGCGTGCGATTTTTCCGCTTTCGGAAATGAAATTCGAAAGGTGGTTGATGCCGGTGCCGAATACATCCATTTGGATGTCATGGACGGGCATTTCGTGCCGAATATTTCGTTCGGTGTGCCGGTCGTTGAAGCCGCACGCCGGGTGACCGATGCGGTGCTCGACGTGCATCTGATGATCACGTCGCCCGAACGCTATGTCGAAGCCTTTGCAAAGGCCGGTGCGGATATCATTACCTTCCATTACGAAGCGACCAACCATCCGGAGGAGCTGATCGAAAAAATCCATGCTCTCGGAAAGCGTGCCGGAATTTCCGTAAAGCCGGCAACGCCGACCTTTGTGCTTGAGCCGCTTGTGCGCAAGGCCGACCTTGTGCTAATCATGACGGTCGAACCCGGCTTCGGCGGTCAAAAGCTCTTGCAGCCGTGCGTCGATAAGGTGCATGAGGTGGCGCGTATGTGCAAGATGTTCGATGCGTTTCCGGAAATCGAGGTGGATGGCGGCGTAACGCCCGATAATGTCGGCGATCTGATCAAAAACGGCGCCAATGTCATTGTTGCCGGATCCGCTGTTTTCAAAGCACCCGATACCGAAAAAGCAGTCCGTGCTTTGAAGGGCGATTTATCGGACTTATAACGCAAAATTCTTCTTGCATTTTGCGTTGCAGTGTGGTATACTGAAGCTGTCAAAAACGATACGATTTTCGGGAGGATACATGACTATGGCTATGGACAAAAAAACAACGAAAAAACTGGATTGCACGCCGGCGGACGATAAGAAAAAAGCCCTTGAAACGACGCTTGCGCAAATTGAAAAAGCGTATGGCAAAGGCTCGATCATGAAGCTCGGCGAAAATGCCGCCATGAATGTCAGCGCCGTTTCTACCGGATCGCTGACGCTCGATATGGCGCTCGGCATCGGCGGTGTGCCGCGCGGAAGAATCATTGAAATCTACGGGCCGGAATCCTCGGGTAAAACGACGGTCGCTCTGCACGTTATTGCCGAAGTGCAAAAGCTCGGCGGCGAAGCGGCGTTTATCGATGCGGAACACGCTCTTGACCCGGTATACGCCAAGGCACTCGGCGTCAACATTGATACGCTTCTCGTTTCTCAGCCGGATTACGGCGAACAGGCTCTTGAAATTACCGAAGCACTTGTGCGCTCGGGCGCGGTGGATGTTGTGGTCGTTGACTCGGTTGCCGCACTCGTTCCGAAGAACGAAATCGACGGCGATATGGGCGACAGCCATGTCGGCCTCCAGGCAAGACTGATGTCGCAGGCACTTCGCAAGCTGTCCGGTGCTATCGCAAAATCCAATTGCATTGTGCTGTTTATCAACCAGCTGCGTGAAAAGGTCGGCGTTATGTACGGCAATCCCGAAACCACGCCGGGCGGCCGAGCGTTGAAATTCTATGCGTCCGTGCGTATCGATATCCGCCGTACCGAACAGATCAAAGAGGGCGCGGACGTGCTCGGCAACCATACACGCTGCAAGGTCGTGAAGAATAAGGTCGCACCGCCGTTCAAAACCGCGGAATTCGATATCCTTTACGGCAAGGGCATTTCCAAGGAAAGCGAAATTATCGAACTCGGCGTGAACCTTGATATCATCAATAAGAGCGGTTCGTGGTTCTCTTACGGCGAACAGCGCATCGGACAGGGAAAAGACAAGGTGCGCGAATTTTTGGCACAGAATCCCGAAATTTCGAATGAAATCGAAGAGAAGATTCGCGAAGCACTCAAGGAAAAGCCGATGGAAGTGCTCGACGGCGAATCGGAGGATGAAAACGGCATTGTCATCACCGAATCGTTCGACGAATAAGCGCATACAATAAAGCATGATTTTGATACAGGCAACCGCATCGGTCAAGGGAAATGAGATAACGTTCCGCAATGAGCTGCATGAAACATATACCATTTCACTTGCCGATGCCAAAAAAACGGGCTTATACCGCCTTGTCGAAAATCCGGAAGAGCTTCCCGAAGAAGCCGACGACGAAATGCTCGTCTTTTTGTCGCAGAAACTGAAATGCCTGCATTATGCGGCATATCTTCTCGATTTCGGCGATAAATCCAAGCGTGCGCTGTCGGATAAGCTCCGGAAAAAAGGCTATGCGAAGGACGTGTGCGAGGCGGCGGTCGCCGTGCTCGAAAAAAACGGACTTTTGGACGATGAGCGGCTGTGCGCCGATAAGCTAAACAGCCTTGCCATCGGCAAGCTGTACGGCCCGCGACGATTAAAAACCGAGCTTCTTGCAAAAGGCTTCGGCTCGTCCGAAATTCAGAATGCGCTCGACGAAGCGGCCATCGATTACGACGCGCTTCTTGAACAGCTGGTATTAAAGCTGACACGGCGCGGACTTCCGCAAAGCGAAAAGGAGCTTTCGTCGCTCAAAAATAAGCTTGTGCGCTATGGTTACAGCTACGACCGGATTGCGCGCGTGCTGGATGATTTGGATTTTCCGACCGAATTCTCGGAAAATGAGGATTTGTAAACATGACATTTTTAGAAGAGTTTTCACAAAGAATCGACCTTCCCGCGGATGCGGCTTCGACGCTTGCAAAAACGTATGCTGCCGTAAAGGACACTGAAAGCTTTCAAAACCTTTCGGCGATGATAACGAAGCGGGAATCGTTCGAAAAAATCGCCGAAACGATTAAAACCGACGCCGAAACGCTGAAGCTTGACTGGCACACCTATGCCATGGCGGTCTTGTGCGGAAACGTGCCTGTTATCCGGGAGCGTTACGCCGAAAAGGGCGCAGGGGACGACATTTTTTGGGAGTCCATGGTTGATTTTCGCTGTAAGATAAACGAATGCAAAAAGGTCTACGGCGTTTGGGGCATTGATCCGATCACCTGGTATGCCGGCTTTTTCGAAGCCAAAATCTTTAAGCTCGGCCGCTTGGAATACGAAGTCCGCGACGAGGGCGTGTACAGCGTGCATATCCCGTCCTGCGGCGCATTGCACCATGAAGATGTGCTTGATTCGTACAAACGCGCCTATGTGTTTTTCGGCGGCAAAGACGGCGCGATTCTGCCGTTTCTTTGCTCATCGTATCTGCTGTTTCCGGCGTACCAAAAGGCGGTTTTCCCGGAAAACGGCAATATTCATCGCTTTGCCGAGGATTTCACCATCATCCGCATCGATGATAAGCAAAATTTCCGTGACGCATGGCGCGTGTTTGATAGGCCATACACCGGCGATCTTACGGTTTTGCCGCAGAACACGTCGCTTCAGCGCGCATTTGTCGCTTATATGAAAGAAAATGACAATTTCGGCACCGGCCTCGGATTGTTTTTATTTGATGGTGAAACCATACGAACGGATAAGCCGGAACTGCTTGCGCACTATGCAAGCTATTATCTTTCCTAAACAAGAAAAGGGCAGGGAGGTCAAGAAAACGTGAATATGGTCTATTTTTGGCTGATTGTGGCGGTTTTGGCGGTGATTGCCGAAGCACTCACCGTGCAGATGGTCGCCATTTGGTTCGCGCCGGCAGCACTCGTCGCGATGGTCAGTGCGATTTTCGGCGCGCCGCTTGTGGTGCAGATTGCCCTGTTTGTGGCGGTTGCGGCACTTTGCGTGGCGTTTCTGTACAAAAAACTGCGCAAAAATATCGCCGAGGACTGCGGCAAGACCAATCTTGATGCCATCATCGGCATGACCGCTAAGGTTGAGACCGAAATCCCGGCAGACGGTGTCGGCCGTGTTACCGTCAAGGGAATCAGCTGGCAGGCAGTTTGTCCCGGCGGTGCGCCTAAGGATGCGCACGTGCGCATCCTCTCCATCGACGGCGTGACCTTAAACTGCGAACAGCTTCCGATTCCGGCTGAACAGATGCAGTAAGCGGAGCTTTCCGCAAAAATAAACAAAATAAACAAACAGAAAGGAAATTGTATCATGACAGTACAAGCACTTGCAGCAGCAGGCGTTCTCGGCGGAGGATTTGCCTTCCTCGTAATCATCGTTATTCTGTTTCTAATCCTCCTTTCCAACATTAAAATCATTCCGCAGGCGAAAGCGGCGATTGTGGAACGCCTCGGTGCATATCGCTCCACCTGGAGAACCGGCGTGCATTTTACCATGCCGTTCATCGATCGGATCGCCAAAACCATGTCCTTGAAGGAACAGGTGCTCGATTTCCCGCCGCAGCCGGTTATCACCAGCGATAACGTACATATGCAGATCGATACGGTCATCTATTATCAGATCTCCGACCCGAAGCTGTATACCTACGGCGTGGAGCATCCCATGGTCGCCATTGAAAACCTGACGGCTACCACGTTACGCAACATCATCGGTGATCTTGAACTCGACCAAACGCTCACCTCGCGCGATATCATCAATACCAAAATGCGCGCTATCCTCGATGAAGCCACTGACCCGTGGGGCATCAAGATCAACCGCGTGGAGCTTAAGAATATCATGCCGCCGCAGGATATCCAAGAAGCCATGGAAAAGCAGATGCGTGCCGAGCGCGAACGCCGCGAAAAGATCCTGCAGGCCGAGGGCGAAAAGAAATCGGCTGTGCTCATCGCCGAAGGTAAAAAGGAATCCAAGATTCTCGAAGCCGAAGCCGATAAACAAGCTGCTATTTTACAGGCCGAGGCTGTCAGAGAAGCCAAAATCCGCGAAGCCGAAGGTGAAGCGGCCGCCATTTTGAAGATCCAGCAAGCTGTTGCCGACGGTATCAAGCTCATCAACGAGGCCGCGCCCTCCGATAAGGTGATTGCCTTGAAGAGCCTTGAGGCACTCAAAGAGCTTGCCGACGGCAAAGCAAACAAGCTGATTATTCCGTCGGATATCCAAGGGCTTGCTACGATTGCTTCAACGTTAAAACTTGCGGCAGACGATAAAGCCGATAAAACCGCACGTTAAGTATATTAACAGAAATTTGCCCGAAACCGCCGTTTGCTGCAAACAAACGGCGGTTTTTTACCGTCAGCAATTTGTGTTTATTATGCAGACAAACTATGTCGCACCTTTATATTCTTACGGAAAACGCGTAAAGCATTGACTTTTTCCGGAAACTATTGTATAATACTGTCGGTTCGTGTCGAACGAACGAATACAATTTATTAAAGGAGTTGCTATCATGGAAAAGCTGTTTAAGCTGAAACAGAATGGCACAACCGTAAGAACGGAAATCATTGCCGGTCTTACCACTTTCATGACCATGGCGTACATCATTGCGCTTAACCCGAACTTACTCACAGGCTTCGGCGCAAGTGGCGGTCAGTCGCTTTGGAACGGTGTGTTCCTCGCTACCTGTATCGCTTCGGCTATCGGCACGTTTGTCATGGCATTTTTAGCGAACAAACCGTTCGCAATGGCGCCCGGTATGGGACTTAACTCGTTCTTTGCCGTTGTGGTCGCCAACATCGCAAGCATCACCAGTCTTTCGTACATCGAATCCTTCCAGGCCGGTCTTTGCGTCATTTTGATCGAAGGTATCGTATTTCTTGTCCTTTCGGTCCTCAATGTTCGCGAAAAGATCGTGGAAGCGATTCCGCTTGGCATCCGTTTCGGTATTGCACCTGCCATCGGTCTTATGCTTCTCAATATCGGTGTCGGCTCGAACGCCGGCGTTTACTCCGATAAGGGCGGTCCCTTCTTCATGATGCGCGATTTCTTCGGCGCATTGACACCGGGTCTTGCAAAAGAAAATATGGGCACCGGCTACAACGAAATGGTTTTGGCAGTTGTTACAACCTTTATCGGACTGTTTGTGATCGTCGTCCTTGCACATCACAAAGTAAAAGGCTCTGTGCTTTTCGGTATGCTCGCCGCTTCCGTTATCAACTGGGCAGGTCAGTATTTCTTCCTTGGCAAGAATCCTTTTGCTTCGCTTGCAACGGCTTCCTTTGTCCCGCCGTTTAAGGATATGGCCGAAACCACCTTATTCAAATTCAACTTTGCCGCTCTTGCACAGGTCGGCTGGTTCACCGTTGTTACACTTGTTCTCACGTTCTGCATGATCGATATGTTCGATACCATCGGAACGCTTGTCGGTACGGCTTCCCGTGCCGGTATGGTGGACAAGGACGGCAATATGCCGAACATGAAGGAAGCGCTCGTTTCGGACGCTGTCGGTACGGTCGCCGGTTCTCTCACCGGTACCTCTACCATCACGACCTTCGTTGAATCTGCTTCCGGCGTTGAAGCCGGCGGCAGAACGGGTCTTACCGCTCTTACGACCGGTATTCTCTTCCTTGCCTGCATGTTCATCGCGCCGATTGCCGCTATTATCCCGGCTCCGGCTACCTCGGCCGCTCTTATCTATGTCGGCCTTCTCATGATCGGCGGCATCAAGAAGATCAACTTCGACGATATGGCAGAAGGTCTCCCGGCCGCTCTTATGCTGATCGCTATGCCGATTTCCGGCTCCATCGGCCACGGTATCGGCCTCGGCCTTATCTCGTATGCCGTTATCAAGGTGTTCACCGGCAAGGCAAAGGACGTTTCCGTTCTGACCTATGTTCTGGCACTTCTCTTCTTGGTGAAATTCTTCTTGGTTGCTTAAAACCGAACACGCATATCGTTTTTACGCGATATGCGTGTTTTTCACGCTTTTCGACAGATTTATCTGCGAATAACGCATAGGATTTTCTTCAGCGCGTCTTAAAATTTGAACACAATGTAAAAAAAAGAAAATCTATCGGAAAAAGGTGGAAAACTGCCGAAAAGCGTGTTATAATATTCTATACGACAGTATAAAAACATCAGGAGGTTCATTTTAATGAGCAAAAAGTACGTTTACCTTTTCAGTGAAGGCAATGCGAATATGCGTGAGCTCCTCGGCGGTAAGGGCGCTAACCTTGCCGAAATGACGAGTCTCGGTCTTCCGGTTCCGCAGGGCTTCACCATTTCCACCGAAGCCTGCACCCAGTACTACGAAGACGGCAGAATGATCAATGACGAAATTCAGGCTGAGATCATGGAGTACATCGACAAGATGGAAAAGATCACCGGCAAGAAGTTCGGCGACCACGAAAATCCGCTTCTTGTTTCCGTTCGTTCGGGCGCAAGAGCTTCCATGCCCGGTATGATGGATACCATTCTTAACCTCGGCCTTAACGAAGAAGTCGTTGAAGTCATGGCAAAGAAATCCGGCAATCCCAGATGGGCTTATGACTGCTACCGCAGATTTATTCAGATGTATTCCGACGTCGTTATGGAAGTCGGCAAGAAATATTTCGAACAGCTCATCGATCAGATGAAGGAGAGAAAGGGCGTTCATTTCGACGTCGAACTCACCGCTGACGACCTCAAAGAGCTTGCCAACGAATTCAAGGCTGAATACAAGGCTAAGATCGGCAAGGACTTCCCGAGCGACCCGAAGGAACAGCTCATGGGTGCTATCAAGGCCGTGTTCCGTTCTTGGGACAACCCCAGAGCCAACGTTTACAGACGTGACAACGATATCCCGTATTCCTGGGGTACTGCCGTCAACGTACAGATGATGGCATTC
>OIWM01001618.1_pt1 | contig 21300 bp, 20 predicted proteins | sample 1587451 | NCBI WGS metagenome assembly OIWM01 (sample SAMEA3888907, study PRJEB22519) | human gut metagenome | biome: human gut; feature: human-associated habitat; material: faeces | place: Denmark | collected 2011
AGGTATTGTGCGCACGGGGCTGTCTCAAACATCCTTTTGAGACAGCCCCGTTTTTTGCGTCAGCAGCTGCCAGCTTTTGTTTCCCGGCGTCCGCATTGTGCGGACGGCCGGGATTTTTTGATTTCTGTGGCGGACAGGCTGCGAAAATCCTGCCTTTTTATGAAGCCCGCAATTTTTTTGCATATCGTTTATAAATGCTTCACAAATCCTGCGCATAAAGGCGCTATAATCAGCGTAATTGAAACAAAGAGGAAGTGAGCTGCATGGGAACAGATCCGTATCAGGTGCTGGGCGTGTCTCCGAACGCATCGGAGGACGAGATCCGGCAGGCGTACCGCAGGCTGGCAAAGCAATACCATCCCGATCTGAATCCCGGCGACAAGACGGCTGCTCAGAAAATGAACGAGATCAACGCGGCCTATGACGCGATCAAGAACCCGCAGGCTTACCGTCAGCAGCAGGCGCAGCAGCAAGCCCAGCAGCAGGCCCGGCAGCAATACAGCCAGGCCGGTTATCAGGAGTACAATCCCTTCGAGGATCTCTTCCGTTCCTGGGGCGCGCAGAGCCAGTCGGACGACTGGCAGCAGGAAAGCCGGAACGGCTGGCAGACCTGGTATACCTACCGTCCCTCCGGCGAAGAACAGCAGGAGGACAACGACAGCCCCGGCGGCTACCGCTGGACGTATCACCGTACCCGCCGCCGCGGGAATTTTCTCGTGCGGCTGCTCGGCATTTATCTGCTGATCCAGATCGTCGCCATGCTGTTCGGCAGCTGCGGCTATCGCGGCGCGTATTATGACCCGTACTACTACCGCAATTACAGCTACAGCGATTCCGGAACCTATTCCGGTCAGAGCCAGTCGCAGACCGGCTCCGACACAGGCTCCGGCAGCTGGTATTGAGCGCACCTATCTCACAGGAGGAACTCCGTATGTCCAGAACGATCGGTATTGATCTCGGCACCACCAACAGCTGCGTGGCTGTGATGGAGGGCGGCGAGCCTGTTATCATCCCCAACGCCGAGGGCGGACGCACGACGCCGTCTGTCGTCGCGTTTTCCAAGACCGGAGAGCGCATGGTCGGTCAGATCGCAAAGCGGCAGGCCGTCACGAACCATGACCGCACCATTTCTTCCATCAAGCGCCAGATGGGCACCAACTACAAGGTCTCCATCGACGGCCATAAATACACGCCGCAGGAAATTTCCGCGATGATCCTGCAAAAGCTCAAAACGGACGCGGAAGCCTTCCTCGGCGAACCCGTCACCGACGCCGTCATCACTGTCCCGGCCTATTTCACCGACGCACAGCGGCAGGCGACGAAGGACGCGGGCAAGATCGCGGGGCTGAATGTCCAGCGCATCATCAACGAGCCGACGGCAGCCGCCCTTGCCTACGGCATCGATAAGGAGCAGTCGCAGAAGATCATGGTCTATGATCTCGGCGGCGGCACGTTCGACGTGTCCATTCTCGATATCTCGTCCGGCGTGATCGAGGTGCTGGCCACGGCGGGCAACAACCATCTGGGCGGCGACGATTTTGACCAGTGCATCGTCGACTATCTCGTCTCCGAGTTCAAAAAGCAGACGAAGATCGACCTGACGCGCGACCCCGCCGCCATGCAGCGCGTGCGCGAGGCCGCCGAAAAGGCCAAGATCGAACTTTCGTCCATGACGCAGACGACCGTCGAGCAGCCGTATATCGCCGTCGGCAAGCAGGGGCCGCTGCATATGGAGATCCCGCTTACACGCGCGAAATTCAACGATCTGACCTACCATCTCGTGCAGGCCACGCGCGAGCCGGTCAATCAGGCCATCAACGACTCCGGCGTATCCATTTCGCAGATCAGCAAGGTTCTCATGGTCGGCGGTTCGAGCCGTATCCCGGCGGTACAGGATCTGGTGCAGTCGATGACAGGCTCTCTGCCGTTCAAGGGCATCAACCCCGACGAGTGCGTCGCCATGGGCGCGTGCTTGCAGGCGGGCGTTCTGTCCGGCAGCGTGAAGGGCCTTCTGCTGCTCGATGTGACGCCGCTGTCGCTCGGCATCGAGACGCTGGGCGGCGTGTGCACGCGCATCATTGAGCGCAACACGACGCTCCCCATCCGCAAGAGCCAGATCTTCACGACGGCCTCCAGCTTCCAGTCGTCCGTCGATATCCACGTTTTGCAGGGCGAACGCCCCATGGCGCACCAGAATAAGGAGCTTGGCCGCTTCCAGCTGACCGGCATCCGCCGCGCCCCCAGAGGCGTTCCGCAGATCGAGGTCACGTTCTCCATCGACGCCAACGGCATCGTGAACGTCTCGGCCAAGGATCTCGACACCGGCAAGGCCCAGCAGATCACCATCACCGCCTCGAGCAACATGAGCCGCGAGGACATTGACCGCGCCGTGCGCGACGCGCAGCGCTATGCTGCCGAGGACGCGAAGCTCAAGGCCGAGGCCACCGCCCGCGACCGCTGCGAGCAGATGATCTTCCAGGCCGGAAACGCGAAAAATGTTTCCAAAGAGAACAAAACGCGTCTGGCTGAGGCCGTCAAGACTGCCCGCCGCGCCGTCAAGTCCAAGGATCCCGCGCAGATGAACGGCGCCGCCGATCAGCTGGAGGCGCTTCTGAACGAGGCCGGCGTGCACATCGACCCGAACGCGGAATACCACGGCTCGGCCCGCTATGAAAACCCGAACAATGACTTCACCGACAACGCCGTCGACGCGGAGTTCGAGGAAATGAACTGATATCTGCCGTTTAGACTGCAAAATTCCCCCGGTTTTCCGCTTGGAAACCGGGGGATACGTTTCTCCGACAGGGATTGTTTTTTACACACTTCTGTGATACACTGTAAAAGCTGCGCGCTGCGCAGCAGATCGGAGAAAAGACATGAGTCAAAAAGGGCATACAAGAAGCACATTTTCTGGGAAGCTCGGCTTTGTTCTGTCAGCGGCAGGCGCGTCCGTTGGTCTTGGGAACATTTGGCGCTTCCCGTATCTGGCCGCGAAATACGGCGGCGGGATCTTCCTGCTGGTCTATATCCTGCTGGCCATGACGTTCGGCTATACCATGATCGTCGCCGAGACGTCTCTGGGCCGCATGACGGGCAAAAGCCCGGTCGGTGCGTTCAAGGCGTTCGGAACATCCGGCTGGCTGCGGTTCGGCGGGTGGATCAACGCAATTATTCCGATCCTGATCGTGCCGTATTACTCGGTCATCGGCGGCTGGGTCGTCAAATATCTGGCCGATTACGCGCTCGGGCGGAGCAGTGCGCTGGCCGCCGACGGCTATTTTTCCGCGTTTATCTCCAACGGCGTCCCGGCGGAGGTCTGCTTCGTCGTGTTTGCCGCGCTGACACTGACGATCATCTTCGCTGGCGTGGAAAACGGCATTGAGCGCGTGTCGAAGTTCATGATGCCGGTGCTGGTCGTGCTGTCCGTGATCATCGCGGTCTATTCCGTGACGCGGCCCGGCGCGCTGGAGGGCGTAAAATATTTTCTCGTGCCGAACCTCGCGCATTTCTCGTGGATGACGGTCGTAGCGGCCATGGGGCAGATGTTCTATTCGCTGTCCATCGCCATGGGCATTCTGATCACGTTTGGCTCGTACATGAAAAAGGACATTTCCATCGAAGGCTCGACGCGCAACGTGGAGGTTTTCGACACGGCCATCGCCATCATGGCAGGCCTGATGATCATTCCCGCCGTGTTCGCGTTCTCCGGCGGCGACCCCGACGCACTGAAGGCCGGGCCTTCTCTGATGTTCGTCACGATCCCGAAGGTCTTCGATTCCATGGGCCTCGGTACGCCGATCGGCATTCTGTTTTTCCTGCTGGTGCTGTTTGCCGCGCTGACAAGCTCCATTGCGCTGACGGAGAGCGCCGTGTCCACCTTCCAGGACGAGCTTGGCTGGGGCCGGAAAAAGTCGACTGCCATCGTCGGCGTCGTGATGCTGGTGCTCGGCAGCCTGTCGTCGCTCGGCTATGGGCCGCTGGCGGGCGTGCGAATCCTCGGGATGCAGCTGCTGGATTTCTTTGATTTCCTGACAAACTCCGTCATGATGCCCATCGCGGCCATTACCGTCTGCCTGCTCGTCTCGCGGGTCGCCGGTGTGGGCCGCATTGAGCAGGAGATCCTGCTCAGTGAGCCCAGATTCCGCCGGAAGCGGGTCTTCAACGCCATGATCCGTTTCCTCTGCCCGTTCTTCGCCGCGATCATCCTCATCAGCTCCGTCGCAAACGCCTTCGGCTGGATCTCCATGTGACAGCAAGCCGCCCCGCCAGTTGGCGGGGCGGCATTTTCAAAGAAACCGGCGGACCGGGTCATCCGCCTCTATAAAACGTATAAGATCAGCGTCAGAAGTTCTGAGCTGTTTCAAATTACGCGGGAAAGATCCAAGAAAACCGAAGGGGTTTTCTTGGTCGCTTCAAGGAGGTCCGGAGGGAAATCGAAATCCCTCCGGGCTCGTTTTCTTTTCCCAGTCTTTTCTTTTGGAGAAGCAAAAGAAAATGCTGTGCCGCAGTCGCTAATTTCAAGAAGAGTTCTTGCATTGCTGATTGCATCGTAACCTCTTCAATCAGCTTCTGCGTCCGTCATGGTTCCAAATTCTCCTCGCAAAACAGCGGGGAATCGAAAAACTCCGGCAGGCTGATAGAAAGGCCCTGACACAGCTCGTGCAGGACGCGAAGCTTCACAGAATCGTATGCACAGTGCATAATATTGCCGATCGACGATTTTGGGACGCCGCTTTTCGTCGAAAGCTGATACTGCGTCATGGCCCGTGCCTGCATCAGCTCTGCCAATCGCAGGCTGACTGCCTGATTCAGCTTCACCCCATCACCGCCTCCTGTTTTCACACTTATTTGATCTCCTGCTCCAACGCGTCGAATTCCGGCGTTGAGAAAAACTCGCCGAGGGTGATTTCAAAGCCGTCGCAGAGCTTTTTGATCGTAACGGCGCCGGGATTTTTGCTCTCGCCGTTCAGAATGCTTTTGATCGTCGCCTGCGGAACCGCAGAGGTCGTCGCAAGCCCGTTCGGCGTGATCCCACGCTGACGGCAAAGCTCCCGGATTCGTCTGGCAATGGCTTCGCGGGTGTCCATAGTGATTCCTCCTAATGGTATATCACTATGGTATCTTTTTTCAAAAAAATAATTAGTGATAGTTCACTAACTAGAAAAAATGTGCTATACTAATTATATTATTTTTGGACAGGAGGTTCTATTATGACCGATTATGCAAAGCTCTATGCCCGCCTCTGCGGGGCGATCGATGAGGTTCTGGACGAGCTGGGAACGATCCCGGAGGCGCGTCATGCGCGGGAACGGCTGCAAGCGGCAATTCTGGACGCGGAAGCGCAGTATCTGGACACCGCAGAAGAGAAAAAGCCCGCGGGAGACGCCTGAGTGCGTCCCTCGCGGGCACAGTTTTATTTGTTACAGTGTCAATTCCTCCGCCTGCTGTGCGTCTGCTCCGATCAGCGCGCGGCAGGCGCTTGTCATAGCTGCGGCCTGCTCCGGGCAGCGGCCGATATAGCGGCTGGGCTCAAGTTCTGCCCTGATTTCTTCTGCCGTCATACCGAATTCCGGCCGGGCGGCCAGCTGGGCAACCAGATCCCAGCTTTCGCCGTTTTTCATCTTTGCCGTCTCCTGCATGGACGCCTCGCGGATGATCTCGTGCAGCTGCTGGCGGTCACCGCCGCGCTTGACGGCAGCCATCATCAGATTTTCCGTTGCAATGAACGGCAGATAGTCACGAACCAGCTTTTCCACGATCTTCTCATTCACGTGCAGCCCCTTCGTGACGTTCTGCACAAGACGCAGCACGCCGTCCGTCGCCAGAAACGCCTCCGGCAGACTGATGCGGCGGTTGGCTGAATCGTCGAGCGTGCGTTCGAGCCACTGCGTCATGGCCGTCATGGGCGCGTTCTGTGCGTCGGCGATCACGTAGCGGGCCAGCGAGCAGATGCGCTCACAGCGCATGGGATTGCGCTTATACGGCATGGCGGACGAGCCGATCTGCTTGTCCTCGAACGGCTCCTCGACCTGCCGGTCGTGCTGCAGAAGCCGGATGTCCGTCGCCATGCGGCAGGCGCTCTGGCAGATGGATGACAACGCGTTTAAAATCCGGCTGTCAAGCTTTCTGGGATACGTCTGCCCGCAGACGGGATAGCAGCGCTTAAAGCCAAACTCTGCGGCGATCTGCCGGTTCATCTCGTCGATCCTCGCCGTATCGCCGTCAAACAGTTCAACGAAGCTGGCCTCCGTGCCGGTCGTACCCCGGCAGCCGAGGAAGCGGAACGCACGCAGCGTGTCCTGCACCTCCTCAAGGTCGAGCATCAGATCCTGTAACCACAGCGACGCGCGCTTGCCGATGGTCGTCAGCTGCGCGGGCTGGTAATGCGTGTAGGCAAGCGCGGGCATGGCGGCATAGCGGTCAGCAAACTCGCACAGATTCCGCATGGCGGCCTTCAATTCCCTTTCCAGATACCGCAGCGCCTCACGGTATAAAATCAGGTCTGCGTTGTCCGTCACATAGCAGCTCGTCGCACCTAAGTGAATGACGCCCTTCGCGCCGGGCGCGTCGAGGCCGTAGGCGTAGATATGCGCCATGACATCGTGCCGCACCTCTTTTTCCCGCGCGGCGACCACGTCATAATCGATGGGGCTCACGTGCGCGGCCAGCTCGTCCACCTGCGCCTGCGTGATGGGCAGGCCAAGCGTATGCTCGGCTCTTGCCAGCGCGACCCAGAGCCTGCGCCATGTCTCATAGCGCATATCCGGGGAGAACAGGTGCAGCATGGTCTTCGACGCGTAGCGCGAGGCCAGCGGGCTTTCATACGTCGGTTTCATGGCGGCTCCTTTTAGCGGTAAATAATCTCGTCGCGGCCTGCGCCGACGGAGACATAGCTGATATGCACGCCGATGGCCTGCTCGACATACTCAACGTAATCACGCGCGGCCTGCGGCAGATCCTCGTACTTGCGCACACCGGAGATATCGCAGCCCCAGCCGGGAACGGTCGTCAGGACGGGCTTTGCCTCGTCAATGACGGCGGTAAACGGGAAATCGTCGGTCTTTTCGCCGTTGACCTCATACTGCGTGCAGACAGGGATCTCCTTCATATAGGACAGGACATCGAGCTTCGTAAGCGCGACCTCGGTTGCGCCCTGGATGCGGCAGCCGTAGCGCGTCGCGACCAGATCGATGGGGCCGACTCTGCGCGGACGGCCCGTGGACGCGCCGTATTCGCCGCCGGCCACGCGCAGCTGCTCGGCCTCGTCGCCGAACCATTCCGCCGTGAACGGGCCTTCGCCCACGCAGGTGGAATACGCCTTGACAATGCCGACCGTGCGGTCGACATGGCTGCCGGGGATGCCTGCGCCGACGCAGGCATAGCCCGCATTGGAGGAAGAGGACGAGGTATACGGGAAAATGCCGAAGTCAATGTCGCGCAGCGCGCCGAGCTGGGCCTCGAACATGATGCTCTTGCCGACCTTTTCAGCCTCATAGAGGTACTTGCTGGTATCGCAGATGTAAGGCGCAAGCTTCGAGCCGAATTCGCGGCACCACGCCAGCATATCCTCAAGCTTGTAGGGTTCTGCCCCGTAGACATTCTGAATGGTCAGGTTCTTCCACTCCAGAATGCTGGCCAGCCGCTTTTCAAGATACGCCGGGTACAGAAGCTCCCCCATCATGATGGTCTTCTTCTGATATTTGTCGGAATAGACCGGCGCGATGCCGCGCAGAGTGGAGCCGTACTTCTTGTCCTTCAGCCGGGCCTCCTCCAGCCCGTCGAGGGCGCGGTGGTACGGGAAGACGATGGTAGCGCGCTCGGAAATTTTGAAATTCTCCGGCGTAATGGGCACGCCCGCGTTCTGCAGCGCCTCAATTTCACCGCACAGACTCTCCAGATCGATCACGACGCCGTTGCCCAGCACGTTCACGACACCCGGCAGGCAGATGCCGGAGGGGATGAGATGAAGGGCGAATTTGCCGTACTCATTCACGATGGTGTGGCCCGCGTTGTTGCCGCCCTGATACCGGCAGACGATGTCATAATCTCTTGCAATGAGGTCGACCATCCGGCCCTTGCCCTCGTCGCCCCAGTTGATGCCTACGATCGCGCAGTTGCTCATAATTCAAAACTCCTTATCCGTTTTTTACCGCAGTTTCTGTTTTATCTTTTCATTCCTGGCCGATTATATGCGATTTTTCACGTTTTGTAAATGTCTGTTTTATAATGTTTATAATAAGCGTAAATTATATGCTCAATTAGGTTTATCTATTTTACTTATTGTATTCCTCTGTTTATAATGGAAAAGTTGACAACGCCGGTTTTCCGGCTATTTTGGAGGATTTTATGCTCATCAGAACGCCTGAACAGGACATTGAACGCGTCCTTTTTACCGAAAAAGCCATCGCCGCCCGCGTCGAGCAGCTCGGCGCAGATCTGACCGCAAAGCTTGGAGACAAGCGCCCCGTGCTGGTGTGCGTGCTCAAGGGCGCATCGTTTTTCTACATCGATCTGTGCCGCTGCATGAACTGCGCCATTGACATGGATTTCATCGCTGTCTCCAGCTACGGCGCATCCGCGCAGTCCACCGGCGTCGTCCGCCTCATCAAGGATCTGGACAACAACATTACGGGCCGCCATGTCGTCATCGTCGAGGACATCATCGATTCGGGCCTCACCATGCAGTACCTGCGCCAGCTCTTCGGCGCACGGAACCCCGCATCCATTACGACGATCTCGTTCCTGGACAAGGCGTCGCGCCATCCCGAGAGCTACAAGACCGATATGTGCGGCTTCGAGATCCCGGACGAGTTCGTCGTCGGCTACGGCCTCGATTACGCAAATTACTACCGCAATCTCCCCTACATCGGCATTCTGAAGCCGGAATGCTATAAATAAGCCAAAGCCCCGCCGGGACAATGTCTGATATGCTCCCTCCATGAGAGACAGCGAAAAACAAACTGTCAAGCATGGAGGGAGCATATCAGCGTTCTGGGCGGCTGCATTGTGCCTTGGGCGTGACTTTGCTATAATGAAATAAATCGGAATTCGGGAGGATCACAAGCATGACTGACAGCAGAGACTTCAAAAAAGAGTACCCTGCGTCCTCGTATTTTTCAAAATGCCGGCAGTTTTTTCCGAGGCAATCATGCTGCGTCATATCTGGTTTGCAGAGGTGATTACGCGGACGCTGTGCGTGCCTGCTTCGGCTTTTAATCTGCCATAAAACGAAACCGCCCACCGGAAATTTTCGGTGGGCGGTTTGTGCTTGTGATGCATTGCTTTATTTCCGGTAACCGGCCCACATGGTGTCTGTGGCCTGACGGATGGCGCATGTCACATCTTCTACCAGTGCTGCGTCCCAGGCGGACGGCTCTGCGCGGAGGAAGGAGGTCTTATCCACACGGTTATCAAAAATACCGATCGGCACATGATAGGTATTTCCGTGCGCCTTCACAGTTACGGTGCTCTTCTGCTCGGACGTGTTTACAAGATACTCCATATCGTCGCAGCCGTATTCTCCCAGCATGACGGCCAGCGGCACACCATGGTGCAGGTTCGAGCCGGGATCGTTGGGGTCGGCGCGGTCGGCATTTTTGCGGCGGGACTCCTCCGGTGTGACCCAGATGTAGAGGATTGCGGCGTTTTCCAGAATTTCCGGGCAGAACATCGGAAGCGAATACTGGTATCCGTCGGAGCCTGTCAGCGGCATCGACGCGCCGTCCGGTCCGCCGCGCGCGCACTCAATGATAATGGTCTTGCCGTCAAAGGAGTCGGGATAAGCGTCCTGTTTTTCTTTCAGCATGGCGGCCGCCTCGGCTTCCAGCTTTTCCGCCAGTTTTTTGCGGATTTCTTCCGGGAGCTTTCCGAGCCGCGGCGCAATGCCGACGATCTGACCGGCTCTGTCGTAACGATCAAAAAGCAGCTGCGCGCAGGAATCGGGCTTCTGCACGTTGCGGTTGAGCAGATCGTGATAGTCCTCGTTCAACAGGCAGCAGAGCGTGCCCCAGTCTCTTCCGTCAATGAAGGGCTCCTCGCCCGGATAGAAGAGTCTGGCCTGACCCATAGCTTCGAGCTCATTGTCGATGCGGCGCATCATATGGACGTAGGGGAAATCATCGAGCTGGAGGTTTTCGCCGATGTGGAACTCCTTTTTGAGCCGTTCGGGCTCGATGTTCGCCATAAAGTTACGGACTTCGGATTTGCCGGACGCGGGAAGCGCCTGCAGCAAGACGACCTTGAATACGTTGTTTTCCATAGTTCATTCCTCCTGTGCCGCGTTATGCGGCTCTGTGTTCAATCGCTGCAAAATTGCAGCCACTTGGTTTTGTCAACGGTAATCTCGCGATGCTGCAGCACATACTGTGTGACGAGATCAGAGATTTCTGTCAAATTTTCCGACACAAGCGGACAGCTCTTGTAGCAGCCGTAGCCGCCGGCGCCGGAGGCGCGGTAATTGTTGAGGCAGAGCGTGAGCGTCTGATCATCAGGCAGCTCTCTGCCCTGGTAGACGATGGACCGCACGCGCCGGCCGACCGGCTGGTAAAGGTCTGCCGTGACGGTAAGCCCGGAAAAATAGTCATAGTTGAAATGCTGGATGATTGGCCGCAGGAATGTGTCGTTGATGCAAAGGCTTCCGTCCGGCGCAAAATCAAAATAGGAAAGGCTCCGTTCCAGCGCGGCCGTCAGAACAGCTCTTGTGACGCGGATGGTCTGGAGCGTGTTGGGAAATGCGTAGGCCGAGACGATGGCACGGACGGTCACATCCTGCGGAAAATCAACCACACGATTGGAAAGGCTCGTGAGAGAAATATCCGCGCCGGAAGCTTCCAATTGCACCTGATTGATGAGGTTTGCGAGCAGGGAGCCGTTTTTCGCCAGCGTCAGAGGATCTTCTGCCGGAATCGGCACATCGAGCCGGCCAACCGGTGTATCGAGCCAGCGGGCAGTCTGTGCCTCGGCACTCTGAAGTGCGTCTGCGGCAGCCGGAAGCGCGACCGATCCTGCCGGTATCAGCTGGGAGACGGCATGGACGCTTCCACGGTCGGCCGTTACGTCCATGCGGATAAACTTTGCGGCTTTTTCCGGCGGCTGGCAGGTATACGTCCCGCCGATCTGAAGATTTTCGGCCTGCATATGCTGGTGCGCTGCAAGCAGAATATCAAACCCAAGCTCCCGGCAGATACGGCAGCCTTGGTTCTCGCTGGTCTGTGAGAGAATTTCTCCTGTTTTGACGTCCGCTTCGAATCCGCCGTGGTAGATGCAGATGGTGAGGTCTGTTTTGTGCCGCAACTCGGAAAGTGCGGACCAGGCGGCGGCAAATGCGTCGGTCACAGTGATGCCGGCCATATTCTCTGCGCTTTCAAACTGTGTGACAAAGGGCGTAATAATACCGGTCAGGCCGACGCGAAGCCCATTTTCCATGGTAACAACGGCCGTTTTCTCCACGCCGCGGATACCCTCCACATTTGCGCACAGGCAGCGGGCGTTCAGAGCGGCAAGATAGCGCTCGATGGTCTGTTTCCCATAGTCGAAGTCATGGTTGCCGAGCGTTACAAAATCATACCCGCCGAGGTTTAAAAGCGCGGCCGGGAGCGTTGTGACATCGCGCGCTTCATGGCTCAGATAATAGGTGAGAGGACTGCCTTGCAGGGTGTCGCCGCCGTCGATAACAAGGGTGTTGCCGTCTTTCCGGAACTGCGCCATGCAGTTGGCAAGGCCGGAGTCTGCCGGCAGGCCGGTGGCATAATCAATCGGCGAGAAGCAGCCGTGGATATCGCTGGTATAGTAGATTGTCAATTTCTTTTCCATAGCAATGGCCCTTGAGGATACGCTGGGGGCGCTCAGAGCGCCCCCAGTTTTTTATTCGCCGTGCGCAAGCTTTCTGCGGATGCGCGTGGAGATGAGTTCGATGATCAGAACAAGCACCATCAGGCCCCAGACGAACGAGCCGACCATACCCCAGCGGCGGGAGTTGAGACACTGCACCAACGACGCGCCGATACCGCCCGCGCCGACGATGCCGAGCGTCGTGGCGTCTTTGAGGTTGATGTCAAAGCGGTAGATCGTAGTCGAGATGAAGCTTGCCGTCAGCTGCGGCAGAACGCCGTAGCGGATTTTCTGGAACGGCGTGCAGCCCATGGCGTCCAGACTTTCGAGAATGTGCGTATCCAGATCTTCGATGGCCGTGATGTACATTTTGGAGATCATGCCGATCGAGCAGACCGACTGCGTGATAACGCCGCAGGCGGCGCCCGGGCCTGTCACACGGATCCACATCAGCGCCCAGACAATGGACGGGATGGTGCGGATCATCAGAATCAGAATGCGGACAATGTACGCAACCGCCTTCGGCATGATATTGAACGAGGCCAGAAACGCGAAGGGGATGGCCAGAATTGCGCCGAAAATAGTACCGAGCACAGCAATGGCAATGGTTTGCAGCAGCAGATACGGCACATCGGAGTCGCCGGTACCGAACAACAGATTTGTGTCCGGGTGGAACACGCCGTGGACGACACCCTTGGCGACCTCCGTACCGGTGGCGGTGAGGCCCGTAAAGTGGATGTCGTCTGCCGACCAGCCGACAAGCAGTGCGACCGCCAGCACAATCACAAGGTACAAAATCCACTTGCGCGGGCGGTTTTCATACATTTCAAGCGTGGTGAGCTTCCGGTCAAGCGACTGCTCCAGCATGGCGATTTTGTCTTTCTTTTCCATCTTGCAGCCTCCTTTCAGCTCAGCTTCTTGCGAAGGTATTCGCTGAAGAAGTCGATGATGACAACGACCACGAACAGCGACAGCAGCACCGTGCCGAGGCTGTTGTAATCGCGCCAGCCGATGCGCTCGTTGATCGTGATACCAAGGCCGCCAGCGCCGACGTAACCGAGAATTGCCGATGCGCGCACGTTCATTTCAAAGCAGTACAGGCAGTGGCTTAAATAAACGGGCAGAATCTGCGGCACGCAGGCGGACCAGAATGCCTGGAACTTGTTCGCGCCGAGCGCTTCCATCGCCTCAAACGGCCCCATGTCGATGGTTTCAATCGACTCAAAGAGCATTTTGGCCACGATACCAAAGGTAAAGATGGCGATTGCGATGGTGCCGGAAAACGTGCCGAGCGAGAAGATCAGCGCGCACACGAGTGCGATGATCAGCGTCGGCAGTGTCCGGATAAGGCCAAGCAGGAATCGGATGAGCCAGACGACGGGAATGCTCTTGTTGATGTTGCTCGACGAGAGAATCGCAACCGGCAGCGCCATCACGCAGCCGATGACCGTACCGAGAATCGACATTTTGATGGTATCGATCAGAGGAGAAACGACCTTCGGGAAGAACGACCAGTCCGGCTGAAGAATTTTCTCCAGAAGGTCCACCATCTTGCGGAATTTTGTGATGACGACGTGCAGATCAAAGCCTGTCATGCGAAGAGACAGCCAGATTGCAACGCCCAGGAAAAGGACGATTACCGGCGTGCGGCTTCTGCGCCGCTGGACCGAATGTCCATTGGGAAGCGTTACGGTCTGGGGTTTGAAGATGCGGTCGTAGAGTGTAAGCTTCATCAGAGAAGACGTGTTGTTTTCCATGGCTTAGCCCTCTGCTCTGGCAGCCTTCGGCAGCTCGCCCTCGCCTTCGCCCATGGTGGGCGCCTTTGCGCCGTTGTAGACCTCGTCGATCTGTTCCTGGGTAATGGTGCTGGCCGGGCCGTCAAAAACGATTTCGCCCGCGCGGATGCCGATGACGCGGTCACAGTATTTGAGCGCGAGGTCCACGTGGTGGATGTTCAGCAGAATCGAAATTTTATATTCCTTGTTGATGCGCACGAAGTCCTGCATGACCTGCTTGGCCGTGATGGGGTCAAGGGAAGCGACAGGCTCGTCGGCGAGGATGATCTTCGGATTCTGGTTCAGCGTGCGGGCCAGGGCCACGCGCTGCTGCTGACCGCCGGAGAGCTGGTCACAGCGGGTATAGGCCTTATCCAAAATGCCTACCTTGTCCAGACTCTCTAATGCCCGCATTTTCTGCTTTTTTGTAAAAATGCCGAGCAGTACCCGGAAAAACGGCATATCTGGGACATCGGCCGTCAGAACGTTCTTGATCGCCGTGCTGCGGGAAACCAGATTGAAGCTCTGGAAGATCATGCCGACCTTGCGGCGGTAGCGCCGGAGCTCTTTGCCGCGCAGAGAGTCCACCGTGACACCGTCAACGGTCAGCTCGCCCTTGGAGATATCGTGCATCCGGTTGATGCAGCGCAGAATCGTCGACTTGCCTGCGCCCGAAAGGCCGATGATGGCGACAAACTCACCCTGCTCAATTTGCAGGTTGATGTTTTTCAGGGCCGTGAAGCCGTTTGGATAAGTCTTATACACATTTTTGAATTCAATCATGCTGCGACTCTTTTCTTTCTGAGGATTTGAATGGAGAATATCGGAGATGTGCTTTTTGCTGAGATATCTGTAAAACGAAAAGCGCCCCGTTGACGCGGGGCGCTTTATTCATTTGGACGTTATTTGGTTGATGACGGATTACTCGGCAACAGCCTGCAGAGCAGCGCGTGCGCCGTCGTAGTCAGCGTCGGTCGCCTTGGCGTAGCCGGTGTGGCTGTAGACGTCGAAGATGGCCTTGCCTTCATCGGTGCCGATGATGTTGATGAAGCAGTCCTGAAGGGCAGCGACGATTTCGGGGGTGTAGTACTGGCTCTCCTTGGAGATGGCGACGGTATCGTTGTAGATGCCCTCGGTGACGCCGATGACGTTCATCTCGTTCCAGATGGAGTCGGAGCGGCCCATGCCCTGCTTGCCGGTTTCGTCCTGCTGGTCGGTGGGCAGCGTCCAGGATGCTTCGTAGTCGTTACGGCCGTCGGCGTAGCAGACGATGATATCGACGGATTCCGCAGCAGCGTAGGAGAACGCGGTGCCGTAACCGGAGTCGATGGGCATGACGTTGGACAGATCAGAGATCTTCTTGCCGTCGTAGTTGGCCATCAGCCACATGGACGGATAGATGTAGCCGGCAGAAGAGGAGGTCTTCTGGACAGCCCAGGTTGCCTTGTCGAGGTCTTCCCAGGTAAGCTTTTCGCCAGCATTGACCTTAGCAGCGAGTTCCTGACCATAAGCAGACGGAGTAGCGTAGATCAAAGAGCGGTAGTAGGTGACCTGCGGGCCATCCTTCTTGGTGGCGTTGGCTTCACCGTTCCAGTCGGCGGGGTTGGTGGAGTCGTTGGACAGGCCGTTACGGGTAGCGGTCAGGATGACATCCACATCGTCGGAGTACAGCGCGTACGTGCCGCCGGGCAGCCAGCCCAGATCGATGGAACCGGCAGCCATAGCCTCGCCGGTGGCGTCGTAGCTGGTGCCGACCGTGATGTCGACTTCGTCGATGTCGTAGCCGAGCTTGGACATTTCAGCCTTCACGAGTTCGGGAAGGTTCTTCGTGCCAGTGATGATGACGTCGGCGTCCTTGGAGGGAACAAACTCAAGCGTCAGTTTGTCGAAATGCTGGTTTTCGGTGGTTTCTTCGGTCGTGGTTTCTTCAGCTGCGGGTTCCGTAGTTTCGGTGGTTTCCGTGGCCTCAGTGGTCGTGGTTTCCGTTGTGGCGGGTTCAGCGGGGGGCTCGGTCTTGGCTGCGCAGGCGCAGAAGCCGATTACCATGACCGCAACGAGGAGCAGTGCAATGATCTTCTTCATTTTCTATTTCCTCCTGAAAGGTTTGTCTGCGGTTTCCCGCAGAGGCTAAGATGAGACTGCGAAAGCCGCAGCCTCTCATATATTGGTATCACTACCGTAGCAATCTTACCACGGCTTGTGGAACAAAACAAGAGGAAAATGAAAGTTTTACGTCAATTTTCCTTAATTTTACCTTCACAATTCTTAACTGTACGTGCGATGCGGACAAATGTTCAGAAAGCTGCGCAGCGTACCTTGCCGATGGAGACAAAGCCGTTCAGAACCGCCTGAATATCACTGCCGTCCGTCACCTCATCCGGACGAAGAACAGTTGCCTTCGGCGAGAGGTACTGCACGCCGTTTTCCTCGCGCACGCAGTGGTAGTAGTTTTCATAGTAAGACCGCTTCTCCGGGAACCGGTCACGCAGGATGCCGCGGCAATCGGAAAGCGGGCAGGTGGGGAAGTTGACGTTCCAGAGCTCGCCGCGCGCGGACGGCTGGTCCAGAAGCTCTTCGAGAACGGCGGGCAGATAGTGGTCCGTGACCTCGAAGGACTTGTCGTTGCGCATGGAGACGGCGATGGCAGGAATGCCGTGCAGCGCCGCTTCCGTTGCCGCGCCGACGGTCCCGGAGTAGGCAACGTCAAGTCCAGCGTTCATACCGTCGTTGATGCCGGAGAGAACGACGTCCGGCGTAAACGGCAGCAGCGCGCGCAGGGCGACCTTGACGCAGTCGGCAGGCGTTCCGTCCACGCTCCAGGCGGCTTCTACCGGAGCAGGGAAGTCGTAGCGGTAGACTGCCATCTCGCTCGTTTCAGAAATGGTCAGCCGCACGGACATGCCGCTGCACTGCCGCTCGGGCGCGGCAACCCAGACAGACCCGAACTGCGCTGCCGCACGCGCCAGATGGGCAATACCCTCCGAGCGAATACCATCGTCGTTCGCAATCAGAATTTTCAGATTCTTCATCATAGATACACTCCTTTGTCCGACTATCTTATCATAGACAAAGGATTCTTCACAAGCTGCAATTTCGACAAATCGCGAAGTTTTCCAAATAAAACCCCGCAAGCCTCGCAGAGTTTCGCCATCCGCAGATGGCGAAATAAATTGAAAATCAATTTTATCCGGCGGCTCTGCCGACCGGACTGGACATCCGTAAGCGGTTTTACCGCTTACGGATGTCGCGTACTCCTTGCGGGTAAAAATACTGCTCACCTCGCAAGTGTGAGCTTTTCGCGCGGCGCGTGAAAAGCTTGCGCGCAGTCGAGGTGAAGCTTTTTTGCCGGGAAAGCGTCAGCTTTTCCGGCAAATAGAAGAAAGCTCCCGCAATGCGGGAGCTTCTCCTGTATGGGATGGGAACGGAATGTTATTCCGGCTGCGGGTAATGGATGTGCAGCAGCTCATGCGCTCGTTCCGGCGTGAGCTTTTCATACAAGGCGTTTAAAGGACCCGCACCGAAGCCGGAGATATGACATGCAGCATTTCTCGGTGACAATGGCGAAAGGATGCCTCGGTGCGGGTTGGAGCCTGGCTGCGGTATGGGAGCGGCGCAGTCGGGCGGAACAGTATATGCGATTTCAAATTTCATGGCATTTATAATGTGCTTTTTAGATAGGATATACCAACAATTTTGTGGAATAACGGCGGACCTGCGCTAAATTTAATATGTTTAACTGCACGCAGAGACGAAAAAAGCTTCGTATGAATCACCATACGAAGCTTTTTGAAAATTATTCGGTATAATTTTATCGGTAAAAACTGGACGAATTGGAAGAAGAACGCAATAGACGACGCTCAGCCGCACATGATCTGCTTGAGGTGGCTCAGCCGGTCGAGCGCAGACAGCAGTGTTTCGTCCTTTTTGGCAAAATGCAGCCGGACGATGTGATTGACGTCCTCGTCGAAGAATGAGCTGCCCGGCACGCATGCCACGCCGACCTTCTGCGCCATTTCGACGCAGAACTCCACGTCCGACTGTCCCTTTTTCATATAGGGCGCGATATCGGCAAGGACAAAATACGTGCCTTCGGGGTCGGTGAAGGGGATGCCCAGCTCCTTCATACCGCCGGTGAAGATTTCCTTCATGTGCGCGTAGTGGTCGCCAAACTCGCGGTAGTAGCTGTCCGGCATTTCAAGCCCGACAACTGCTGCTTCCATCAGCGGCGACGGCGCGCCGACGGTGTTGAAGTCGTGATACTGCTTGATGCGGTCCATGATAGGCTGCGGCGCAATCGCGTAGCCCAGACGCCAGCCGGTCACGGAGTAGGTTTTGGACAGACTCGAGCAGCTGACCGTCCGCTCCCACATGCCGGGAAGCGACGCCATGTAGACCATCTTTCGACCATCATAGACGATATGCTCATACACCTCGTCCGTGATCGCGTACACATCATATTTGATGCAAAGCTCGGAGATCAGCTTGAGCTCTTCATAGGTGAAGACCTTGCCGCTCGGATTGGAGGGGTTGCAGATCAGAATTGCCTTCGGATGCTGACGGAACGCATCTTCGAGAACCTCGGGGTCAAAGTGGAACGACGGGGGAACGAGCGGAACGAAGATCGGCGTGCAGTCTGCCATGATCGCCTGCGCGCGGTAGTTTTCAAAATACGGCGAGAACATGACAATTTTGTCGCCGGGATTGGTCAGCGCGAAGATCGTGTCGACCATTGCCTCGGTTGAGCCGATGGTGACAACGATGTTGGTGTCCGGGTCGATAGGAATGCCCATGAATCTGCCGCACTTGCGGCTGACTGCGCGGCGGAAATTCGGTGCGCCCATGGTAATCGGGTACTGGTGGGGACCCTCCTGGCTGACCTCCTTCAACCGGTCGGTCAGCTCCTTCGGGGGATCAAAGTCCGGGAAGCCCTGCGCCAGGTTGATGGCACCGCAGTCCAGACTCACGCGCGTCATACGGCGGATGACGGAGTCGGTAAAATGCTGATTTCTTCTGCTCATTTCCTGCATGGTACATACCTTCTTTGATAAATTGGAATTTGGTTGTACTTTAGCACTTTCTGCTGTTAAAGTCAATGGACGATCTGTCGGAATTTGGGCAAAAAAAGGCTGCATTTCTGTGAGAAATGCAGCCCAGTGCGCTTGTTTTTTCAGCGGCTTCAGAATGCGACATTCATGAACAGCGCTACGCAGCAGAGGATGACCGCCATCGGCACATAGATGTACCTGCCGGCGTTATACCAGAGCGCGCCGTGCTTTTTACCGCTGCCGGTGTTGACGGCATCGAGCAGCTCGTCTTTTTTCATGACATAGAACCACGAAATTGCGCCGAGCGTCGCACCGATGGGGATGATGTAGATCGAAACCAGATCCATCCACGGCCCCCACTTGGAAATCGGCTCCATGAAAAGACCTGCGCCGAGGCACAGCGCGCAGATGATGCCGAGCACCGCGGTGCGGCTCAGCTTCGGGAACTTGTGAAGCAGCGATTCTGCGACCGCTTCGAACATGTTTTGTAGCGAGCTGATACCGGCGAAGATCATGGCAAGGTACAGAATAATCGCAAACAGTCTTCCGAGCGGAATGTCCTGCAGGATGGTCGGGAGCGTGACGAAAAGCAGACTCGGACCTGCACCGACGTCCAGATTGTAGGAGAAGCATGCCGGAATAATGACCAGTGCGGCGACAACGGCTGCGATTGTATCGAAAATCGCCGTATGCTGCCCCATGGCGACGACGTCTTCATCCTTGGACAGATAGGCTCCATAGACGATCATACCGCTTCCCGTGACAGAAAGCGAGAAGAACGCCTGTCCCATCGCCCAGATCCAGATCATCGGGTCTTTAAGCGCCTCCCAGCGCGGGGTGAACATGAATTTGTAGCCCTCGGAGGAGCCGGGCAGGAACGCCACGCGGACGGCAAGCACGAGGAAGATCAGGAAGAATGTCGGCATCATGATCTTGTTGGTCTTTTCGATGCTGTGCGCGCCGAGATAGAGTGTCAGAAGTGTACCCACCACAACGATTACATGATACGGAACAACGGAGAAATCGCTCGACGAGAACGAGCCGAACCAGCTTGCCGTATCCGCGCTCATGAGCGTGCCGGCGACCGAGTCAACCAGCGCCTTCAAAATGTACGCGACGATGATCGCGTAGCCGATTGCGATGCACAACGAGCCTGCCAGCGGCAGCCAGCCGAGAAGTCCGCCGGCTTTTCCCATCTTTTTGCCGCGCGTTGCCCAGGCGTTTTCATACGCGCCCAGCGTGCCGGTTGCGGCGCGTCTGCCCATGGCGAATTCTGCCGGGAGCGCGACGTGGCTGAAAATGAAGACGAACAGCAGATAGACGAGCAGAAATGCGCCGCCGCCGTTGCTGCCGAGCTTGTTGGGGAAGCCCCAGACGTTCGCCATGCCGACGGCAGAGCCGACAGACGCAAGAATAAAGCCCCAACGGCTGGCAAAATGCTTGGTGTGTTTGGAGTGTTTCATTTGTTTTCCGCCCTGCCGGTCGGCAGGTTCCCTTTCTCTTTATCAAGCGCAAAAAGCGGTCCGGCGAGAAGCCCGACCGCTTCAACACATTATATCGTTTACATTGTAAAACGTTTAAGCATGAAAGTCAAGGAGAACCTGTTTTTGTACAGAATGTCAGAAAAAACGGCGCTTGATTTACATAATATCTGGCGTCAGCATTCGATTGTATAGGCGTCCGGCTGGGGGGATACGTCGAAGGGCACACCGTACTGCCGCTCGTATTTCCACTCCAGAAACCACATTTTCAGAGCGTCGACGTTTTTCCGAAGATGCACAACGACGCAATTATCGGGAACGGAAACGTAATTCGTCGGACCGGTCTGACCGGGCGCCGGGGGCGCAAGCATACCGTTTTCCTTCAGGTCCTGTTCGGCAGCTTGCAGCGCGTTTTGAAGCGTTTCGTAGGAATATTCTGCTTCGCGGAAGGAAAGGCAGCCGGCATAGCTTCCGGCAAGCTCGCGATATTCGGCTTGCGTCTCGTCCGAAAAAACTGTCAGCATCACAACGAGTGACGCGCCATCAATATACATCCCCGCATAATCGTCCGGATAAGAGCGCTTTCCGAGCGCATCTTCCAGCGCAGCCATCGCAAGACCGGGTTCATCGCCCACCTGCGGCGCAGGATTTACATGCGTCTTCAATTCTGTCATTGTATCTGCGTACCCATACACGAGAACGCCGATGCAAAGCACAAAAATCAGAAGAAATATCCAACCCTTTTTCATGGGAGAAGCCTCCTTTCAAACGGATGCTGTCAATGAATTTCCAATTTTACCTTATCAGAAGATCAATCATCTGTCAAGGCGGGCGCAAAAACCGCACCGGAGAAAGCCTCCGGTGCGGTTTGGTTCAGGTAAGTGTATCGAGCTCTGCTTGCCAGACGCTCACGCAGGCATCAGACGGCATGCGCCAGTCGCCTCTGGGCGAGAGCGTAACCGAGCCGACCTTCGGACCGTCGGGCAGGCAGCTGCGCTTGAACTGCTGCTGGAAGAAGCGGCGGTAGAAGTTTCTGAGCCAGTGCAGGAGCACTTCATCGGAGTACCGGTCTGACAGCGCAGCTTTTGCCAGATGGTAGATCTTTGCAGGCGAGAAGCCGAAGCGCAGCACGTAATATAAATAGAAGTCGTGCAGCTCGTAGGGACCCAC
>OIWM01001627.1_pt1 | contig 21252 bp, 11 predicted proteins | sample 1587451 | NCBI WGS metagenome assembly OIWM01 (sample SAMEA3888907, study PRJEB22519) | human gut metagenome | biome: human gut; feature: human-associated habitat; material: faeces | place: Denmark | collected 2011
ATAAAAAACAATTGCGTAGAGCTGCCGGTTCTTCCGCTCATAGCGCAGGCGGTCTTTCTGAAAACTCTGCACGATCTCCGGATAAAGGGAATCAATGATTGCTGAGAGAATAAAGGCCCATGAAACGCTGACCGTCGAAGCAAGTGAATAATGTCCGACGGCATCTGCGCCAAGCATCTGCTTGAGCATCAGCTTATCTGTACAAGCATAGATGGAGACCATCAGCCCGGCTATGATAAAGCTGCCGCTGCTTTGCAGAAGCTCCTTTGCTTTTTCCAGAGAGTAACGGAATCTTGTTCCGCCATTTTTGAAATAAGCAATCAGCAAAAACACCGCAAGTACGATGTAATCCAATGCGCTTGCAACGGCGAACCATTCCACGCTTTTCCCAAGCGCAAGCAAAATAATTTTGTACACAGACATTGCCGCATACGAGACGAGTTCGGCAATGGCGGAATACTTGGACTGGAGCCTGGCCTGAAACCAGTAGTTGAGAGTATCAAACACCTGAAAAATGAGGCCAATGCTGTACAGCGCTACAACCACAACGGTGAGACGTTCCCCTCTGTCCACAACACTGACAATGCCGATGATTGCCAGCGCAGACAGCAGACTTGAGATCGCCCGCAGCAGCAGGGTCGTTCCAATTGTTTCGCCCTGCTGATCCGGATGATCCACAAAGTTCTTAACGATCACGCTGTTAATGCCAAGCGTACAGAGCGAGGCAAAGAATGCCGCATATGCCGCCGCGTAATTGATCAGGCCGTAATTGCTTGGGCCAAGATAGCGCGCCGCAAAAATACCAACGACAAAGGCCAGCAGCTTGTTCGCCACTTTGCCGCCGATGATCCATCCGGCATTTTTAACGACTTTATTTTTTCTGAGCGACTGCAGCAAAATCTTCAAGCTCCTTCACCACTTTAGCGGGGACACCGGCCACCAGTGTATCCGCCGGCACATCTTTAGGAACACAGGCACAGGCTGCGATCATACTTCCATCCCCAATGCTCGTATTCAATAGGAGAGTAACCCGACCACCGATCCATACGCCGCTGCCTACTGTAATGTGATAGGATTCGCCTTTTCCAGCCCGCCTGTTGTGGTCGCCCATCTGGTGTCCACCTGTCAGGAAGGTAACATCCGGAGCAATATCGCAGTTATCTCCAATCGTCACTGTCCCATTTCCATGGACAGTGAGATTGCATCCAATCCAACAATTCGCACCAATGCGGAGCGTCCCTGTATTATGAATCGGCCCGACAATTTGGGTATTTTCTCCGATCTCATAGCCGATGGAACGAAGAAGATTCCTCTTTGCGGGGAAAAAACGTGTTCCGGCCAAGACATGATTGACAAGGTAAATCACAATTCGTTTTTTGATAGTCTTCAACTTCATCTTTGATACCAGTCCTCCCGCAGCGGCTTTGCGAGGCTGCATGGACCGTTCGCAAACAAGCCGGAAGCGTCTGTACCGTTCAAAAGTGCCTGCGATAGCTGTAAAAATCGCTTTGCGGCAACCTCTGCATTCCACAATTCTGTAATCGTCAGGTACGCCGCTTTTCCAAAGCTATACTGCATAGTCGTATTTTCAAGAAGCCGTCGTACCTTTTCATAAAGCTCCTGAATATTGCCGGAGTGATAAACGCTTCCATTCACGCCGTCATTTACGAGGTAAGGGGTTGCCCCTGCTGTATCGCTGGCAACCACCGCACAGCCGCTGTTCATGGCCTCGTTTAACACAGCGCCCCAGCCCTCTTGGCGGTCACTTGTGAATAAGTAGATGCCTGCGCTTTCCATATGACGACGCACGGCTTCCGGAGACATGGCCCCAAGAAACCGTACATTTTCATCCAGAAGTCCAGCTTCCGAAGCCTGTTGCTTGAGCTGCCGCTCCATCTCACCGGTACCGATCATCTCGATTTTGAAGCAGCATCCTGCCTCATGGAGTCTCTTTGCAACCTCAATCACATCGTCCGGATGCTTCCAGTCCAGAAAGCGTCCACACCACAAAATGGTTGCTTTTGCTTTGCGGTCAATCAAGTCATCAATGCTGGGATACCGGATCGTCTCCGGAAAGTAACCCCATTTGTAGCACCGATTATGGAAAAGGCCGAATTTTGCATAATCCCCCGCGGTATAGGCACTGGCGCAGAGCATATATGCCTTTCGCCACGGCGGATTGCAAGCGTGCCAGTGGAAAAATCGTTTTGGATATTTGAGAAGCGAATTTCCTGTTTTTAAGATTCGCTCGGAATATCGGAAAAACAATTTGGCCTTTTTGCCGTATTCCTTTGTCTGACGCTCTGGAAAGGAACCTGCTATCAAAACATCCAGATCATTTAATTGCTTCTGAACCTCCTGGTCTGATGCCGAACAGGTATATGGACGCACCAAATCATTTCCCCACCCGAGATTCTTTCGCTCCGCATCCATCTCTTTATGCGCCACGAAGTAATAGTTGTGATTTGTCAATTCATAGAGGGCATCGGATAGGGAAACTTGATGATGCGTAAAGTAGTTACTGCAAAAAAGAATTCTCATGTAGCCATCACACGCCCTTTTTCAAAGTAGACAAAACATTTTCATAGAGTTCGACATAGTCCTGATACACCGTGTCCTTGTCAAAATGCACCATTTTTTTAGGGTCCGCACGCCAGTTGCTGTCCGCCACGTCTCTCACGGCATTCTCCAATGCCTGCATATCGCCCTGCGGAATCAAGCGTCCATTTCCCGGTGCTACCGTTTCAGGACAACCGTCCGTTTCATATACCACCACTGGCGTTCCGCATGCCTGGGCCTCCACTGTAGTCAGGCCAAAGGTTTCCTCATAGGTAGGGTTCACAAACACATCTGCGGTAGAGTACCACTGCGCCAGTTCTGTTTGGTTTGCCGTGCGTAAAAGTCCAAGCACATCGGAAGGAATATCCGGCAGTTGCTTTTCGATCAGGCCAATCAAAACCACCTGATAGTCAGAGCCGAGTCGGCCAGCAAGCGTCAGCAAGTCTTGCAATCCCTTGCGTGCATTCCATACATTGGCTACCCCGAGGACGATTTTCTTATCTTCCAGATGATACTTTTCACGCAGGCTGCTGGACTGTGGGCGGAAAATCGTGCGGTCGATTCCGTTGGGGATAACGGTTCTCGGATAGTTCTGTAGAAACGACTTGGAAACCTGATCCGCAAGCCACTGCGAGGGTGTTGTGATGGTCAGATTTTTTACACCGGTAAAGGCATTCTTCTTGCGAAGGAAGTTGCGCCTTACATCGCCTTTCCAATAGCATTGCGGATACCGGTACAGCGATTTGCAGTCCCGGCACTCGGTCTGCCATTGCACACACTTGACTTGCGAGAAATGTGTGCAATGGCCGGTAAAAGTCCAGCAATCATGCAAAGTCCAAACGACGGGAATATTCGCTTCCTTCAAAAAGCGGAACAGCATCTCGTAATTCACATAGAAGCCGTGCAGCGTGTGCAGATGGATCAGATCAGGCTGAAATGCTCTGATCTCTCGGATCATCTTTCTGGTCGCCGCCCAGGAATATAGTCCCGCATGGTCTGTGAATCGTGATACTGCGTTGTGAAAGTAATACTCCAGCTTTCCAGACACCTTCACTGTGTCCGCATTGTCGGAGCATGCTCCCGTACCGTATAAAGCCTTTACATCATTGCCATACTTTTTCAGCAGGTTCATGATATCAGCGATGATTTTTCCAGTGCTTCCGGTTCCATATACCAAATTGACAAACAGCACTTTCATCCTTCTCATCTCCGATGTTGTATGATAAAAGAGAACCGCCGAGGCGCCAAGGTGCGCCCCGGCGGTTCCAGTGTATTTACTCGGTTTCGCTGTCCAGAATCATCCGGCCAGCACTGTCAAAGTTGTAATATCCCTCCGGCATCAGGCCGTGCGTCCAGTACACATAGTAGCTGCGGTCATGGACGACCTCACAGGTGGAACGCACATAGTAGTAGTCGCCGTCGATCTGGATCAGGCCGGCATAGGTACGTTCACCGTTCCTGTAGAAGTACAGGCTTCCATCTTCCTCGTAGATCCCGTTTTTCAGAGGTGCGACGCTGCCTGTCAGCTTGCCGTCCGCGTCGAAGTGATATCTGCCCTGCGGCAGCAGGCCATGCGTCCAAGTGATGGTGTAATCGCAATCGCGCACCACTTCGCACTTGGAATTCACATAGTAGTAATCATCGCCGATTTTGATGAGACCCGCATAGGTAAGTGTTCCGTTGACGTAGTAATGCAGAACGCCATCTTCCTCGACGATGCCATTCTTCGGAGTGCCAGTCAGCTTTCCGCTCTCATCGAACGTGTAGTAACCGGCTTCCTTCAGGCCATGCGTCCAGGTGATCCAGTACACGCAATCGGTCACGACCTCACCGTTGCTGCGGACATAGTAGAAATCACCGTCAATTTCAATCAGGCCCACGTAGGTTACCTTGCCGTTGACATAGTAACGCAGCACGCCGTCATCGTCCTTCACGATGCCATTCTTGTCCGTAGCACCCGGAATGAGCTTGCCCTCTGCGTCAAAGGCATAGGTTCCTTCCTTCATCAGGCCGTTCATTCTGGAGCAGTAGTAGGTCTGGTTCACGATCAGCTTGCCCTTGCTGTTGGCATAGTAGTAATCGTCACCGATCTTGATCATACCTGCAGGGGCCTTGATGCCGTCAACATAGTAGTAGAAATCCTCGCCATCCTTCAGGATCCCGTTCTTGCCGGTGTCCTTGTCATGCAGAATGACACCGTTCTCATCGAAGTGGTAGCCCCACTCCGGAAGCGCAAGGCCATTGGTCTTGTGGAGCCAGCAATCCTGGCCGTTCAGCACAGTGCCCTTCACCGCCGCCGAGAGGGTCAGGCCATCACGCTCCTCCAGATTCTTCTGGACCGCGAAGTAATAATAGTTGACTTCGCCGTTGTCCTTGTTGACAACGCGCTTCAGGCCGGCTTCTTCCTCGATGATGCCGCTGTTGAGCCAATAGGTAACATTTCCGACGCTGTAAACACCGTTGACATTGCTCTGGAATACGCCGTTTGCGTCGAAGACGCAGCGGGCTGCTTCCGTTGCTCCATCGGGGACCAGTGTCGTGATTCCGGTAGCCGCATATCCGGTTTTGGTGTCCAGATAATAGGTTTTGCCGTCAATGACTGTCCAACCAGTCTTCTGCAGTTCACCGTTCTGGTAGTACTGCTTGCCGTTCACATCCGTAAACCAGCCGTTCCAGATCTGCCACTGTGCATACAGCGTCATATCTCCGGTCAGTTCAAGAATTGCGCCCGCATCGGCATAGGTGGCTCCGCTGCCATCTGCGGCAGTGTTCCAGCCGATGAACTTGTAGTTCTCACGGGTAAAGGCGTTGGTATTCAAGGCAGTGTCCACACCGACTTCAAAGCGCTGAGACTCCATACTGCCTTCGCCGCCGTTGGCATTGAAGGTGATGGTGTAGAACACACGGGCAGTTGCAGAGTACTGTGCCGTATAAGTAGCATCCTCTTCAGCAACCACAACCGCTGGGCTCCAGCCGGTGAAGGTGTAGCGGTAGTTGTCGTCAGGAGCCTTATCTGTGCTGCCCTTGAAGGAAGGCATGGTGCCCTTCAGATAATCTTCCTCAGCTGCGACCTGGCCATCAATTACCCAAGTGATATGTGCGCCGGTCTTAGGAATTTCCGTGCCTTGTTTCAGCAGTTCATTGCAGACAGAGCAGTAGGTGTCGCCGGTGTAACCGGGTGTCGTAAGCGTTGCTTCGACCGCATTGCGAGTCTCCGGCTTGTGGCCGGTCGCAGGGACTACTTCCTGTTTAACAAGCACTTCCTTGCAAACATCACAGTGCTTGCCCTCGGTCTTGCCGGGTTCGGTGCAGGTCGGCGCGACTGCGGGGTCAATGACCTCAGTATGACCCTTGATCTGAATGGTTTCACCCTTGGTGATTTCCTTGCCGCAGATGGCGCAGACTGTATCACCGGTGTAGCCGCACTCGGTGCAGGTGGCATCCTTCTTGTTGATCACCTTGGTGAGAGAATGATTGTCCTCCCACTGAGCATAAAGAGTGGTGTTCTCGGTCAGATTAACAGTCGCACCATCCGCATAGGAGTCGCCAGTACCGTCAGCTGCCGTATTCCAGTTCAGGAAGTTGTAGCCTTCACGGGTGAAGGTGTTTGCATTCAGCGCCGTATCCTTCTTTGCAGTCACAGTCTGCGAAGGCATCGTGCCTTTGACCGGGTATTCCGCACTTCCGTTGGCTTCAAAGGTAACAGTCAGTTCTACAGGCTCTTCGCCGCCCCAGACGCCATTGACATAGTTGATGATATCGCCAGCCTTGGCGGTCTTCGTCTCAACATAGGTGCCGTTGGCGTTGTGCAGCTTGGCGGGAGTAATGGGGATGGTCACCGCCTTATTGCCATTTGCATTATACTGATAGGTTGCGGTCGCCGTGCCGGGTGTGCCCTGCTGAATGTACTTGCCGGTGCCGTTGCTGGAGCAGATATCCGCACCACTCCCGGTGGTATAGATAGCACCAATAGCCGTTACACTGCCGTTCACATCCATCTTCGCATCAACCAAGTCCTTATCGGAGCGGTTGTATGCCTTACCCGGCGCATAGGCCACGGACTTAAACTTGCAGGGGCCCCAGACAAAGTTGTCGGAGTTCCACTCATCGCTGTCATAGAAATAGATATTCTTCCCGTTTGCAACCGTCAGGCCAGCGCCCTCGGCAATATTGACCTCAACGCCCGCCAACAGAGCTGCATCCTGATTGATGGTCACATTGCCGGACTGAATATTGATGGTAATGTTGTTGGTGATAGGCAGTACGTAGCTTGCAGAGTTGACATCCATGCCTGCAAGCGTCAGCGCCAACGTGTTCAATGCCGCCTCGCCGTTTACTGTGAATACAAGACGGTCTGTCTTTTCATCGTAATCCTTGGTAAAGCTACCGGATTCCACTTTGAACATACCGGTGTCGCCAATGAAATTAATAGCAGTAGTATATGTGGTGCTCATTGCATAAACGCCGCTGTAAACCTTCTCATTTGCTCCGGCATTAAGCGTAAGCGGTACCTCTATGTTCTGAACAAAATACTGTGAAAATGGAAATACTTTTTTGCCTCCGTTAGCTATCGTAGCTGAAGCCGAACCGCCGCGGAAGTCTGCAATCTGATAGAATTCGTACACCGTAGCGCCAGATTCCGCCAAAACAGAGCCGCTGCCGGAGATAAAGCCCCATGCATAGAGATTGCCGCCGTTCTTGACCGTGATGGAACTATTGTCCGCCATTTTGATGTATCCATAATCACCAACGGGACGTCCCTGTTCACTGCCGCCAGCAGCATAATATCTGCCGCCCAAGCTGATGGCGCCATTGACGGTGATAGAAGCGCCTTCGCTCATCGTCAGCGTTCGGAAAGGCTTCGAAGCTGGGGCTGTGCGAATTGCCGCAGGAGCATCCGTATACAGCGTTCCCGCCTCATCAAACGGAATCAGTAGGGTAATACCCGTCGGGATGGTATAAGTACCGCTGATCGAACCGTTTGTAGCCAATGTGATTTTGGACTGACCGTTTGCCTGCGCATAAGCAACCGCTTCATTCAGGTCTGCAAACCGCTGGCCGCCGGTTTCAAACAAGGCCGCCGTTTTACTTGCGAACCGCGCTGTGATAGTGCAGTTATTTTCAATGTTCAACGCAGCCTTTGCAGACGTGCTGATATATTTCTCGTTAGAAACATCATACCAGCCCATGAACTGATAACCATCCGCCGGGGTCGCCACTACCTGATAAGCAGTCATGGAGCTTTGCGTGTTGCTATATTCCTCGGTAATGAGTTTTCCGTCTACTGTATAAGTACCGTTTTCAGCAGGCATGAAAGTCGCAGTTGCATTGACATCGCTTACCAGAACCACGTTGGTAAGGGTGATCTTCGTAGCAGCACTGGTGCTGCCAGACTGGATGTATACTTTAACGCTCTCGTTTGCCGCCAGTTCCTTGGTAAAACTGGCACCTGAAGAAACCTCTGTACCATCCACCTGAATTTTTCCGCCGTTCTGCTCAATAGAGTAGTCAAAGGAAAGGGTTGCTGTTGTCGACTTCTTATTTGTAATTGTCAGTGTGGATTTATAGAATGTATCGCCGCATGTTCCACCCGTGCTGGTAGCTGCGCCGATAATGCTCGTACCATTGGCCGACCACGAAGCCTCGTCGTCACCATCAAAACTCAGACCAATATTTTCGTCGGTTAAACCTGTCACAGTTCCACTGGTTGCTGCCCACGCCGTGGTGGTCATGGCGGGCAGCATGGCCAGTATCATGAGAAATACCAGCGTCAGCGATAGAAAACGCTTCAAAACTTGTTTCATTCTCTGTTTTTTCCTCCCTGTTTTTGTCTTTTCTCTTTCAGCGTTTCATAAACACTGAGACCTAACATAAAACATATGAGCGCCCATATATGGGCAAGGTGTAGGGCGCCTATGCTCGTTGTGTACTCCACGCGGAACCACTCCAGAAGGAAACGGAGGATTCCGTAGGTAATCATAAAAATAGGATATACCTCACCGTGTGTTTTCCCATGGTGTATCCGCGTGCAATAATACAGCAGGAAAGCGACATAGTAGATTAGTTCGATTTCCCTTAGTGGCCAATGTAAACTGCCTATTGGAAAACGCATACCGGCACAGCACCCACCGACCAAACAGTCAAATCTGCCAAAAACAAGTCCTATTGTTAAGCAGACTGCTGAGATATCCATTACAACAGCAGTATTCCGTTTAAACAGCTTTGCTCCGAAGTAATAAAACAGCGGCAAGAGAAATACTGCTCCAAAAAGGCGCATATTGGCCGCTCTACTGAGATCTCCGCCAACTTCAATAATTGCTAAAAGGCGCATTGCGGTGTATCCCACAACATCATGAAGAAGTGCAATGAGAAGCGCCGCATACCACCTGATGTTCAATTTTGCCCTGCAAGACATCAGCCATATGAAGTTACATATGATAATTCCAATGGCAAACATCAACAGAACATGCTGTTGAATCCATATGCCGACGTTCTGCATTGGTATCACCCACTTTCAATATAGTCTCCCCATGGGGTATGACGCACATGCGCCATACCCCATGGCTCATTCGGTTCATCTCACCATCTTGCCGTCTGCACCAAAGGTGTAGAATGTGGCAGGTAGCAGGTTGTTGGTTTTAGATACCCAGTAGCGCTGACTGGTGATAATCTTGCAGTAGCTGTTTACATAGTAGTAATCGCCGTCGATCTGAATCAGACCGGCATAGGTCTTGACGCCATTCACATAGTAATACAGCTCGCCGTCCTCGCTGACGATGCCGTCCTTCACCCCGGAATCAGGATCAGGGTTCGGATCGGGATCAGGCGTCGGAATGGGTGCATCGGTCATCTTGCCGTCTGCACCAAAGGTATAGAAGGTGGCGGGCAGCAGATTGTTGGTCTTGGACACCCAGTAACGCTGATTGGTGATGACCTTGCAGTAGCTGTTCACATAGTAGTAGTCGCCGTCGATCTGGATCAGACCCGCATAGGTCTTGACGCCGTTGACATAGTAGTACAGCTCGCCATTCTCGTTGACGATGCCGTTCTTCACCCCGGGATCAGGATCAGGGTTCGGATTGGGATCAGGCGTCGGAATGGGTGCATCGGTCATCTTACCGTCCGCGCCAAAGGTATAGAAGGTGGCGGGCAGCAGATCATTGGTCTTGCTGATCCAGTAGCGCTGGTTGGTGATGACCTTGCAGTAGCTGTTCACATAGTAGTAGTCGCCGTCGATCTGGATCAGGCCGGCATAGGTCTTGACGCCGTTGACATAGTAATACAGCTCGCCATTCTCGCTGACGATGCCGTTCTTCACTTCCGGATCGGGATCGGGATCCGGATCGGGGTCAGGCGTCGGAATGGGCGCATCGGTCATTTTACCTTCCGCATCAAAGTTGTAGAACGCGGCGGGCAGCAGGTCGTTCGTCTTCGACACCCAGTAGCGCTGGTTCGTGATGACCTTGCAGGAGCTGTTCACATAGTAGTAGTTACCATCGATCTGAATCAGACCCGCATAGTTTTTGACTCCATTCACGTAGTAATAGAGCGTACCGTCTTCGTTGACAATGCCGTTCTTCGCCACGGGATCAGGGGTCGGATCGGGGTCAGGTGTCGGAATGGGTGCATCGGTCATCTTGCCGTCTGCATCGAAGTTATAGAAACCAGCAGGCAGCAGGTCATTGGTTTTGGACACCCAGTAGCGCTGGTTGGTGATTACCTTGCAGGAGCTGTTTACATAGTAGTAGTCGCCGTCGATCTGGATCAGACCAGCATAGAAAAGGACACCATTGACGTAGTAGTATACTTCACCGTTTTCCTTCACAAAACCGTCCTTCGACGGATCGGGCATGGTGATGATCATACGACCATTTTCGTCAAAGTTATAAAACGCCGGAGCAATACCGGTATCGTTCGGATAAGAGACCCAGTGGCGGACATTCTTCACGGCCGTAAAGTCTACGCTGCCGAAATAATAGTAGTATCCGTCTTCGGCAAGATACAGACCATTACAAGCCCGTCCATTGATCGTATAGTAAGTATTTCCGTTCAGATAGAAGAGACCCGTGTGCTGATATACGCCGTGGCAGACTCCATTTTCATCAAAGTCATACCAGTAAATCGGATCATCATGGTTGTCACGGTATCTGATAAAACGAAGGCCCTCATAGCGATAACCGTCCTGATTGAAGAAATACAGATTGCCTTCAATGGTGTACCATCTGCCCTGAACGAAGCCGGGTCCGTAATAGTAGCGCTTACCGTGGTCCGTGGCCAGCCATGCTCCCTTCACCAATTTTCCATTTTCAAATTGATAGGTCACATTAGGGAAGAAGCTGCTGTTTTCACCATTCAGCCCCTGGAAAGTCTCGGGATCAAAGTAGTAATAGCTATTGTTGCCATCTGCATCCGTCAGGTTCCACCAACCGGACTTGGCCACGCCGTTGATGGCGTAATACCACGCACCGTCAAGTTCGAACAGACCTGTGACCTTGCCCTCGCAAGCACCGGTCGTCTCATTGAACTGGTAGAAATACTCGTTGCTTTCATCGTTGAGGCCAGGAACCTTGTGGATGCCCTTCAAGGCATTGTTTTCGACGAAGTAGTAGGATGTACCGTTGACCGTCTTCCAGCCGGACCAGGAGCCGTTGTCCAGGATGAAACGATCCGTGAACTCCTGATACGATTCGCAGTAAAAATGGCCGCCCTTGGGATGTGTGACATTTTCCGGCTCCTCATAGGGATAAATACCATATTGCTCTTGGAAAGAGGCCTGGCAAGCCATGCTGTAGAGCGCGTTTGCGCCAAGATAGATATCATAGCCGACCGAACCGGAGTTCTCGATACTCAGGCACTGCTCCGCATCCCATTGTGCGCCGTCCTTGGCGGACAGCTGCACGCCACTGAGGATGCAGATGGGATTGGCCGTATCAGGATCGATGGCCTGGCTCTGCTTGATGAAGTTGCACTTGATCGTGAGCAGATTGTTTTCGTCCAAGGATGCGGATGTAAGACGGAAGTAATCATTGGACACCGTCAGGTTGGAGATGTCCACAGCGACATTCTGGTCAAACTGGAACTTCACCGTCACCTCAGTCTTCGGGCTGACACGCTCTGCCAGCTGGAGCAGCAGATCCCAAGCTGTAATGCCGGAAATATCGCCGCCAGCAACCATGGACAGAAGCGGCTCCAGCTTTTCAGGTACCTTGATCGTCATCATATCCAGTCCGAAGACATAGGTGACGTTCATGGGCTGGCTGGGATTGATCACATGATAGCGGTCTGTCTCGCCGTCACCGCCGGGGAGATATTCCGCGTTGGAGACTTCTCTTGTCCATGCGAAGGTTCTGTCGCCGCCTGTGGCGTTGTCAAAGTCGAAAATCGCCTGATTGGCACTGTACATGGCGACCTTGATCGTGGCACTGATGGAATAGTCCCGCGTGATCATGGCCGTGATGGTCACATTGCGCAGACCGGACTCCTCGCTGCCAGTAAAGGCAAAGCCATTGTTCGCAGCTTCCACAGTACCTGCTGCGCTGTTGCTCAGTTCAAATGTGATATCGCCCGCGCATACAGCGACGGGATTCTCATTATAGGTTGCGATCAGGGGAAGGCGCACCGAGTCTCCGTAAATGGCGTTGATGCTCGTTTTGGAGAATTTCAGGCCATTCGGCTCGACCACGGTAAGCGTCTTGCTGCCGATCACCGTGTCACCGGACAGGAGCTGAATTTCCACGCTGCCTTTCTTGACGGCGGTGAAAACACCATCTTCAGAGACGGTACCGATGGTTTCATCCGCGGACTTCCATGTGATATCGGCAGGGAGTTCCGCAGCGCTGCCGGACACACTGACACCGGAAGCAACCAGACGAACCGTGGCGCCGCTCGTCAAGTAATCGTAAGCAGAGGTGATCAGGGCATGATCAAACTCCGTAGAGACAGGGGCCGTGGAGACCACCATCAGAGAGGAACTAACGGAACGCTCATAACCATCCGAAGGACGGTTCACAACCGTGAGCGTATTGCTGCCTTCCTGCTTCGCTACGAAGGTAGTGGAACCGCCGCCATCCAGATTGATTGCGGTCACACAGCCTGCGTCCAGCATGATCTGTGCCAGCTCTTCAGCACTGCCGCCGGCGGAGAAGGGTTCCTGACGGCCGTCCAGCACCATCATGACGACCTTGCCCTCAGCAGTGATACCCACACAAGTGCGGGAATGACGGCTGTTATAATAGTCTGCTGCGCTGGTCACGACGGACTTTCCATCCTTGACCAGATAAACGCTGCCACCGACAGCCTCTTGGATTTGGTCTTTATAGGCTGCGTAATCGCTGGAGCTGCCGATCATGGCGGTTCCATCCTTCAGAATCGCAAAGAAGTTTTCGGAGGTGCCGCCGTGATACTCGACACCCTCCATGACCAAAGCACCGCCGGGGGCACCGGTGGTCATGTTGTAGAAGTCTGCATTGACACCGACGACCGCGTTGTAGTGTTCCACATAGTTCGCCGTGTCGGACGGATCGGAGTGACGCTTCTGAGCCGCCGCCATCTGATCGGACACGCGGGACATTGCCCAGCCCTGGCTCGGATCGTTGGCGTGATAATTGGCGTGGATGCTCACATCCTCCCGGGCGATATCCGCCGTGGCAATGTAGTAGACGATCTGCTTGTCGTCCTTGGTCAGTGCATAGTTGATCGTCTGCATCACACCGGGCGCGACCGTCGTCGTGTCCGAGGAAAACACAGAATAGTAGGCATTATCCGGCTTCGGCTCGGGCTTAGGATCCGGATCGACCGGGTCGGGATCAACGGGATCCGTGCCGTTGGGATCGCCAGCCAGATCAAACAGATAATCCGCAAATGCATAGCAGCAGGCCTTGCGCAGCGTCTCGCAATTGGGCAGATCTGTCAGCGAGTACGAGCTCTCCAGCGCACCGATCAGGGTATTCCCGGTATAGGTGCTCAGGACCTTGCTCCGGATACCGTCTTTGGTGACCATGCCGCCCAGACGGTTGGTCAGGAAGTAGGAAGCGCGGCTTGCGTCTGTAAGCCCTGCGGTGAAGTAGTTCTCGATGATCGTGCTCAGAGCCACACCGCCGCGGTTCATCTCCGTTGTGAGATAGAACGCATCCATGTCGCCATAGAGGTCCGTATCAGTGAAGGAGTGATCCACACTGTTGAGTGTGCCGTAATCTACACCGAGGTATTTTGTACGAATGTTGGCGGCAAGCGTATCGACGTCAGTCTCCGTGGTATCTACCTTGTCAGCGATATCCACGTTTTCGGCGCAGTACATCAGATCCGTAATGTCACCGGCCCAACTGCCCATGTCGGCACGAGCCTGAACAACAGCATCCGTCATGCCCTGCACCTTGGCGTAATTGGCCACATCCATTGCGCCAAACACATGGCCAAGGTCTACTTTATTGCCATTGGGCAATGTGAAGTTGCCCAAGTTCTTCAGCGCAGAAGCCGAAGTGTTGTTCGCGGTATCCTGCTCGGAAACATAGGCGGTAAAGGCAGTATTCTCCTTGCCGCAGACCATTTCCCAAGTGCCGGAGGTGTACCGCTCCACGCCTGTACGGATATAGTTGATGATCAGCGCATTGGCATCCTCACCGGCATTTTCTTCCGCATAGGTCTGGGCATAGCTTTCCAGAACCTTGAAGCAGGAAAGGAATGTCGCATAGTCTGAAATCATCGTAGTTGCAGCTGCGTTCCCCCCGGAAGCAGCAGAGCCTTCATCGTTTGAGCCCGCCGCGAAGACGCTGACCGGCAGCATAGCTGTCAGCAGCATCACAAGAACAAGGCACAAAGACAAATGTCGTTTCATCAGTCTGCTTGTCATAACAGTTCTCCTCCTATTGTAATTACATTCAGCTTAAATGATCGATCAGATAATTTAAGTCCTCCTGCATTGCGTAGAAGCGGGTCTGCTCTGTCTCTTCCAAGCCAGAATCGGCAGGCAGTTCCTCAACACGCAGATAAACATTTCGCTGGGTTCCCGTGTCATCCGTCAGGCTGCCGACAACCTCACTGCTGTCATCACCAATTAAAACCTTGAACAATTCATAGGTTTCTTCTCCGCTCTTGGTTTCAAAGGTAACCGCAATCGTGTTGCCGTTCTGCTCCTGGCGAATGGTAACATACTCCTGCCAACGATCCGGATAATGCAGATCACCGTAGTCTGTATGAACGACTACATCTTCTGGAATCGTATCTGCAGAAACATTATCATTCTGATCTTCCTGCACTTTGTCATTGCCGCATCCGGCCAACAGGCCACACAAAAGTGCAACGCATAACAAATAGCCTATCAGTTTGACTGGCGTCTTCCTTTTCATTCCATAACCCTCCTTTGTTTTTGATTTTGCTATATTCTTCAGGGCGTGTGTCCTAAAATCACAAGTATTCCGTGAATGGATGCTCGGTATCTAATTTCAAGTATCTGTGATGGCTTCTTTGCTTATCTGGCGGTGGATCTCGCCAATAGTCACCATACTTCTGCTTCAGATACGCATCACAGTCTGCCGGAAGCCGGACAGGAAGCCCCTCGAATATGCCGTAGCTGCCATCGCCATATATTTCTTTTCTGTGGTATTCCAAGCGTCCTTGCCAATTTCCGTGGTTTGCGATGACACTCGAAGATTCTGTCGGCCATGCAGAGATCAATGCTGTATAGGCCGCAGCAGTTTGTGCGGTATTTTTACCAAAGCCCAAAGCTCGCAGCGGATTCACAACCGCTTCCTTCCATCGCTCAGGACGAACGCAGGGAATGGATAGCTTTCTGACAAACCAGGCTTTCTTACGTTCCAGTCGTTCCTGCTCTTTTTTATTTGTCGGGTAACCATCCAGAGGAAAAATGTCAATGCTGATTCCATGGTTGATTGGAAGTGCCGCGACGCTTTCCTCAATGCAGGTCGTTTCTGAATTTCTCAGCTTGCTGTAGATTGCGGGAAATGCAGGATCTGATTGAAAGTTTTGAAGGAAGAGATGTTCCGGAAGCAAAACCGGAGCTTCCTTGCAGAAGCGTTCATAATCATTGCGGAATAACGCGACATCGACATCATCATCCCAAGGGACAAAGCCGCCATACTTAACCGTCCCAAGCGCACTGCCGCATACTAAAAAGTATTTCAACTGCAGCTGATCACAGATCTGTGTGAAGATTTGAAGTATCTGGAACACTTTCTTCTGGAATGGGGTCATTCTCTAATCTCCTCATCATTGCACTGACCATTCCATCCACTACGCACAGAGCAAGGAAGAAGTTCAATGCACCTTCCCAAATTGGTTCAACAAAGCAATTGACATATGCGCCGATATACAGGAACAGAAAAAGGTATCGCAGTGACAGAAGGATTTTGGTGTTCTTCCATATCGCCGTCACATTGGCGAAGTTTTTTATGGAGTAAACCAGCAACAAGCAAAATGGAATGATTCCTGAAACTCTGCCAACATCCAACCACATGTTATGGCGATATATCTGACTGGCTCGGCCGCCCATCGGGTACTGAATCAATTCACGCAGTCCGATCCAAAAGCTTTGAAAGCGGAAAGAATCTGAATTCTCTAAGGATGCCCGCCGCTCATAGCGCGCCGCCAGATTTGTACTCAGGATATAGTCCCTTATGGACAAGACATTAAAATGGTAGAGCAGAAACGCAATCAGGCTGATAACAGCCATGATTCCAACACATTTCAAAACTCCGGAAATGCCCTGCTCGCTGTATGCGAATTGCAGTGCGGCAAGAATCGCAATCAACAGAAGAATCGCAAATTGTGTTCGTGTTCCCAACATGAACATGTACTGAATTGTGGCAAAAAGCAACGCAAGGAACATGATTTTTACCAGGAGTCTTTTCTCAAACTTCACCGCATAGGGGGCAACTGAGATCGGCAACGTATTTAGTGCGCCGGATCCCGTTGCAGCTCGATATGTATCTGTCCAGAAATCAATCAAACGGTATCGGTTATTTCCGATGTTGACCAGCATATTCAAGGTCGCATAAGTTCCAAATCCGGCTGCCAGCGCCAAAATGCCATCTTGGATTTGTTTATCAGAACTTCCCTCAGCAATGAGCCAGCCGATTGCGAATGCGACGACTGGCAGAATTCCATGGTGGTACACACCTGAGATCGTCCGCATTCCAATCAAGGCATATGTCATGCCTGCAGACAGCAGCAGCCAAAAGCCTGGCGCATACAAGAAGTTAAAATAGATTTCTCTGCCAAGCATTCGCTGCCGCAGCAGAGCTACAAACAGGAACACCAGCGGATATGCATATCCCCAATTGATCGCGCCGAGCGTCAGCAGGAACAGAGGTACAATTGTCATGCGTTGCTTTGCTCCTTATGAATAAAGTCCAGGACCCGGCGCATTTGCACATTTCGATTTTTATTCTTCAGCACAAACGCTCTTCCTCTCGCACCCATCGCATCCAGCTCTGATGGACTTAATTTCCTGAGAGATTCCACTGTGTCCCGAACGGAAGCAGCACTCTCCTCTGGAATATACGTTAAGAATGGATCATACTCTCCGGGTATCCCGTCCAGGCGAAACATCATGACCGGACGGCCCGATGCCATATACTCCATGGTCTTGGAGGGAAAGCTGTATTTCGTGTATTCACCCTGATTGGTTCTGGGGTTGACAAGCACGGTTGCTTGCTTCTGCAGCTGCACCGCTTCCTCATGCGGTAAAAAGCCGAAGAAGCGAATACGGGAATCTTGAGCAGCATATGCACGAATTTCTTCCTCCATTTCGCCGGAGCCGCACAGCCACAATTCGATGTCAGGATCATGCAATTCCTTCATCGCTTGAAGGAGTAATTCAAGGCCATAGCGCCGGTTCAACCGTCCTGTATATAGCATGGAAAATGGTTGAGGCTTTGAAACCGGCGGTTCATCTGCAACATCCCCGCACATTCCCTCCATCACGAGGTATGGGCGATTGCCTACATGCAAAGGCACAGCCATTTGTTTCGTCAGGAGGATGAAACGATCTACTCTTACCATAAAGTGATAAACAATTTTGCAGTGAATTCTCCGCAAGAGTCTCCTGAATGCAGAAACCTGGTGCATATCATAAAACTCGGGGATATCCGTAATCACCGCTGTTACCCTGTATTCGGGCTTCAGTTTATTGACAGCCCACAAAAATGGAAGATATGCTGTGAAAATCAGGATTTCCGATTCACATGGATACTTCTTCAGCCACGCCTGCACCTTCCTCATTCGTATGAATTGTTTTACGAGCGGAATATTCCAACAGCCGACCTCATGGCCGACTATATTTCCACAGAACCAGTCTGTATCTTTCAGGCGTAAGATTTTGAAGTTTTTAGGCCATGTTCCAACCGGCAGGGCATTGATAACAATCAGCGGTTCATCTGTATTCGCATGGATTCCCTTGATCAAATTCCATTGAAAGTTATTTGCCGCATTGGAGACGCCTCGTTTTGATGCGGATATAATTTCCTGTTCCCGTTCCTCTGGGAACAATGGTCCCAAAATAATCATACAGATAGCTCCACCGCTTCTCGTTCCGTCAGTTTATAAATTTGCTCTGCCAGCCCGTCAATATCATTTTCTTTTACAATGTACTTTCCACCCGCACTCTCAGGGCTGCCACCTACATCATAGGTGATGACTGGCGTCCCGCAGGCTCTGGCTTCCAAGTTCACCGTCGGGTATGTATCCTGGTGCGTAGGATTGACGAACACGTCTGCCGCACTGTATATTTCGGCCAACTCTCCGGGACTGGCTGTACGGGGTAGGGCCAGGATTCCTGGCAAGAGCCTACTTTTCTGCTTTTCCGTCACTCCTACCAAGACGATTGCAAATTGGCTGTCCAGCTTTTCCCGAAGTCGGCAAAAATCGAGCAGTCCTTTCTCCTTATCCCAAACGCTGGCTGCACCCAGAACAACTGTTTTCCCATCCAATCCGTATTGCTTTCGGAAACCACTTGGCGTTGGCTTGAACAGACTTTTATCAATCTGATTATGTAATACCTCAACGGGGTATTCTTTTAAGAAACTTTGCTTCACTACCCCAGCTAACCATTTCGATGGAACAATGATTGTCAAGTTCTCAAGGCCAGTAAAACACGCCTGTTTCTGCCGGTAGTTCCTCTGTGTATGATCCACCCCATATGTTTTGGGATATGCCTTCAACTGTGGACAATCTCCGCAGCCGAATTTCCAGCGGTCACATTTTGCTGCGCTAAATTGAGCACAGTGTCCGGTAAACGCCCAGCAGTCGTGAAGTGTCCAAAGGATTTTGATTTGAGAATGCTTTTTCAACCATTTGAAGAGCAGTTCAATATTTAAATAGTAGCCATGCAGATTGTGCAACCAAATCACATCAGGCCGGAAATGCTCGATTTGTGAAAGCAATCGCTGTGTTGCCGCTCTGGAGCCATACCCATTCAAATCGAATAAGCGCGTAATTCCTGCGTGAAACAAATAATCCGGCTTTGTGCCGATTTGAATCAATTGTGCCGCACCGTTATCTGCACATGTTCTTCCATATGCAGCAGCACATTCATGGCCCTCGTTTTTGAGCTGTTCACATTTATCTGCGATAATTCTGCCTGTACTTCCAAATCCGTAGACAGAGTTAATGAATAGGTATTTCATGAAAAACAATTCCTTAGTTGGCCGTGCGTAATACGTTCTTGAACAAGGTGGCATACTTGTTCAGGCCGATGCCCTTTGCATACTTTTCCGTGTATAGTCTCACTGCATTGCCGGACATTTTTTCGCACAGTTCCGGGTCCTGATACAATTGCAAGATATTCTGGGTGAGTTGCACACCATTTCCTACATCTGAACATAGCCCGATTTCAGAATACAAAGCATCCTTTGATAAGTAGGAGCTCTGTTCCGCAACAGCCAGAATTGGCAAACCGCCCTGGAGATAGCTATAATATTTACTGGGGGCACACATACCGGTCAGCCCCTGTTCGAGACTGACAATACCGCAGGAACTGGCAGCGACCGCATGCTCAAAAGCAGTTCCGGTAAGGAAATCGCAGATTCTGACATTGGGAAGCCGCTCTGCCGCCTGTCGGACTGATGGCATCTTGTTTCCGTGACCGGCAATTAAAAATTTGATATTCGTGTGATCTGCCAATTGATCCATTGCCTGAATCAAGGCTGTTTCATCCTGACAGATACCGATGTTGCCAAAGTAGGCAACGATAAAGTCCTCATCTGTATATCCCAACTCAGCCCGTGCTGTGGATTTTCTGCCAGCTGTTGCTTCATGCGCCCAATTGGAAATGGTGACAACGCGATCCGCGGAAAGCTCAGGCCGATGGCTGAGAAGGTATTCCCGCATCTCATTGGTCAATGCAACAACGGATTCGGCGCGTTGAAAGAGGTTTCTGTTGATTCGCTGCATCACGTTTGAAACGGTGCTGCCTTCTCTCAGACTGCCCGAGGCGTAGGCAACTTCCGGATAAACATCGTAGGACACAAAGATGATTTTCGTTTTAAAGAGTCTATTGGCCAAAATTGCAGCAATAGGAAGTACCGGTGGATTCGAATAGACAATAACCGCTTGGTAGTCCTTAATTTCGAAAATATGGAGCAAGACCGAGAGTGTAAAAGAAAAATAGTTGATCAGTCTTCCAAGCCTACTGTGTCGGCTGAGCTGCATATAGTGAAGCCGGTGAATGGAAACGCCATCCTTCGTCTCTCTAACTGGAACCTCACCGCTGGTGTTATATTCCCTTGGGTAGCCGCACAAGGCACCGACAGAGTATCCGTTTTGCGCCAAATAACTGGCAGTATCAAAAGGGAGTGTTGCGGAGGAGTTATATTCTGGATAGAAAAACTGGCAGAGGAAAAGGATGTCACGCTTCATTTTTTCACGATCTCTCTTACTTTTTTCTTATTCCGGTTTAAGAACCCTAACGCGCAAAGATCACCTGGCACCCTCATGAGAAAAAACGATATGTACAGTCTTTAAGAGGCACCTGATATCAAGAATGATGGATTGGCGTTCAATGTATTCCATATCGTAGATGATTTTTTCTTCCGGTTTCAGTGAGTATCCGCCGTTTACCTGTGCATACCCGGTCAGCCCCGGCGTGACCATCAGGCGGTTGGAGAATCCCGGAATATATTTCTCAAATTCTCGGTAGAAATAAGCACGCTCCGGCCGCGGGCCGACGAAACTCATGTCGCCGCGCAGGATGTTATAGAACTGAGGAAGCTCGTCCAGCCGGGTGCGTCTGAGAATTTGGCCGAAGTGTGTGCATCTTGGATCCTGTTCATCTGCCCACTGCGGGCCGTTTTCCTCTGCGTCAAGACGCATTGACCTGAATTTATAGATCATAAACGGCTTCCCATGGAGACCGAGCCGCTCCTGCTTAAAAATTGGGGAACCTGGCGAGTCCAAAGTGATGATCAATGCAATGATTAACATCGGGATTGCCAGAATCAGCAGGCCCAAGAAAGAACATACTATGTCAAAAGCACGCTTCGTTATCAGGTACAGCTTCTTTTGCTCCAGTACAGGTTTTGCTATTTGAGTGATTACATCGGCGGAGCTCTCCTCTGTCAAACAGCTGCTCGCTGTTGTTGTCACATATCCCACATCCCTATTTAATATCTACCTCCCCACAAGACCCCAGCGGTTCAGCAGGAAGCCGCATCAGCGGAGCTTTCGTGGAGTTTGCCACTC
>OIWM01001651.1_pt1 | contig 21036 bp, 13 predicted proteins | sample 1587451 | NCBI WGS metagenome assembly OIWM01 (sample SAMEA3888907, study PRJEB22519) | human gut metagenome | biome: human gut; feature: human-associated habitat; material: faeces | place: Denmark | collected 2011
GCACCAGGTGCTCGCTCTCGGTGTCGAGTGCGGAGGTGGCTTCGTCGAGAATGAGAATGCTCGGCTTTTGGATGAGCGCGCGCGCAATGGAAATACGTTGTTTCTCGCCACCGGAAAGAGAGACACCGCCGCTTCCGGTGACCGTGTCATAGGCGTCGGGAAGCTTCATGATAAAATCATGCGCTCCGGCGTTTTTGGCTGCCTCGATGACCTCTTCCATAGAGGCGTCAGGACGTGCATAACGGATGTTGTCGGCAATACTTCCCATAAACAGATAGGTTTCCTGGGAGACCACGCCGATGCTCTTACGGAGCGTTTCGAAAGCGATTTTCTTTACCGGAATGCCGTCGATGGTGATTTCACCGCCGGTCACGTCATACATACGGGAAATAAGATTGATAATGGTGGATTTTCCGGCGCCGGTTTTTCCGACAAGACCGGTAAAATGCCCGGCTTCGGTCTTGAAGGACAGATTTTTCAAGATCGGCCGTCCGGCTTCGTATTCAAACGAAACGTTTTTGAACTCGATATCGCCCTTGAGTTCGCCGCCCGGCACTTCGACGGGATCCTTCGGGTCTTTGACCTCCGGCTCGCTGTCCAAAATCTCGAACATACGGCTGACCGCATCCATACACCGCGCCCAGTCGTTGCCCATGTACATGAAGAAGTACATCGGACCCCAGATAATGCCGAAATAGCTGATTAACAGCGTCAAGCCGCCGAATTGCAGCTTGCCGTTCAGCACGAAATACACGCCAAGGCAATAGATAAGCCCGGTAAAAACGCTGTATAAGCCCTCTTGAATCGGGAAAAAGTGTGCACTGCGGCGGTCACGGTTGTATTCGGCATCGTACAGCGCGTCGTTTTTGCCGCCGAAACGGGTGATCTCCTGTCCCTCTCGCGCAAAGGCCTTGACCACGCGATGGCCGCCGACCGCATCGGATAACACCGCGTTCACGCCGCGGCGTGCGATATCCCGGCCGCGCCACATACGCTTTTGGCCGCGAAACCACACAAATTCAATGCCGATGACCACAAGCACCACGCCAAACATACACGCCGAAAGGATCGGGTTGATACTTAACATGAGCACCACAAGTCCGATGACCTTCACAACGTTGGACAGAAACTGCGGCGCAACATCCACAATAAAGCCGTAAACATCAAAGCTGTCGTTGTCCACGCGTCCCATGAGAGAGCCGGTCTGCTTATTGGTGAAAAACGCAAGCGACAGGTTCTGCATGGCGCAGAAAATGCGCACACGAAGCTGATGGATGACCTGCGGCGTGACACGGCTTAAAATAATGCCCGAAACCATGCGGAAAACCATGGAAACAAACGAAAACGCCGCCATGCACAGAATGACAAACAGGATCTGCCCGTACATACTTCCGCCCTCGGTCAACACATCGTCGTATAACAGCTTTGTGCCGAAATACGGTGCCACCAGTTCCAAGCCGACCGCAAGCCAAATGAGTGCCAAAATAACAAGCATTTGTTTCTTGAACGCACCGAACAGACTGAGAAGCCTGCCGAGAAGGCCGGATTTTTTGGTGCAGTGCGGACAGAACCGCCGGTTTGGGTCGGGATATTTTTCGCCGCACTTCGGACAGTACAAATGCTTGTCCTCCAAAGCCGAATCGTCCGGCGTTTCGCCTTTTTTGATACACTCGAAGCGGCGGCAGAACTGGCCGAACTTTTCGCCGAAGCCTGCGGAAAAGCGCGCAAGCGGCACGTCTCTTCCATCCGAAAAGGTTGCCATCAGCCTTGACGCATAGGTATAGCGGTCAACGCTTAAGCATTCGATTTCCTTGACCGGATATTCGGCAAATTCCTTAAAATCGAAACCGGCATCGTAATGACGCCCCTTCTTTTTCAGCCGATCGTAACCGGAAAGCAAATACAGCTTTTCATCGTCAAAGGCAATGTATACGTCATAATAGCAGCCGTCGCCGTCAAGATCGGCTTTGACGCAGTATTTCAGGTTTTCGGGATCGACGCCGCGGCAGGAAAATGCCTGTTCGACCGCGCCCGAAAGCTTATCAAAATATTTCATGAAACATCCTCCGAAGCAAACACGTGCTGCGATAAAACCGTTCTCACAAAAGCTTATTTTGCAGTAGTACCGTATTATAGCATATGCTGTCAAAAAATGCAAGCCGTTTATCCGATTTTTCAGCAAATATTAAGAATCCGACAGCTTTTTGAAAAGAGGTGCAAAAAAACGTAAAAATATCGTGAACCGGCGTTTTTTTGCACATTTTACTTGAAAAAAGCGCGTGCTTGTGCTATAATAATCTGTAAGCATATTTGTCCGAATAAATACAACTCCGCAAGAAAGGAGGAAACGGATATATTCGGATTTTTCAAAAAAGCAAAAACACATGAACAGGCAAAGGCGGCCGTCTTTGTGGATTACGAACACTGGTACATTTCCCTTGACCGCAATTACCACACGCGACCGGATCTTGCCGCCTTTACCGACGAAATCAAAAAGCAATACCACGTGGTTTCCTATACGTTTTTCGGCGATTTTTCCAATCCGTCCTTACAGAACGAGATGCACACCATCCGCGCCTACACCAACGATATCGTGGAAACCAAAAACGGCGGCGGCTACTTCAAAAAGGATTTTACCGATTTTATCATGCTCGATAAGATTTATCAAACCGCCTATTCCGATAAGGACATCGACACGTATATCATTTTTACCGGCGACAGCCATTTTACGTCGGTCGTCCTGTTTCTGAAAAATGTATGCCGCAAAAATGTGGTGGTATACGGCGTAAAAAACGCCTTCTCGGGTCAGCTTGCCACGGCGGCAAGCAAAAGCCGCGTCATTGAGCCGGATGAGCTTGCAGGGCTTTGCCGCGCCATTATCGAAAACATTTATGCTTTGGAGCAAGCCTCCAAGGACGCGTATCCGACCTTTATGAAAACCATCGACGCGGTCGCTGCCAAAACAGGCACGGACAAGACAGAGGTCAAACGTGCCATGGAACAGCTTCTCGAAAAAAACTGTATTTCACAGTATGTGAAAAAATTCGGTGATAAAGAGGTGCGGCTGTTAAAGGTCGATTACAAGCTCTGCGAAAAGCTCGGTTATTTTCGATAACCCTTTTCGCCTCACCCTTTCCGCCGATTCCCGGACAAATATGCTTTTTTATGATAAAAAACGGATAAAACCCTCTGAAAGGAACGATACATACACATGAAAGAACTAATGCTCGGAAATAAAGCGGTCGCGCGCGGTCTTTATGAGGCCTCCTGCGGCTTCGCGTCCAGCTATCCCGGCACGCCCAGCACGGAGATCACCGAATGTGCCGCTTTGTATCCCGAAATCTATGCCGAATGGGCACCCAACGAAAAAGTGGCTCTTGAAGCAGCCCTCGGTGCTGCCATCAGCGGCGTGCGCTCGTTCTGCGCCATGAAGCACGTGGGACTCAACGTTGCGGCCGACCCGCTTTTCATCACCTCCTACACCGGCATCGGCGCCGGTATGCTCATTGCCGTGGCCGACGATCCCGGTATGCATTCGTCGCAGAACGAACAGGATTCGCGCCACTATGCCATTGCGGCCAAGCTTCCCATGCTTGAACCGTCCGATTCGGCCGACTGCTTGGAATTTACGCGCGACGCCTATGCTCTTTCCGAAAAATTCGATACGCCGTTTATTCTGCGCACCTCCACACGCGTGGCGCATTCGCAGAGCATCGTCGAAACCGGCGAACGTGAAGAGGTCGCCATCAAGCTGTATGAAAAAAATCCGGCAAAATATGTCATGGCTCCGGCAAACGCCATCAAGCGTCATGTAGTCGTTGAGAAACGTTTAGACGAAATCGCCGAATGGGCCAACACCTGCAAATACAACCGCACCGAGTTTTATTCGAAGAAGATCGGCATCATCTGCGCCGGTTCGACCTATGTTTACGCAAAGGAAGTTTTCGGCGAAAACGCGTCGTATCTGAAACTCGGACTTGTCAATCCGCTGCCGGACAAGTTGATCTGCTCGTTCTGCGCCGAAGTGGAACGTGTGATTGTCGTCGAAGAGCTTGATCCGGTCATCGAGACCTATGTCAAGTCGCTCGGCATCGCCTGCGACGGAAAGAATCTGCTGCCGGAGCTTTCGGAATTCTCGCAAGAGGTTCTTGCAAAATGCTTGCTTGACAAGCAACCCGAATTTGTCGCAATCGAAGACGAGATTCCCAACCGTCCGCCGGTTCTCTGTCCGGGATGTCCGCACAGAGGCTTGTTCTTTGCACTCAAAAAGATGAAAGTCACGGTCAGCGGCGACATCGGCTGCTACACACTCGGCTCGGCGCCGCCTCTTTCGGCAGTCGATTCGACGCTGTGCATGGGCGCATCGATTTCGGGCTTGCACGGCATGAACAAGTCCGGCGGCATTTCGCCGGAAAACTCGGTTGCCGTGATCGGCGACTCGACGTTTGCGCATTCCGGTGTAACTGGCCTTATGAACATTGTCTACAACAAAGGCATTTCGACAGTCATCATCGCCGACAACAGCATTACCGGCATGACCGGCCACCAACAGAATCCGACCACCGGCAAGACCTTAAAGGGTGAGCCGACCTATGCGTTGAATCTCGAAAAGTTATGCGACGCGCTCGGCATCAAGGATGTCAAGGTCATCGACCCGAACGACATCAAAGGCATGGAGGAAGGGCTTCGCGATTCGCTTTCGCGCAAGGAACCGTCTGTTATCATTTCGCGCCGTCCGTGTGTTCTGTTAAAGGAAGTCAAAAAGGACGCCTATTATGTCATCGACTCCGAAAAGTGCCGCTCCTGCAAGGCTTGTATGCAGATCGGCTGCCCGGCCATCCACATGGAAAACGGCAAGGCGTGCATCGATACCACGCTCTGCACCGGCTGTGACCTGTGCAGCAAGATGTGTCATTTCGGCTGCATGGAACGCAAAATGCGCTAAGCGTCAGATTGGAGGAAAACAAAGTGACTACAAATATTATGATTGCCGGTGTCGGCGGACAGGGTTCGCTGCTTGCCAGCCGCATTCTGGGTAACGCCTTTCTGTCGCTCGGCTATGACGTCAAGGTCTCCGAGGTTCACGGTATGAGCCAACGCGGCGGTTCGGTCGTAACCTATGTCAAATACGGCGAAAAGGTGGCTTCTCCCGTCATTTGCCGCGGCGAAGCAGACTTTCTCATCTCGTTTGAATTACTCGAAGCGGCACGCTGGCTTCCCTATCTGAAAAAAGGCGGCGTGGTGGTGACAAGCACCCAAAAGATCGAGCCGATGCCGGTCATTATGGGCGTAAAGGAATATCCGGAGCATATCGTCGAAAAAATCGAAGCGGCCGGTGTGAAGCTCATGCACGCCGATGCGCTTTCGCTTGCCGAAGAATGCGGCTCGTCCAAGGCATCGAACGTGGTGTTGATCGGTATGTTTGCCAAGCATTCGGACATTCCGAAGGACGTGTTTGTCAAAGCCGTGGAAGAATGCGTTCCCGAAAAGTTCCGCAAGCTCAATCTCGATGCCTTTGAAAAAGGCTATGCACTCGATTAAACAGATCAATCAAATACGAAAGCAAGGACGAACAAACAATGGCTAAGTATTATAATGAAAGCATTGAAACGGCAAGCCGGGATAAGCTTGCCGCCCTCCAAAGCGAACGGCTTGTAAAAACCGTAAAACGCGTGTATGACAACGTTCCGGCATACCGGAAAAAGATGGACGACATCGGCTTGAAGCCGGAGGACATCAAGAGTGTGGACGATCTTTCCAAGCTGCCGTTCACCTACAAGCAGGATCTGCGCGACAACTATCCGTATGGATTGTTCGCCTGCCCGATGCGCGACGTGGTGCGCATTCACGCCTCCAGCGGCACAACCGGCAAGCAGACCGTCGTGGGATACACCGAAAACGACCTCGATATGTGGGCGGAATGTGCGGCACGCGCCATCGTTGCTGCCGGCGGCACGCCCGATGATATTGTGCACGTTTCCTACGGCTACGGGCTTTTCACCGGCGGTCTCGGCATTCATGCCGGTGCTCAAAAGTTAGGCGCAGCCGTTGTTCCGGCTTCCACCGGCAACACACGCCGCCAATTGCAGATTTTCAAGGATTTCGGTTCTACCATACTCTGCTGCACGCCGTCGTATGCCATGTATCTTGCCGACAGCCTTGCCGAATACGGCATAACCAACGAGGATTTGAAGCTGAGAATCGGTATTTTCGGTGCAGAGCCGTGGACGCCCGGTATGCGTGACCAAATCGAAAAGAAGCTCGGTATCGTTGCGCACGACATCTATGGACTTTCCGAAGTAGCCGGTCCCGGCGTGTCGTTTGACTGCGAATGCCAAAACGGACTTCACATCAACGAGGACAACTTCATTCCGGAAATCATCGATCCCGAAACCGGCGAGGTTCTTCCCTACGGCGAACAGGGCGAGCTTGTCTTTACCTGCATTACCAAGGAAGCGCTGCCGCTCATCCGCTACCGCACAAAGGATATTTCGTCGCTCTGCATCGAAAAGTGTTCTTGCGGACGCACGTTTGTGCGCATGAGCAAGGTCACCGGACGCAGCGACGATATGCTCATCATCCGCGGCGTCAACGTATTCCCGTCGCAGGTGGAATCGGTGCTTCTCACCATCAAAGAAGCCGCGCCCTATTATCAGCTCGTGGTCGATCGCAAGAACAATCTCGACACGCTCGAGGTGCGCGTGGAAATGACCGAAGGCCTGTTCTCGGACAGCGTGAGAGAAATCGAACGCATCGAAAACGAAATCCACAAGAAGCTCGACAGCGTTCTCGGCATTTCTGCCAAAGTAACGCTCGTCGAACCGTTTGCCATTGAACGCAGCGAAGGAAAAGCCAAGCGCGTCATCGACAAACGCGAACTTAAGTAATCAAACGGTCAGAACGGAGGAAAACGCTATGTTTATCAAGCAAATATCCGCATTTGTGGAGAATCGCCCGGGACGCATCGCCGAAATAACCGAGATTTTGGCTTCTCACAACATCGATCTGCGTGCGCTGTCGGTTGCCGACACAACGGATTTCGGCATCCTGCGGATCATCGTGGACAGACCCGATGAAGTGACCGCCTTGCTTCGTGAAAACCGCGTAACGGTAACGCTTACCGATGTGCTTGCCATCAAGCTTCCGGATAAGCCGGGCGCACTCAACTATATGCTGCGGCTGCTTGCCGACAACTGCGTGGCGGTGGAATATCTGTATGCGTTTGTCGCACCGGCGGAAGAAGGTTCTGCCTGCGTGGTGCTTCGCACGGACAACATTGCCAAAGCCGAAAGCCTTTTGAAGGACAACGGCTACAAGGGCATCGAAAATCTGCGGTAATAAAACCGCTATGCGCGTTTTGCACAAACAGAAACGCCGCAAAATGCCTTCAAAAACGTGTTTTTGCCTTCTTGCTTTTTGAAGGAAAAAATGCTATACTATTTGTAATCGAGCAGCGAACGCGTAAGTCCGGATTGGGACTTACGCGTTCTTTTATTTTTATTTTGGAGGTTTTGATATGCAAAACGAAAATCAAGAAACGCTTTCAAGCGAAAAAATCGGCAAGCTGATGCAAGCCTATGCCCTACCGTGCGTCATTTCTTTACTGGTCGGCGCGCTCTACAACATCGTTGACCAGCTTTTCATCGCCAATGCCGCCTATCTCGGTTCTTACGGCAATGCCGCCAACACGGTGGTGTTTCCGCTCACGGTTATTGCGCTTGCCATCTCTGTTATGATCGGCGACGGCGCGTGCGCGTTCGTCAGCATCAGTCTCGGCGAAAACAAGCGTGAAAAGGCCGGAAAAATCATGGGGAATGCCGCCGTTCTGACCGTCGCGGCGAGTCTTGTCCTGACAGCCGTCTATTTGATCGGTTTTGAGGGGATTTTAACGGTATTCGGCGGCAGAGTCAACGCCGAGACCTTTGCATATTCCAAAGAATACTTCTTTTGGATCACGCTCGGGATTCCCTTTTATATGTTCGGTCAAGCCATGAATCCGGTCATCCGTGCAGACGGAAATCCACGCTTTGCCATGCTTTCCACCTTAGCCGGAGCCATGGCGAATATCATCCTCGACCCGGTCTTTATCTTTGCTTTCAAATGGGGCATGATGGGTGCGGCCGTCGCGACGGTGCTCGGCCAAATTCTCACCGCCGTTCTTGCACTTTGGTATATCTGTCACACCAAAACGGTGAAAATCGGCAAAACCGACCTTGTGCCCGATAAAGCCGTGATAAGCCGGACATTAGTGCTTGGCATTTGCAGTTTTCTTTCGCAGATTTCGCTTGTGGCGGCTATGGCGGCCATCAACAACATGATCCGCGTTTACGGCGCGCGCGACGCGATTTTCGGGCAAGAAAGCTATGCCCAGATTCCCATGGCGGTGGTCGGAATCGTCATGAAATTCTTCCAGATCGTCATTTCGGTGGTGGTCGGCATGGCGGCCGGCTGTATTCCGATTGTCGGCTACAACCGCGGCGCAGGATTAAACAGGCGCGTAAAAGAGCTGTTTACGAAGCTGTTGATTGCTGAAGCGCTTGTGGGACTTGTCGCGCTTGTCATCGCGGAGGTCTTTCCGCACACGCTCATCAGCCTGTTCGGTGCAAAAAACGAAAGCGTGTATTATACGGACTTTGCGCTCAAGGCGTTCCGCATCTATCTCTGCATGATGATTCCGGCGTGCGTCAACAAAGCGACCTTCATTTTTTTGCAGGCCATGGGCAAAGCCGCCGCCTCCACCCTTCTTTCCATGGTGCGCGAAATTGTGTTCGGCGTGGGCTTTGCGCTTCTGCTGCCGCTCTTTTTCGGACTTGACGGCGTGCTGTATTCCATGCCGGTTTCGGATATTCTGACCGCCGTTCTTTCGGTTGTGATCATCATCCGCACCTTCCGTTCTCTCAAAACAGAAAATCCGGCCGGAATTCCCGGATAGTTTCGCGTTTTTGCTTGACTTTTTCGGCGCAAACGTGTATACTGAACACAGACTGCAAATCGCACACATAAAGGAGACTGCCTCATGTACCGTACCGCCGTTCCCGTCATGCTGACAAGCAAGCATTTTGACCCGGAAAAGATCCTTAACGATTTGAAGCTTGTCGGTTCCGACCGTGTTTTTCTCGCCCTGCCGCCGTTAAACACCGATACATGCCGCCAAAAAGCGGTTTTCGAAAAGCTTGCCGAAGCCATCCCGTTTTTCAAAAAGCGCGGCATTGAGACCGGCGTGTGGTTTTGGGCGTTTATGGTGGAGGGTGAGAACCATTTCACGCCCATCACCGGCTTCGGCGGCAAACAAAGTTCCACCGAAAAATGTCCGCTTGATCCGGCCTTTCTCGAATACGCCGCCGACACCGTGCGCACCATTGCCGCCATGCATCCGGACATCATTTTATACGACGACGATTTCCGTTTCGGCTTTCTCGACAGCGGAAACGGCTGCCAATGCCGCTTTCACCGCGCAGAAATGAAAAAACGCCTTGGCGGAAAAGAATTGCCGGAAGGCGATTTGTTTGAGCTGCTGTTTTCCGGAAAGCCGAACGAGTACCGTGCAGCCTATTTGGATGCGGCCGGAGAAAGCATGAAGGATTTCTGCCGCAAAATGCGCGAAGCACTTGATTCGGTCGATCCGACCATCCGCTTCGGTGCGTGCTCATGTATGTCGGTGTGGGATATGGACGGCGTGGATTCCTTCACGCTTGCCGAACTTCTTGCCGGAAACACAAAGCCGCTCGTGCGGCTTATCGGTGCGCCGTATTGGGCGGAAAACCGCTTTTTGGGCAATCGGTTAGAGGACGTCATCGAGCTTGAACGCATGGAGCAAAGCTGGCATGAGGGCGACGACATCGAGGTCTTTTCGGAAGGCGACAGCTATCCGCGGCCGCGTTACCGCGTTCCGGCCTCCTATTTGGAAATATTCGATACCGCGCTGCGTGCCGACGGTTCGTTTGACGGCATTTTGAAATATATGCTCGACTACACGTCCTCCGAAGACTATGAGCGCGGCTACATGGACAAACACATGGACAGCTCGATGTTCACCGGAAAGATCGATGAGCTGTTCCAAGGAAAAACGCTTGCCGGTGTGCGTGTATATCAGTCACTCCACCGCTTGCGCGATGCCGATTTCACCGGCATGAATATCACCTCTTCGCAGATCCACGATATGATTTTCCCGCTCGGTGCGCGTGCGCTGGCGCAGAATTCCATCCCGACTGTCTATCACGGCACCGGCTGTGCCGGTATTGCGTTCGGCGAAAATGCGCGTCATTTGCCGGAAAGTGCCTTTTCCAAGCCGCTTATTCTCGACATTGCCGCCGCACGGATCTTGCTTGCGCAGGGCAAAAACATCGGCATTACCGAAATCGGCGACATCGATACGCCTTATACCGAGGTCTTTCCGGCGTTTTCCGATGAACACGTCGCGCTGTATGCCTCTTCGCCCTTTGCCTATCATGTAAAGACCGCCGAAGGCGCGGCCGTGCGCAGCTTCTTTATCGCAGGCGGCCAAACCTATCCGGCCTGCATCACGTATACCTCCCCAACCGGCGAGCAGTACATTGTCTACACCTTTGACGCCCGTCTTGCGCCGGAGGCCGTGACGCGCAACTACTGTCTGCCGCGCCAAATCGCCGGACTTTTACGGGAATTTGGCAGTTCGCTGCCGCTCGAATGCCACGGTCATCCGGATTTATATGTTTTATGCAAATCCGATGAAAAGCAAACCGTCATCGGATTTTGGAACTGCCATGCAGACTATGCGTCCGGCATTCGCATCAAAACCGCACAGCCGTACAAAAAAGCCAACTTCATCGGCTGTTCCGGCCGCTTGGACAAGGACGTGCTTCTCGTAGACCGTATCGGTGCCTACGAATACGGATTTGTCTTGTTGAAATAACCGCATAAAAACATAACGGGAGCAGTCACGCTTTGTACCTGCTCCCGTTTTCTGCAACTGTTTATGACCAAATCCGGTCGTTGGAAAACTCGGTGTTCCATTCATCCGTCGGCTCAAAGAAGCCGGGGATCTTCGGATTGATATGCTCTTTTAGTAGCTCTTCGTTCAAGTCGTCAAACCCGAGTCCGGGCTTTTCCGGCACACGGATAAAGCCGTCGCGGATAAACGGCTTGTCAATGCCGGTCACCATATCCTGCCACCACGGCACATCCACCGAATGGTATTCGAGCGCAAGCACATTGTGCATAGCCGCCGCCGTATGCACCGCCGCAAGGCAGGCCACCGGGCTTTCCGCCATGTGTACGGCAACCGCCACGCCGTTTTCGTCGGCAATATCGGCGATTTTCTTAAGCTCCAACGCGCCGCCGCAGGTGAGAATATCCGGATGGATCACCGACACGCCGCCGGCTTTGATGAGCGTTTCGAAGCCCTCTTTTAAGTAAATGTCTTCGCCGGTGCAGACCGGAATGCAGGTGGAATTTTTCAAGCGCACGTATTGGTCGGTATACATCCACGGAACCATATCCTCGATCCAGGCAAGGTTGTATTTTTCCATGCGTCTTGCAAAGCGAATGCAGTCTTCCACGCAGATATGGCCGAAATGGTCAATCGCAAGCGGCACGTCATAGCCGATGACCTCGCGCACCTCGCGCACATAATTTTCCAAATAGTCAAGTCCCTTTTCGGTCAGATGAATGCCGGTGAAGGGATGCGCGGTGGTAACGATCTGATAGCTTTTGGTGTGCTTGACCATATCGGCTGTCACCGAACCGCCCTGCACATTGAGAATATGCGGCGCATAGGTTTTCATATCGTCGATAAAGCCGAGCGGCGCATTTAACGTTCCCGGTTCGTCTAATAAAAGACCGATGCCGAGATCCATTTTTAGGAAGGTAAAGCCCATGTCCATCCGCTTTTTTAAGGCGTGTCCCATGTCGGTCCCGGTGTGCTTGCCATCCACATCCGTGTCGCAATACACCCGAATCTCATCGCGGAACTTGCCGCCAAGCATTTGGTAAAGCGGCACGCCATAGGCTTTTCCGGCTAAATCCCATAACGCAATTTCAATGCCCGACACGCCGCCGCCCTGCCGCGACGGGCCGCCGAACTGCTTGAGCTTGCGGAAAATCTTATCGACATTGCACGGATTTTCGCCCAAAATGCGGCTTTTTAACAACAGCGCATAGGTCTTGCTGGAGGCGTCTCTCACCTCGCCGTAGCCGCAGATGCCTTGGTTGGTCATAATTTTTAAGATGGTACAGCGTTTGGGAGCACCGTCGATATCCACAAAACGCATATCCGTAATTTTCAAGTCGCTGGGGTTTGAGAAAGCTGAAAAGCTCATCGTTGCCATCCTTTCGTGTTCCGGTTTGTTCGGCTATTATTATAAAGCATCCGCGGCACTTGTTCTACAACTTTTTCACCGGCTTTTTCAACTTTTTCATTTTTTCTTGAAATTTAACGGAAATTTTCTTGTCGTATCTTGCAAAATCCGGTCGAATCATGTATAATAAGATTGTATATTTTTTGTATGTAGCCTTTCAAAATAAATCCGCCGTTTTCGGCATATAGTGAACCGAAGACCCGTTTGACCGAAGATGCAAACCTTTTAAGGAGGAACCGAAAATTGAACGAACGTAAAAATCTTCCCGATACATATACAACCGAACCGGAAGTGCCGCAAACCGAGCCGTTACGCAAAGCGGTTCAGAACGCCCGTCGCCGCCGCCGCAAAAAGAGAAATACGCTTCTTGCGTCGTTTTTGACGGTCATAGCCTTTGCCGCCATCGGCTTTTTTGCCTTTTTTGAGCTTGGTAAGCACACCGCCGTCACGCCGAAAGCGGAAGAAAGCGAAACGCCGCAGACGGATGCCGAAACGCCGGTTTCCGGAAACGCGGAAAGCACCGTTCAGAACGAAGAAATGCGCGGCGTTTGGATTGCCTCCACCATTAACATCAACTATCCGTCCGAGCCGGGTCTTTCGATGGCACAGCTCAAAGCGGAGCTTGACGATATCGTCAAAAACACCTCCGAAGCCGGCTTAAACGCCATCTTTTTCCAGGTGCGCCCGACCTCGGATGCCCTCTACCCTTCCAAAATTTTCCCGTATTCCAAATACCTAAGCGGCACGCAAGGGCAGGCACCCGACGGAAATTTCGACAGTCTTGCCTATCTTCTCGAAAAAGCCAGAGCCGCCGGGATCGCCGTTCACGCCTGGGTCAACCCGTACCGCGTGACCATGTATGCCTCCGATGAAGCGACGCTCTGCGACACCAATCCCGCAAAGCTCCATCCCGAATACACCGTGAAATATGCCGACGGAAAGACCTATTATAACCCGGCTCTGCCCGAAGTCCGCACGCTTGTGGTGGACGGCGTGCGCGAGCTTGCCGAAAACTATCCGACGCTTGCCGGCATTCACTTTGATGATTATTTTTACCCGTATCCCAAAAACGGCGAAGACTTTGACGACGCGGCGGCTTATGCCGTCTACGGCGGCGGCATGGACAAAGCCGCTTGGCGCCGTGAAAACGTCAATATGCTCATCAAAGCCTCCTATGATGCCGTCAAAGCCATGAACCCGAATATCAAATTTGGCGTTTCGCCCTTCGGCATTTGGGCAAACGACGGCTCGGACACGCCCGAAAAAGGCAGCACCAGCTCGGGGCTCGAAGCCTATTCGTCGCTCTATTGCGACGCGCTTGCCTGGGCAAAGGGCGGCTATGTCGACTACCTCATTCCGCAGCTATACTGGAGCTTTGCCACCAAAGCCGCTCCGTTCGACAACATGGCGCGCTGGTGGAATGCCGCGCTTGACGGAACGGGTGTGACCTATTATATCGGTCATGCCGCCTACAAAGCACCCGATTATGCGGAAAACGAGATCGGCATCCAGGTCGAATTTGCACGCAATCTGCTTTGCTACCGCGGCAGCGTGTTCTATGGCTATGAGGACATCAAGAACAACACCTGCGGCTTGAAGGAAAAGCTTGCGGCACTGTATGCAAAGCCGGTCGTCTACACCGAAAATCCATCCGAAAGCGCAGCCGTTTATCAGCCATACAACAACGCCAATTCCACATCTCCCACCGTTACGCTTGTCGGCAGCAGTGATACGCGCTATCCGCTAACCGTCAACGGCGAAAAGGTTTCCCGCACCAAGAGCGGTTTGTTCTCCTACTACGGAACCGTCACAAGCGGCATCAATGTCTTTACGCTTGTGCAAAACGGTGTCAGCACAACACACAATATCACCTATAAAGCCACACGCAACGCCTCGTCGTCTATCCAATCCTTCTCCAAAATGGAGGTTGTTGACGTTTCTCCGGCATACGAAACCTGGCTTTCTATCGGCGATACACTGAAAATCAGCTGTGCCGCTCCGGCGGGGAGCAAGGTCATCGCAACCGTCGGCGGCATGTCGGTTGAGCTTACCACCAAAACCGGTGCTTCCTCGGTCAAATACACCAAGGCCATCTATACCGGCGAGCTGACGCCGAGCGCCTTTGCCGCAGACGGCCAAACGGTCTCCCTTGGCACAGTGATGGTAACCGCCACGCTCGGCAAGGAAACCGCCTCCAAATCCGGCGGCGTCATCAAGCAAATGGGCGCAAACGCGTTAATTTATGCGGAAGTGACCAACAACTATTCGTATTTGAAGATCGCGCCGAATTCCTCCTTCTACGACGATTATACGCCGGCTTCTGTGGGACTTCGCGACTATGTCAAAGGCCTTACGGACGGCTATTATAAGCTTGCGTTCGGCGGCTATGTAGCAAAAGAGAACGTGAAGCTTGTCGAAGGCGTGGAGTTAAACCGCGGAAAAGTCTTGTCGGTTCACGCAAAGGTCAACGGAACGGATACCATCAACAACAAAAACAATTTCACCGATGTTACCTTTGCCTGCTTGGAAAACGTTCCGGTCAACGCCGTGGCTTCCGCCGGGAAAATCACCGTCACGTTTTACAATTCCGATCCGACCATTCTTCCGGCTCCCGTCATCGAAGCAAATCCCCTTATCAGCATGATCACCGCTGCGGCCGTCGATGACACAACGCTCGTGTATACCATCTACTTAAAAGACGAGTTAAACGCCTACGGCTACAACGTTATTTACGAAAACGGCAACATCATCGTGCGCATGAACAATCCGCAAAAGCTGTCGGGCGACCCATCCCGTCCGCTGGCCGGCAAGACCATCGTCATCGATCCCGGCCACGGCGGAAACGATTCCGGCGCACTCGGCTGCGGAAAGACCAACGAAGCCATGTTAAACTTGGATATATCGCTTCACCTGCGCGACAAGTTGACCGCTTTGGGCGCAACCGTCCTCATGACGCGCTCGGACAACACGACCGTTTCTCTCGAAGAACGCATGGCGTTTTTGAATGAAGCAAATCCCGATCTTGCCGTCGCCATCCATCAAAATTCGATTGCGTCCAGTGCCAACGCGCAAAAGGTGCGCGGCTATTTGGGTTTATATTCCACCGAAGCCGGAAAACTGCTTGCCAAAAACGTTTCCAAAACGGTTTCTGCGGAATTGAACCGCTACGAACGCCCGTATGCCTACCAAAAACTTGCCGTGGCGCGCAACCACCGTTTCCCGTCCACGCTGTGCGAAATGTGCTTCATTTCCAACGTCGAAGAATATGAATGGTCCATCACGCCCGGCAACACCGAACGCAGTGCCGCCGCCGTCGCAAACGGCATTCTCGCCTATTATGCGGCACAGGAGGCTTACCTTGCGTATTAACAAAAAGAAAAACGCGCTTCTCTATGCAGAGCGCTTGGAAAAGCAATATCCGGACGCGGCCTGTTCGCTCGAATACGCCAAAGACCCCTGGCGGCTGTTGGTCATGTCGCGGCTGTCGGCACAGTGTACCGATGCGCGCGTCAATTTGGTTTCCAAAGCCTTGTTCGAGAAGTATCCCGATATGACGGCTCTTGCGCAAGCCGAACTGACGGAACTCGAACAAATCGTCTATCCGTGCGGTCTGTACCGAACCAAAGCGCGGGATATCAAAAAGCTGTCGAACGAACTTCTTACCGACCACAACGGCGTTGTTCCCGACACCATGGAAGGGCTTTTGTCGCTGTCAGGCGTCGGCCGCAAGATTGCCAATCTCATTTTGGGCGATGTGTACGGCAAGGGCGGCATTGTGGCGGATACACACTGCATCCGCATTTCCGGCCGGTTGGGATTGACCGACAGCACCAATCAGGTCATTGTCGAACGGGAGCTTGATAAGCTCATTCCGAAAGACCGGCAAACGGATTTCTGCCACCGGCTTGTTTTGTTCGGCAGAGAAACCTGCTCTGCACGAAGCCCACAGTGCGACAGCTGCTGCCTAAACGATCTTTGCCCCAAAGTCGGCGTAAAAACAACGAAGCCTTAAAAAACGGCCACCGTTTCAACCTGAAAACGGTGGCCATACTTATTCGTTCGGAATAAAATCGGCAAGTCCCAGCTCGCAAAGCAAATACCCGGTATCCGAGCGGTTTTGCTCGGACATCCCGGAAATGGCACGCACATCGTTGCGGAAGGAGGCTCGTGTGCGCGGCGAAAAGGCTCGAAACCAGCGACGGACGCGATAAAGCGGCGTCAGATGCGGATGCTTGCGTAAGATCGGATAGAATTCGCAAAGGGTGGCATACGGAATGCACAGCCGTCTGAGCAAGTAGCCATGCACGCCTTTTTCCTGCTGTTGACGGACGGACATGGTGTTGTTTAAGCTGCCGTATACGCCGCCGTGAAGCACAAAGACCGCCATCCGTTCGGTCACCTCATCGTGCCGTCCGTTAGCAAACCAAACCTCCGCAAGTTTTTCCATGGCTTCGGCAAATTTGTCCACGCCCTCGCCCTCAAGCATGGCCTGCAGCTTTTCTTTGTCATACGGCAGTTTTTTGTTTAATAAGAAGCAATCGATAAATGGGCGCACGCCGCAGCCGCCATGCGCAAAATGTTTGGCGGCATGGGCATAAAAATACGTCAAGAAAAATTCGTTCTCAAATTGATACTCATAGCCGTCCACGACATGGGCATACGTCCAACAATCGTCAAAAATCGTCTGCCGTTCGGTGTCAAACTCATTGACGGAAGCATGCAATTCCACGTGCGTATGCTCTTTATATGTCATAACGACCGTTTCGTCGCTCTCCACCTTAAAGCTGTAACCAAGCTTTTCCGACAGGCACTGAACGGCACGCTCCCGATCGCTTCCATGCACCAAAATGTCAATATCACCGCTGGTACGCATCCATTTTTCGGGATAGTAAGCGCGTATCACAGCACCTTTGAGCGGCACAAACGGAATCGCGGCAGCATTCAGCGTTTCCCGAATCCGGTTTAATTCATGGCGAAAATGCTCATACCGGTAAACGGCGACCAAAACTTCCCTTTTATACAGCTTATATTGCGCCGGATCGGCAAGCAGCCCTTTTTTGATGAGCGCGTCGCCGACAAGATGCGCAAGGTCATGCTGTTTGGCGCGCTTGTACAGACGCGCTAACTGTTCCTCGGTAAGTGCGGGCTGTGAACCGGTTTGTTTGTCCTCGTTTATTGCATCGCCGATAAGATTCATCATGGAATCGATGATGATCCCCATATCATCCCTCTTCTCTGTTATGGCTCGAACAAGCAGACAATGGGTATTGCTATGCATAAGTATACGAAAAATCGTGTTTCCGTATGCGAAACAAGCGTATCAAATGCGTTATTACAGCTTTATCCGCGCACGGATCTCTTTGATTTCGTCGATTTTCTCTTGCGAAACATGGTTTGCATACGAGAGTTCATTTTGAATTTTGCCGGATTTTCCCTGAAGCAGCGCTTTTGCACCTCGGGCGATCCAACAAAACGGCAGTAAAAACGGTGCTTTTTTTAAGATCGGATAGGCGGTCGTCATCATCGGATAGGAGAGAAAAAATCGTTTGAACGCATACGCAAGCGCACTGCCATTTTTTGCTTTTTCCACGGCAATGCTGTTTTCTGCCGTACCGTAAACGCCGCCGTTAAAAATATAGTTCAAAACCAGTTCGGAAAAATCGTCCGGCTTGTTATCCGTAAAGCACCGGTTGGCCACGCCGCTCATTTGGACGGCAAATTCATAAATGCCCGCTTTTTCAAGCAGCTCTTTGGCGCATGAGCACGGCGCATCCATCTTATGCTCCATCACCCAAACATCCATGAGCGACCGAATGCCGCAGCCGCCGGAAAGAAAATGATGCGCCATATGGGCATACATATGAAACACAAAAAACGGCTTGGTGAAATCATAGCGGCTGTTTTGGGCGGGTGCCGCATAGTCCCAGGCGCACTTCAGAACCTTATCCAAAAACGCTTTGTCTTCCCGAATATTAAAATGCAGTTCTAACGGCGTTTTGTTCGGGCAAATAACGGGTATGTCGTGATAACGCTTATTGCCGCATATATATCCCTTATCCTTCAAGCAAGCGACAACAGAATCAAGCTGTTTTTCCTGCACAAGAATATCGATATCACAGCTGACACGCATCCGTTCATCCGGATAGTATGCGCGGATCACCGCGCCTTTTAACGGGATATACGGTATTTTTTCTTGGTCGAAAATGCCGCACACCTGCTCAAAGGCATAGTTCATCCGCTCTTGCTTGCAAAGCGCAAGAACTTCCTCCTGCTGCAGCCGTTCGCGAAACTCTTCATTCGAAACCGCAAGCTTGTTCTTATACACAAATTTGGATAAAACCTGCGCTAAATCATGCTTTTTGGCCAAACGATACAGAAAGACAAGCGCGTCCTCCGTGATTTTGGACAGCAGTGCCGCGCTTGCTTCGGCTTCGTTCAATTCCGTATAGAGTATTTCGATTAAAAGCTGTTGAATTTCCCTCGCGTCCATATATGCACCTGCAACTTTATTTTCTCCAAACCATCTTATTGACGATTCCGGTATACGATTGAATGATCTTGACTACCTTAGTCGATACGTTTTCCTCCACATAGTCGGGAACGGGTATACCGCTATCGCCCGAAAGGTTCATCGCCACCGCCGTGTCCACCGCCTGCAAAAGGCTGTGTTCGTCTATGCCGGCTAAGATAAAGCAAGCCTTATCGAGTGCTTCCGGACGCTCGGTCGAGGTACGGATGCAGACGGCCGGGAACGGATAGCCGATGCTTGTGAAAAAGCTGCTTTCTTCGGGCAGTGTGCCGCTGTCCGAAATCACGGCAAAAGCGTTCATCTGAAGCTTGTTGTAGTCATGGAAGCCGAGCGGCGTGTGCATCCGAACGCGCTCATCAAGCGGAAAACCGGTCGCCTCCAGCCGTTTTGCGGAACGCGGATGGCAGGAATAGAGGATGGGCATATCGTATGTTTCCGCAAGCTTGTTGATGGCCGTAAACAGGCTTAAAAAGTTCTTTTCCGTGTCGATGTTTTCTTCGCGGTGAGCCGACAGCAGCATATACTTTTTCGGTTCGAGGCCGAGGCGGTCAAGCACGTCGCTCGCCTTGATCTCTTCTAAGTTTTGATGAAGCACCTCCGCCATCGGAGAGCCGGTCACATAGGTGCGTTCCTTCGGCAGACCGCATTCATGCAAATACCGGCGTGCGTGTTCGCTGTACGCAAGGTTGACATCGGAAATGATATCCACGATCCGGCGGTTGGTTTCTTCGGGCAGACACTCGTCCTTGCAGCGATTTCCGGCTTCCATGTGAAAAATCGGAATGTGCAGACGCTTTGCGGCAATTGCGGAAAGGCAGGAGTTTGTGTCTCCCAAAATGAGAAGCGCATCCGGCTTGATTTGGTTCATTAACTTGTAGGAGGCGTTGATGATATTGCCGACGGTGGCACCGAGATCGTCGCCGACCGCGTCCATATAGACCTCCGGATCGGCAAGCTTCAGATCCTTAAAAAACACACCGTTCAAATTGTAATCGTAATTCTGACCCGTGTGCGCAAGAATGGTATCAAAATACTTGCGGCACTTGCCGATAACGGCGGCAAGGCGGATGATTTCGGGACGTGTGCCTACAATAATTAACAGTTTTAATTTTCCGTCATTTCGGAATTTAACGTCGCTGTAATCGAGTTTTATGTTCATTTCCATGTTTCTACCACCTCAAAAAATGTGTCGGGATGCTTCGGGTCAAACAGTTCATTGGCCCACATAACCGTCACAAGATTGTCTGTTTCGGAAAGATTGATAATGTTGTGCGTATAACCGGGCAGCATATGAACCGCTTCGATCTTCTCGCCCGACACTTCAAATTCCAGCACTTCGTCCGTTCCGATCTTTCGCTGGCGTATTAGTCCATGACCGGCAACCACGATGAAAAACTCCCATTTGGTGTTGTGCCAATGCTGTCCCTTGGTAATGCCGGGCTTGGAGATGTTGACGCTGAACTGACCGCAGTTTTCGGTTTTGAGAAGCTCGGTAAAGCTGCCTCGGGCATCTTCATTCATCTTCAAAGGGAACGACACCTTTTCTTTCGGCAGATAGCTGAGATAGGTGCTGTACAGCTTCTTGGCAAAGCTGTTCGCCGGAATTTCCGGCATCATCAGTGTCGTCGCCTGTGCCTTGAAGGCGTCAAGCAAATCCACAATTTCACCGAGCGTCACCCGATGCGTGACCGGTGCGGCACAGTATTTGCCGTCAGCGCAGGGCACGGTCTGAAGGCCGTCGAAGGTGCAGCGGTGTTCCTTTCCTTCAAGCGCATCTAACATTTCGGTCACAAGGTCATCGATATACAAAAGCTCTAACGATGCGTTCCGGTCATTGACCGTGATCGGCAGGTCTCTTGCCATATTATGGCAAAACGTCGCAACAGCCGAATTGTAGTTTGGTTTACACCACTTGCCGAACAGATTCGGAAAGCGATAGACAAGCACCTCCACGCCGGTTTCTTCGCCATAGGCAAACGAAAGCTCTTCCCCGGCCTTTTTGCTGCGTCCGTAGTCGCTGTCATAGCGGCCGATACAGGTTGCCTGAATGGACGAAGAAATCATCACGGGACACGTGTTGCCCTGCTTTTTGAGCGTATCAAACAGCAAGGACGTAAAACCGAAATTGCCTTTCATAAAGTCTTCGGCGTTCTGCGGACGGTTAACACCGGC
>OIWM01001654.1_pt1 | contig 20998 bp, 17 predicted proteins | sample 1587451 | NCBI WGS metagenome assembly OIWM01 (sample SAMEA3888907, study PRJEB22519) | human gut metagenome | biome: human gut; feature: human-associated habitat; material: faeces | place: Denmark | collected 2011
GGGCAGAAAACTGTTCGGACTTTTCTCATATAGTCCAAAGTTGCGGTAGAATTGTTCACAAGTTTTATGGTATAATTTAAATGCAAAATTGAGAAACAAATCCCGATTTCTTGAGGGAAGGTGATAGTACGAATTATATGATAAAAGGTATACAAGCACTTAAAGAATCGTTTTTCTTAGGTATCATAATTTATATTGTTATTTTTGTGTTGCTGTATCTTTTCAAAAAACGCAGAACTATCTCATGGAATTATATGTTTGAGGGAATATTCTGCATTTACTGCGTTACGCTTCTCAACCTAACGGGGATTTTCACACTAAGTTATAGTCTGAATGGTCCTTTCAATTATAATTTGCTTCCGTTTATTGGGAGTTCTATTGTCCCTATATTGCTTAACTTCGCTTTGTTTTTTCCTCTTGGTTTTTTGTTGCCGCTTATTTTTCGTTCCTGTAGAGGGAATTGGAAAAAGGTGGCGATTATTAGCGGTTTAATCTCATTCTTGATTGAACTATTACAGTTGTTTGGCGGCAGATATGCGGAAATGGAAGATTTTCTAATCAATACCTTGGGCGGATTTTCAGGCTATATTGTCTGTACCGCCATATGCGAAAGAAAGACAAATCGCCGAAAAGCAGTTGTTTCCATTGTTACACTATGTTTGACCCTTGCACTTTGTTTGATTGGAATTTATGCAGTGGGGGACAATGAAAAACAGCTACCGGATGGACTGTCTGCTGTCGAAAATAGCATTGCTGAAATCAATGTTTATTCTGAGGGAGAAGAACGGAGCATTAGCATTGATTCCTATCAATACCGCTCTTTTGCAAGTCAGATTTCCAATTGCGGCGGTCATTTGCTGGAAATCCAAAAAACTTCTGAAGGTGAAATTTGGAATGATACAGACTGCTTTATCGAAATAATATATACTGCTGACCAGACGATAAAGTTTGAAAATGCTGAGAATTTCTCCATTGAACGTGCTGACAGACTTTTATATAATGCCGACAAAAATGTTCTATATTGGGGTGAGGCAGGTTATCAGAACTGTTTGGACTATACAAAAATGAATGAAGAAATGCAGGCACATAAAGAAGAAATATTGAAAGGATATGAAGAGTTGTCTACTTCAATTCGTGATTGCTTTAACCAGTAACAATTTCAGCTTTCTGTGCGGCCTTTATGAAGGCGGCCTGATGGAGCAGGCAATAAGGAAGTGAAGATGCGACAAATTCCCGTTTGCTGAACTGAACACAAAAAATGAACATCGAAAATCAGACCGTTGACTGGTCGCACTATGCGAATAGTTAACGGCCTTTTTTTATCCTCAAAATCAAGAAAAGGGGTCAAGCACAATGACAAAACTGAAAACCCTTGAACAGCTCCGAGCCGAGAAAGAGCGAGTGGAAAAGCAGCTTGCGCAGGAACAGCACAAGCTGGAGCGTCTGGAGAACTGAAAGAAGTTTCTGGAATAGGGCGTACAAGCCGTAATTTCGTCAGAAACGAAAAAAGACCACGCAGCCCAGCGGGGCCGCGACGCCTCGGAACAGCGACGCGCATGAGCGCATCGCTGTTCCGAAGGCTTTCTGCGTTCTTCAGGAGCGTCTCCGACCAAGACCCAAAAGCGGCAAAGTTTGCCGTTTTAAACCCCGGCCACGCAGGGTTTCCGAAACGTGTGGAACGCTCCGAGGGTAGTAATAGCGCCCCATCCGAAACGCCCCGTGTTTCGCCGTGTGAGCCGTTGTGTGCGATCCTTTGAGCAAAGGCGAGTGCGTACCCGCTTTCACTCGTGAAAGCGAACGTGGGGCGGTTGTAGGAGAAGTTGAAAAGCGGTTGGGGATAAAATTTATGGTGGCAGCTTTGCCGAATTATTCTCTTCTGCTGGTGTTGAGGGTTCACAGAGAACCGGGAAATGTATGTATATAAAAGCGTGGTGGAATAAAAGGGATATCGCCGGCAGCACAAGACCACGCTGTGGACGAGGGAGGGAAGGCCCCTGTTTTGCCGTGTGAGCCGTTGTGTGCGATCTTTCGCCGAAAGCCGAGTTGTGTACCCGCTTTCGCCTGCGAAAGCAAACGTGTGCCGTTTGTGAGAGAAGTTGAAAATCGGGATGAGAAACGGTTGGGAACAGCGTTGTGGCGGTAACTTTTTGGCGATAGTTGCGGGAACGATTTTGAGCGAAAAGCCGAACTTTTTAAGCCGGATTTTTGGACGGGGAAGGCCGTTCGATTTTAGCACAAGATAAAGGGCCGCAGTCGCAAGCGCCCGCAGCCCGCCCACAAAGCCCCGCAGTGCGGGGCTTTCCGAGGTTTTGAAACCGCAGTCTAAGGTGCACCTTGCGAGGTGTTTTCGCAGTCTTTGGTGAACGTGAGGGGCGTCAGACCCCCGTGACAGCGGACTTTTCAAGGTGGACATTCCGCAGGCGTTTGAGGAAATCGCAGTTTTCAACTACTCAAAAAAGTGATTTCCAAGTAAGAGCGATTTTCAGCGCAGATCGTACATATTTTGCGCCGCTGTAGACAATGGAGAGGGCTTCTTGACCGTTCGAAAATCGCACCGCTGTAACCAAAGAAGAACGCCTCCGGCAGCGCAAAAATTGCGTCGCCATAGACAAAGATAAGGCGGCGCGGCTCCGAGGTGCAAATGATAACTTTCTGATAACAGTTCGACTTTCGGGTAGCTTTGTTCCCTTGGTTACGGTATTGTTCGTTGCGAAAGGGGCTGATATCATGCCGAAAAGACGAGCAAACGGGGAGGGGAACATCCGAAAGCGCAAGGACGGTCGATGGGAGGGCCGGTATACAGTCGGTCACGATCCGGAAACCGGCAAAGCCATCATCAAAAATGTCCTCGGCAAGACGCAGGCCGAGGTCAAGGAAAAGCTGAAAAAAGCCATCGAGGAAAACGTCGGCATCGACTACGGACGGGCCAAGACCTACACCGTGGGGAGTTGGCTGGAGGTCTGGATGGAAAACTATGCGAAAATCAAGCTGCGCCCATCGACCTTCAAAACCAGCCAAGGCTTTCTGAAAAACCACATCAAGCCGCAGATCGGCGGCATCCCGCTGGCAGACCTGACCTCTCTGGACTTGCAGCGGTTCTACAAGCATCTGCTGGACGGTGGCCGAGTAGACCGCATCGAAGCGAAAAAGAAGCCGAAAGGTCTGGCTCCCAAAACGGTACGGAACATCCATCAGATGATCGGTTCGGCGTACAACCTCGCCATGGAGCAGAATTTGGTGAGCAAGAATCCAACGCAGGGCTGCGCCCTGCCAAAGGTGGAGCACAAAGAGATGAAAACCCTGACCGCCGACCAACTCAGCGCCTTCTTCCGGGAGGCCAGAGACAGCGGCGTGTACGAGCTCTACTACCTCGACCTCGCCACGGGCCTACGGCGGGGCGAACTGTTGGGACTGAAATGGACGGACGTTGATCTCGACCGTGGTGTGCTGAAAATTCAGAGAGCCATCTCGCGGCAGAACGGCAAGGTGGTCGAAGCCCCACTGAAAACGAAAAACGCCTACCGCACCCTGCCGCTGTCGGCAGACGCGATAAGCGTTCTGAAAATGCAAAAGTGCAAGGTGAACAGCGAATGGATATTTCCGTCACCAACAGGAGGCCCCATGTCACCGGACAGCGTCCTGCACATGCTCCAGCGGGTGCTGAAACGGGCGGGGCTGCCCCGCATCCGATTCCATGACCTCCGACACACCTTCGCGACGATGGCACTCCAGAACGGTGTGGACGTGAAAACGGTGTCCTCAATGCTCGGTCACTACTCCGCAGGCTTCACGCTGGACACCTACGCCCACGTCACCACCGACGCGCAGATGAAAGCCGCCCAGACGATGGGCAATATCCTATCCCGTGCTGTCTGACGGTTTCCGCTACCCGCTCCCGTTGGGGTCAGCGTTTGGGTCAGGAAAAAGCAGCCTCCGAAAATAGCAACTTATGAAAAACAAAAGTCCTCGAAATCAGACGATTTCGAGGACTTTTGGTACGCCGTGAGGGATTCGAACCCCCGGCCTTCTGGTCCGTAGCCAGACGCTCTATCCAGCTGAGCTAACGGCGCGTGTCTCATATCGGACAACGGTGTTATACTACCACAGCTTTCAGGGAAATGCAAGAGGAAATTTCAAATTTTTAGAAAAAATTTGGGGACAGGTCAAAACAATGAATTTGACAAGGGGCGTGTGGCAAGGGTAAAATATCATTGATTTTGATTTTTTGCAAGGAGCACACTATGGAAAACACGTTCAAAGGCAGTAAAAACTATGTGGCGAGCCCGGAGCTGATGAATGCGGTGAACATCGCGATGGCGCTCAAAAAACCGCTTCTCATCAAGGGTGAGCCGGGCACGGGAAAGACGATGCTCGCCGAGGCTGTGGCCGAGGCGTTGGGCAAAAAGCTCATCATCTGGAGCGTCAAGTCCACGACGAAGGCCCAGGACGGCCTGTACGTCTACGATGTGGTGCAGCGTTTATACGACAGCCAGTTCGGCACATCCGGCGTGGACGATATCGCAAAGTATATCAAGCTCGGCAAGCTCGGCGAGGCGTTTTCCGCCGACGAGCAGGTCGTGCTGCTGATCGACGAGGTCGACAAAGCAGACCTCGAGTTCCCGAACGACCTTCTTTGGGAGCTCGACAAGATGGAATTCTACATTCCCGAGACGAAGAAGACCATCAAGGCCAAGCACCGTCCCATCGTCATCATCACCTCGAACGCGGAAAAGGAGCTGCCGGACGCGTTCCTGCGCCGCTGCATCTTCCACTATATTGAATTCCCCGACCAGCAGCAGATGGAAAAGATCATCCGCGTCCACTTCGATCATGTCGACGAGACGCTTTTGATGCAGGCGATGCAGGCGTTCTACTATATCCGCTCGATCGACTCGGTGGAGAAAAAACCCTCGACATCCGAGCTTGTCGACTGGATCCGCGCGCTCGAGCTTACCGGCGTGGACACGTCCCGCATCACGAAGGAGATCCCGTTCATCGGGGTGCTCCTCAAAAAGGACAAGGATATCTCCACCGTGCAGCGCCGACTGAGAAGATAAGAACGCCATGTTTACTGGATTTTTCTACCTTCTGCGCGCGCACGGCTTTCGCGTCAGCCTGAATGAGTGGATGACGCTCATCGAGGGGCTGATGCTGGACCTGCAGCACGATTCGCTCACGGGCTTTTACGAGCTCTGTCGCGCGGTGCTCGTCAAGTCCGAGGCGGATTACGACAAGTTCGACCAGATCTTCCTTGAATACTTCGACGGCGTGCCATATCAGGACGAGCTTCCCAAGGAGCTGATGGACTGGCTCAACAACCCTGCCGCCGCAATGGAGGAGTTCCGCAAGTTCCTGCGCACGCAGGGCTATGAGGAAAAGAGCATTGAGGAAATTCTCAAAATGTTCGAAGAGCGCCTCAAGGAGCAGACCGAGGAGCACAACGGCGGTTCGTACTGGATCGGCACGAACGGCTACTCGAATTTCGGCAACAGCGGCCACAGCCCGCAGGGCATCCGCGTGGGCGGGCAGAGCATGTACCGCCGCGCATTTCAGGTGGCGGGGGAGCGCAGGTTCCGCGACTTTCGCAAGGACAACGTGCTCGACATCCGCCAGTTTCAGATGGCGTTCCGCCTGCTGCGGCAGTACTCCGAGCAGACACAGGAGGCCAAAACGGAGTTCGACGTGGATGGGACCGTGCGCGAGACCTGCGACAACGCGGGAACGCTGTCGGTCTGCTACAAGCGTCCGCGCAAGAACACCGTCAAGGTACTGATGCTGATGGATTCCGGCGGCTCAATGGACTATTATTCGAACCTCTGCTCCATGCTCTTTCAGGCGGCGCGGCAGTCAAACCACTTCAAAGAGCTGCACGTTTACTATTTTCATAACTGCATCTATTCAAATGTTTATACCGACCCGCGCATGTACCGCGAGCACGCGGTGTCGACGGACCGGATCTTGCAGAACTTCGGCAGTGAGTACAAGGTCATTCTCATCGGCGACGCTTTGATGGATATGTACGAGCTGACGGAAAAGCGCTACGACTTCCGCGCAGGCGAGGTGAAGTGGTCGGGCCTTGACCAGATCAAGCGCTTCCGCGAGCACTATGATCACCTGATTTGGCTCAATCCCGAGGAGCCCCCGCGCTGGGGAGGCTACTGGGGCGAGAGCTACGGCTATATCGCAAGGGCGGTAGACATGTACCCGCTGACCGTCGACGGTCTCGAGCGCGGCATGAAAAAGCTGCTTGTGAACCGGTAAAGGAATAAAAAAGAGGACGGGAGTTACCCGCCCTCTTTTTTGACCCACGGCGGCAAAATTGGTGTCCAAACGGAACAATTTCGCCCGATGGGGAAAGACAAGCGGCAAAAGCTGTGGTATACTGCCAGACAGTTAGAGATGACTAACCTGAAAAGACAGGAGCGGAAGAGATGACCGCAGAGAAATTATTGGAGCATCAGGGCGCTATTTTGCTGGCGCAGAGCGACGGCTGCGCGGTCTGGCAGTTTCGAAACGAGACCGGCGACGGTACGATGACCACCTATGAGATCTTTTCGGGCGTGATGCTCGCGTTCAACGACTTTCACATGGAGCGTTACGAGTGCGATTTTGTGGCCGACCGGCGGATGCTCGCCATCGACCACTGCCGCGAGGGGCGCATGGATTACGCCGCGAGCGACAACTTGGTCGCCTACACGGCGGCGGGGGATACGTCGCCGATAAACTCGCCGCCCTCCAGCAGGAGCTCTACAAGGACTTCGTCACGACCGACGAGCTCGCCAAGGCGAGCGACGCCCGTGCCCTTGCCACCGAGAACGGCAAGGCCATGGCCGAAAAGGCGCACAAGCTGGGCGTTGAACTGGTCGAGTACATCACGAAGGACGACGCGCTTGAGCCCGGTCACTTCACCGATGTCAAGGCCGGTGCCTACTATGAGGACGCTGTGAAATGGGCGGTCGACAAGGCCGTTACCTCCGGCAAGACCGTGACGACCTTTGCTCCCAACGAGTCCTGCACCCGCGCGCAGGCCGTCACGTTCCTGTGGCGCGCCGCCGGCAGCCCCGAGCCGACCGCAAGCGAGATGACCTTCACCGACGTGAAGGCGGACAGCTACTACTATAAGGCCGTTTTGTGGGCCGTCGAGAACAAGATCACCTCCGGCATGAGCGACACGCTGTTCGCGCCCGACGCGACCTGCTCGCGCAGCCAGATCGTGACGTTCCTGTACCGCATGCAGAACAGCCCTGAGAGCAAGGCAGAGAATCCGTTCACCGATGTCAAGGCGGACGCCTACTACGCAAACGCCGTCCTGTGGGCCGTGGAAAACGGCGTGACCACCGGTGCGAGCGCGACGACTTTCGACCCCGCGGGCGACTGCACGCGCGGTCAGATCGTCACCTTCCTCTATCGCTGCCTGAGCAAGTAAGCGGCAAAAGCAAACAGGAGAGCCCCCGAAGATTTTCTTCGGGGGCCCTTTTTGCGGAACAGTCGGGAGAAATATCAACAGAAGTTGATGCTGCGTTGAGAAAGAGTTCATCTACTTGCGGTAAAAATATAAAATCTGATGTTGTAAGTTCCGGCGGGGATGCCCGCAGATGAGGTTTTTATCTTTCAGGAAGGAAGAAACGAACGATGCGAGTGAAGATTATTTCCGACAGCACGTGCGACCTGTCGCCCGCGCTGCTCGAGCACTATGATATTGCCGTCACGCCGCTGTGCGTCATCAAGGACGGCAAGGACTTCCACGATGGTGTGGACATCACGCCCGCCGACATTTTTGCCCACGTGGACGGCGGCGGAGACCTTTGCAGCACGTCGGCGGTCAGCCAGTACGAGTACGGCGAGATGTTCGCGCGCTACGCGAACGAGTATGACGCGGTGGTGCAGATCACCATCGGCGCGAATTTCTCCTGCTGCTATCAGAATGCCTGCGCCGCGGCGCAGGAGTATGCGAACGTCTTTGTGGTCGATTCGGAGAATCTGAGCACCGGCCAGGGCCTCCTGGTCGTCGCGGCGGCGAAGCTCGCCGAGCAGGGCCTTTCCGGCGCGGAGATCGCCGAGCGCGTGCGCGCGCTCGCGCCTAAGGTCGAGGCGAGCTTTTTGATCGAGCGCCTCGACTACATGCGAAAGGGCGGCCGCTGCTCGGCTGTGGCCGCGCTGGGCGCGAATCTTCTGCACCTGAAGCCCTGCATCGAGGTGCGAAACGGCAAGATGGCCGTGTGCAAGAAGTACCGCGGCTCGTTTGAAAAGTGCATCCGCCAGTATGTAAAAGAGCGCCTTGACGGGCGCGAGGACATCGCGCCGGAGCTCGCGTTCATCACCCACGCGGCGGCGGACGCGAACGTCGTGGCCGCGGCGAAGGAGGAAGCGGCACAGTACGGATCGTTTGAGACCGTCGAAGAGACGCAGGCAGGCTGCACCGTCTCGTGCCACTGCGGCCCGAACACGCTCGGCATCCTGTTTGTGAGAAAGTAAAGGAGAAACCACCGTATGGCTCGCCATACGGTGGTTCTTTTTCAGCATTTTGCGCTTTTTCGCCAAAAGATGACCGCGAGCGCGGTGCAGACCGCGATGGCGGCGGCATAGGGGATGACGAGCAGAAACGCGGTGCTCGCCGGTGCGCTGTAGGAAGCGTAGCGGATGCCCCAGAGCATGTCGCAGTAGTTGAATGCGACGGCGGCGCACATCACGTCGGAGAGCAGGATCGCCAGCACGGCGAAGGTGCGGGACAGAGCTTTCATAGAGAGACCTCCCTGTTTATTTGTGTTTCGTACTTTTGAGCAGCAGCGCCGCGCCCGCGGCAATGGCCGCGACGCAGAGCAGCAGAAAAATGCCACTGCCGTCGATGCGGATCATCGACGATCCGCTGATCTGCGCGGGAACGGACGGGACAAGGATCGACAAAACGCCATAGACGATCAGCGCGGCCGCGCCGCCGAAGCAGAGAATGAGGCTCAAAAGCCGCATCGTCCGGTGCTCCTCCTGCGCTTCGGCGGGCGCGGCATCCGGCGCACCGTCTTTTAGAAGGTAGTCGAGCGAGACGCCGAAGTAATTGCTCAGCGCGAGGAGCTTGTCGCTCTCAGGCATCGCGCTGCCGCTCTCCCATTTGGAGATGGCCTGACGCGAGACGTTCAGCGCCTCCGCGAGCTGCTCCTGCGAAAGACCGCTCTTTTTGCGCAGTGCATAGAGTTTTTCAGGTAGTGCCATGGTTCCTCCTTTCGCAAAGAGCATAACGTTATTGCGCGCAAAACGCCATGTATTGCAGTAGGCAATCGCGCAACCGTGGGTAGCAATGAAGACTTTTTGCGGAAAACAGTCCTGTTTTCACCCATTTTACCATGCGGAGGGGAAAGCGCCAGCGGAGAGCAAAAATCGCCCGAACAGGAATTTGTTCGGGCAATTTTGGTTCAGTTCTGTTCCTCGGAGGGGGTGTTCTTCTTTTCAAGCTCCGCGCGCAGCATGCGGTTTTCAGCCTGCAGGGCGTCGAGCTTGTCATTCAGCGGGGCGAGCTGCTTTTTGAGCTCGCGCGCGACGATGCCCTGATAGAATTTGTACCGGCTCGCTGTGCCGGCTGCGGCGCACACGACAGTCACGCCGCCGGCGATGAGGCCGGCCTTTTTCCAGTCGACCTTGCGGACGACTTGCAGCACGGCGCGCTGGTCGAGCTTTTTGCCGCGCAGCGGCGCGGGCGCAGCGCTCTCCGCGCGCACGGGGAGAATGTGGATGGTTTCGAGCATTTTCATCGGATCGTCCTCCTTGATCCATGTTATTTTTCGACTCTAAAGGTATCATGCCGCATGCGGAATGTCAACTGCGGGGATGCGTTGCAATGGATAGAAAAACGTGCTATGATGACCGAAGATTTTTGATTCGAAAGGAAGCGAGGGGAGCGATGCTCCCGCGTTGACATGATCGCGATTCTGCTTGCGCCGGTGTACCTGCTGGCGAATTACTATTTACTGCGCCGCGTGATGGGCTGGGTGAAGGCCTGGTTCCCGTTTTTCCGCACAGCGCGCCACTGGGCGCTGCCCGTGGCTGTGCAGGCGTTTCTGGCCTGCTCCATCGTCATCGCGTTTTTCCTGCCGGAGGGGCGGGCGCGGCGCGTGATGAAGCTCATCGGCAACTACTGGCTCGGCGTACTGCTGTATGTGCTGCTCGCGGTCATCGCAGCGGACCTGCTGCGGCTGCTGCTGGGGTACGTGCTGCCGTTCAAGCACATTTTCGTCACGACACAGATGCACCGCATCGCGGGCTGTGTGTGCGCACTGGTCATTTTGATCGCATCCATTTGGGGCGTCGTCAACGCGCGCATCATCCACGTGACGCCGTATGACGTGACGGTCGATAAGACTGTTGAGGGCATGGACGAGATGAAGGTTGTGCTCGTGGCCGACCTGCACCTTGGCTACAACATCGGCGAAAAGCAGATGCAGCAGATGGTAGACAGGATCAACGAACAGGACGCCGACCTCGTCGTCATCGCGGGAGACATCTTCGATAACGAGTGGGAGGCGGTGGAAGACCCTGAGACCATCGTCACCACGCTGCGCAGCATCCGGTCGAAATACGGCGTTTACGCCTGCTACGGCAACCACGACATCGAAGAGCCGGTCCTCGCAGGCTTCACCTTCCGCCAGAGCGAGAAGAAGGAGAGCGACCCGCGCATGGACGAATTTTTGAAGAACGCGAACATTACGCTCCTGCGCGACGAGGGCACGCTCATCGACGGAAAGTTCTACCTTTATGGGCGCCCCGACGCGCACCGCCCGGGCCGCGGCATCGAGACGCGCAAGACGCCCGATGAGATCACGGCAGGTCTGGACAAGGATAAGCCCATCATTGTCCTCGACCACCAGCCCAAGGAGCTGCAGGAGCTTGCGGACGCGGGCGTCGACATAGACCTCTGCGGCCACACGCACGATGGACAGATGTTCCCGGGAAATCTCACCATCAAGCTGATGTGGGAAAATGCCTGCGGGTATCTCCAAAAGGGAAAGATGCACAACATTGTCACCTCCGGTGTCGGCCTGTTCGGACCCAACATGCGCGTGGGGACAAAAGCAGAGATTTGTCCTATTACCATTCATTTTGCAAAGAATTAAAGGCTCAGGAAGCCGTTAGAAATTCCCTGCGGCCGCGCAGGGGGAGCGGTTAAGGGGGATATTCTCTTTCCTCGGAAAGAGAATATCCCCCTTTGACCCCCAAGAGAAAGGGATTTGATTGGCAGTCTCGGGCTCGAAGGGGCTTTTTGCTTCCGGAATGCAACTGCCTGCACGCGGCGGAGCCGCATTAGAGCTGCTATACGATTTGGTCTACTTCTATTATCCGCTGCCGCTCTGCCAGTCTCGTGGCAGTGCAGCCTAATTTCCGTCTACCGAGGTACTCATCAATGCGGCGAGTGCAATAATGCCGCATTCGGCACGCAGTCTGCCGCCCAGCTACCGTCACTCGCGCCTCACGATAGTAAGGCGCGGTTGCAAACGAAAACGAATCGTAGGGGCTCATGGCGAAGCCATGTACACCGCACCCGATTGCGCAGCGCGTGCAGTTCTTCAAGCCCAACGCCGACAATGGCGGGGTCAAGGGGCAAGGCCCCTTGCGTTCTCTTGGGGGATTTAAAGGGGGACATTCTCTCACGTGAGAGAATGTCCCCCTTTGCTCGCTTCCCCGCGTCAGGCGGGGAAAACCGCAGCCCTTTCGGGACGCAAAAAAGAAGGGACCACCGTTCGGTGGTCCCCAATTTTTTACAGCTTGCGGAAGCGCTCCGCAATGACCGCCGCCGCGTCAGCGGTCGACAGCGCACCGGTGTCAAGGTAAAGATCATACCCCTCCGGCGCGCCCCAGGCCTTGTGGGTGTAGCTCTCGTAATACTTGCGGCGCTGCTTGTCCATCTTGCGGATCAGGCGGATGGCCTGGTCGCGCGTGAGCTTTTCCTGCGCCATTTTGCGCTGGATGCGGTGCTCGTCCGGCGCGGCGACGAACACGGTGAGAAGCCTCACGTCCTCGCCGCGCAGCACATAGTCTGCGCAGCGCCCCACGAACACACACTCCTCGTGGCGGGCGATGCGGCGGATCTCGTGGCTTTGCAGGGCGAAGAGCACTTCGCTCGTCGGTTTGCCGCGCAGCACATGGTGGTTGCCCTCGTGCACGGTCTGGAAGAGGTAGGGGTTGGTCGCCTTTTCGTCCGAGGGGGAGAGCGTTTTTTCCGAAAGCTCGCCGTACTCGCACGCGAGGCGGATCAGCTCGCGCTCATAGACGCGGATGCCGAGGAGATCCGCTGTTTTCACGGCCACTTCGTGGCCGCCGCTGCCGAACTGGCGGCTGATGCTGATGATGCGATTTCCCATAGTATGAATCTCCCTCCGCTTTTCTATTGTTTCAGCGCGTTGAGCGCCGGCTGGGGAATCGAGAATGCACGATCCGCCGGCGTGATGACGGCGGAGAGCGACACCGGAGCGTCGGAGAGGATGAGGTGCAGCGCGCCGCTGCACGAGATGTTGACGGACTGGAGCTCGCCCTGCTCGCTCACGCGGACGGAGATGCGCCCGGAGGAGAAGGTCACATTCTGCGCCTTGATGTCCGGCGCGATGGCGGCGGCGAGCTCGCTCATCGCGTCGGAGTCGAGCGAAAGACCGTAGAGATAGCCGTCGCTTACCTTATCGCAGCCCGCGCTGCCGTTCAGAATGGACTGGTAGCAGAGGTCAATGAGCGACGTGGCATCGACGAGCTGCTGGCTCGCGGTGTCGACACTGTTGCCGTCCGCGTCGCAGATCTTGCTGCCGGAGAAGTAGACGGCGAGGGTGTTTTTTTGGATGCTGCCGTAGCTCTGGCCGTCGATGCTGCTGCGGTCGTACTGGAGCGTGCTGTTCAGCACGATCGGGCCGCAGTCGGCGGAAAGAGCAATGTCGGCGGACAGATCGTCCACGGTCAGCTCGCCCCAGGCACCCAGCAGACGGAGCGCGTTGTCCGTCAGCGTGGAAGCGTCGTCATTGCTGCCCGAATGGATGGCGGTGAGCACATCGTCGGGGATCACCGGCGCGAGCGCGTCGGTGAAGTGCGCGGCGGCCTCCACGCGAAGATCTCCGGAGTTTTCCGCCGTGAAGCTTACGTCCATCAGCTCGCCGCTCTCGGCGGTGAGATCCACGCGGATCGCGGAAAGCGATGCGGCGTTCGCGATCTCGTCCGAGGTGAGAAGACGCAGCAGTGTGCTCGCGTCGTCGCCCTCAGCGGTGAGGGTGTAGCGCTTTTCCTGCCCATCAACGGATTTCGTCACCGTGAGCGTGCGGCAGAGCTCGGCGGTCTCATCCATGAGCTCGGCGTAATTTGGGAATGCGCCGCCGACAGCGTAGGACTTGCCGTTTTCAAGGTAGATCGCGCCGTCTGCGTAGTAGAGCGCCGCGCCGTCGCGGTCGATGCAGGTGATGGGAGCGCCGTCCTTCTTCGTGCGGGCGACGGAGGCATCCGCGCTCAGGCTGATTTTGCCATAGGAGGCGTCGACCGTGACGTCCATGGTCATCGGGTCCTCTTTGACACGCGCCTCGACAAGGCGGTAGGCTTCGAGGTCCTTCTTAAAGTCGGAGTGGAGGAAGAACGCCGCAGCCGCGCCGAGCAAGACTAAAATCGTGATGAGAATAGGGAGGAAGCGGCGGTGCCTGCGCTTTTTCGGCGCGGGCGGTACTGCGGGCTGCGTGAGCACGTTTTCGCGTGCCTCGCGCTCCTCGCGAAGAAGCCGAAGTTCCTCTTCCGCGCGCGCAAGGCGCGCCTCGATGGAGTCGGGATCGGCTGCGGGAGCGGGTTCGGAAGTGGGAACGCTTTCTGCGCCCTCGACCGCGGCGGTGACGACCGGCGCAGCGGTCGCTGCTACTGCCACGGCGGTGGGGACTGCCGTAGATTCAGCGGACACAGGCGCATCCGCCTGAGTGGCATCTTCGACCGCTGTAGACGCGGGGGCACCCGTCTTGGCAGGGGCTTCGTCTGCTGTGGACGCATTGGCGTCCTCGCCGCGGACGATCTGCTCGGCCTGCGAGACGGCGCTCGCGCTGCGCGCCAGCGCTTCGGCGCGTCTGCGCGCTTTGCGCTTGTGGCGGTGGACGAGCAGAACGATGATAAGGATCAGAACAGCCAGTACGGCGAGCACGCCGAGCCAGATGCCCCAGACGTCGAGCGTCCGCACGGCGGCAAACTCAACGCTGTCGCCGCTCGTGGAGAAGGTGAGGTAGCTGCCCATCGTGCCGCAGTCGGCCTCCTGCCAGCTGCCGCCGTTTTCACGGGTGTAGATGCGCAGCTCCTTCTGCCCGTCGGGCGGGAGATAGCGCATGGTGTGCGTGTCCTGCCCGTCGTCGGCAAGCTCGATGCGCCACTGCTCGAGCACTTCAGCGTTGGCAACCATCGAAGGCATTTCGCCACGGCTGAGGCAGGAGAAGTAGCCCTTCACGCGGTCGAGCACAGTGCCGGACTGCACGTCGAACGCCGCGGGCGTGAGCGGCTGGGCGGTCACGGTGATGGTGTCGCCGTCGTTGTAGTTGCCCTCGACCAAGATGACAGCCTGTCCGCTCTCTCGCGTCTGTTCAGAGGCAAGGCCGGGGGTGTAGGCCTCGTAAACAGCGGTGACGACGGTGTCAAAGTGCAGATTCGAGAGGTCGGTGCGGTCCCAGTGAACGTGACAGCCGCTCTTGGCGGGCGGCTCGGGGATGTCGCTTTCGTCGATGGAGTCGCCGTAGTTGAAAGTGCGGCTGAGCACAGTTTTATCGTCAGCAACGAAGGTGAGCGTGAAGGACTTCATGCTCTCGGGCAGGTCGCTGAGTGCGAGCAGCTGAGAATAGCTGATGGGCTCGGCCCGTCCGGCGTAGCCCTGACGGTTGATGCCGGGGAGATCGTCGGAGACATAGTAGTTATGCTCAAATGTGCCCGTGTCGCTGCCGGAGATCGCACCCTGGTACTGCTGGCAGTCGGTGATGTCGACGAGCGAGTAGTTCCAGCGGACGCTGCTGCCGCTGCCGTCGACATTTTCCTGCACGCCGGAGCCGACGATGCCGCCGACATACTTCTTGCCGCTGAGCGTGCACTTGGAGAAGTTCCCGAGCACCGTCGCGCCGGTGAGACCGGCGATGCCGCCGGTATAGCTGCCGTTTTCGTTCGTGATGGTGCAGGACGACGTCTCACACGCAGTCAGATAGCCGAGGTCCATGCGGCCGACAATGCCGCCGACATAGCTGCGCTTGCCGGCCACATCGCCGGTGTTGACGCACTTCTGGATGATGGAGCGGTACTCATACTGCTTGCGGTAGATGTTCGAAAGATGGCCCGTGACATCGTCCTCGGGGTCAAGCGTGTATTCGATGGCCATGGAACCGGCGATGCCGCCGGTGTTGACGTCGCCGTACACCGCGCCGCTGTTACGGCTGAGCGATACCTTACCGAGCGTGACGGAGTTGATATCGACACTCGAGGCGTCGACGATCAGATCGCCCGTGCCGCCGGTGAGCGAGGAGATGGCGGAGAACATCGTGTTCGTGAGCTCGTTGAACTTGCTGCTGATGTTGCGGATATCGGCGGAAAGAGCCGTGCTGGTGTTTTTGACGTTTTCGGTGATCAGTGAGAGCTGGCTGTTCGCCGCGGTGACCGAGCCGACGACCATGTTGATGTTCGACACGGTGACGACGTCGGAGACGTCAAAATCCTGATCGAAGCTGACGTTGATATCCGGCAGGGTGGGATTCTCAGGATCGAAGTCATCGGGGTCAAAATCACCGTCGATGCTGATGCTCGGCTGGGGAATGGCGTCGGGGTCGACGTCGATGGTCACGTCGTTCGCCGCGTCCGATGCGTCGGAGAGGTAGCCAGAGATCAGGTCGAGACGGTCGGAAATTTCGCTCGAGCCGTATTCGGCGTCGTTGACGGCCTTTTTGACGAGCGAGTCGAGCTCCTTGATCTGCGACTGGATGCGCGAGAGCTGGCTGGCAGAGACCTGCGTGCGCACATAGGGCTCCATCTGGCCAGCGATGCCGCCGACGTCCTTTCGCCCGCAGATCGCGCCCTCGTTGCTGCACGCGAGGATCTGGCCGCTGCTGCGGCCGACCACGCCGCCGACATTGTAGCCGATGTGCTGGTAGCCGACAGCGGCATAGTTCGTGCTCGACGCGATCGCGCCGGAGGAATAGCCCGCGATGCCGCCGGTGTCGGTGGCGATATTGAGCGTGTCGAGTCGGGACAGACTTGCAAGGTCAAGCGAGAAATCGAGGCTCAGGTCGCTTAAGTCAATGCTGGGGTCAGTGCTTTCGATATTCACATACGCGCGGCCGCGGCAGGAGACGATGGAGCCGAGGTTCTCGCCCACGATGCCGCCGGTCATGCTCTGGCCGAAGATCGCGCCAGAGGCTTCGCACGCGCGCACGATGCCCGTGGCGAGGTTGCGGCCCGCGATGCCGCCGACGCTGCGTTTGCCGGAAACACTTCCGTTGAATGTGCAGCTTTCGATCGTGCCGTGATTTTCACCCACGATGCCGCCGATATTTTCGCTGTCGCCGGACGGGGTGACCGTGCCCTCAACATTCAGGTTTTTGATGACGGCGTCCTTTTGCAGCACGCCGAAAAGACCGGCGGGGGAGACGCTCTGTGTGATGGAAAGGCTGCTGATGGTGTGGCCATTGCCGTTGAACGTGCCGCCGAACGTCGGGATGGGGAGCTCGTCATCGTCGGTCAGCTCGATATCGTTGTCAAGCACAACGGTTTTACCGCGCGACCAGGAGTCGAGCGTGCAGGAATGCGCGAGGGATCGTAAGTCTTCTGCGCTCTTGATGTGGATGGCGCCGTCCCCGTCTGCCAAGACCTGCGTGACAGGGAGAAGCGAGATGAGCAGCAGGCACGAGAGTGCAAGCGCGCAGAAGCGATAGAAATGATTAGTCTTCTTCATCGTCTTGCTCCTCATTTGCAGATCCGGAGATCAGATTCAGGTCGATGTCGCCCTCGACCGTGGCGTGCATGATGCCATGCACCGTACCATTGATGTTGCCGCGCACCATGCCGTTGACGGAGACCTTACCGTGACCCGATTTCTTTTCCGTGATGGACGGGACGGAGAACGAGGTCTTATCGACGATGCCGCTGCCGATGAGCAAGATCTGCGGCAGGGCGAACATGACCATGATGATGGAGATGACCGTGCCGCGGCCAAGGCTCTCACCGATGCCCGCGATGACGGGCTCAGATGTCATGCTGCCGATCAAAAAGCCGCAGATCGAGAGGATCGAGCCGGAGGTGATGATCGTTGGGAAGGCAAAGTTCAGCGTCTCGACGATGGCGTCGCGGTGGTGCATTTTGGATTTGAGCTCCTGATAGCGGCTGGCGATGACGATGGCGTAGTCGATATTCGCGCCCATCTGGATGGAAGAAACAATTAGATATCCTAAGAAGAAGATGTACTTGCCCGTGATGGTCGGGAACGAGAAGTTGAGCCAGATGCAGCCCTGAATCACGAGGATCAGCAGCACCGGCATACCGGCGGAGTTGAACGTGAAGAGCAGCACCAGCATAACCACGAGCACCGACACGATGCTGACGACCTTGTTATCCACGGCGAAGGACTTTTCGAATTCGTATTCGTTCGTCGATTCACCCGCGAGGTAGACGTTTTCATCGGGGTAATACTTTTCGGCAATTTCGAGAATTTTGTCGGTGAAGGCGTAGGTCTCGTCGCTGCTTTCGGGCAGCGTGAGGTAGATGAGCATGCGGTCGTAATCCGTGCCCTGCAGCTGCGCCTTGGCGCTGTTCATCTGGACCTCGGCATCCTGGAGCATCTGCGTCTGGTCGTCACTGAGCGTCACGATGCCGGAATCCACCTGCTCGCAGACAAAGAGGAACATGTCGATGAGCGGCACCTTGTAGGTGGCAAGGTTGCCTACGATCTGGCCGTATTCCGCCTGCTGGGCGGCGTAGGCGGCGTAGACGACCTGCGCGGCCTCATAATCAAGCCCCGCAAGCTCAGCGAACTGACGCGGCGTCAGCTTGTCGGCCAGCATGTAGCCGTCGAGTGCCTCAATGTTGGTAAGACCCATCGTGGAGTCGACCTCGTCGTACTGGCCGAGCTCGTCTAAGATGGCGGACTCCTTGTCGTAGTCGCCCGTGGGGACGATGAGCGCCAGCATGTTCTTCGAGGTGAAGTTATCCTCGATCATCTGCTGGGCAAACTGCGTCTCATTCTGCTTGGGGGCGGAGATGAGGCCGTAGCCGTAGGCATAGGGGCAGTCGGATGAGAGACGGTAGCCGATGACGGCCAACACCACGAAGACGATGGGGATGATGTAGCGCGTGGCATAGTCGAGCTTGCCGACGAACGGGATCTTCGGCACGAAGCTGCGGTGCTGCGTGCGGTCGATCAGCGGGCCGAAAAGCATCAGAAGCCCCGGCATCACGATGAACGCTGCGAGCAGCGCAAACAAGATCGACTTGATGAGGCAAAGCGCCATATCGGGGCCGAGCTTGAACTGCATGAAGAGCATCGCGACAAGGCCGCCGATGGTCGTGAGGCTGCTCGCACCGATCTCGGGGATCGACTTGCTCAGCGCAACGATGACGGCCTCACGCAGCGGCAGCAGCCGGTGCTCCTCTTTAAATCGGTTGCAGAAGATGATGGCGTAGTCGATGGACAGCGCCAACTGCAAGATGCTTGTGACCGAGTTTGAAATGAACGAGATTTTGCCCATCAGGAAGTTCGTGCCCTGATTCAGCACAAGTGCGACCACGAACGTCAGAATGAGCACCGGCACCTCGCCGTAGGTCTCGGACGTGAAGAGTAGCACGAGCACGATGACGATGGCGACATACACCATGATGATGCTGATCTCGTGGTCGATCGTCTCCTGCTGCGTGTTGCCAAGGTCCGTGTCGACATACAGATCGTAGTCGGACAGGTATTCCTTCACGGCTTCGAGCGAGTCGAGGCAGGCCTCGTCATTCTCGCTGTAGGCAAAGGTGATGGAATAGAGGGCGGAGAGGTTATTATAATGTGCGGTGGTCTCGTCGTAGTCCACGCTCTGCACGCCCTTGATCTCCTTGATCTTGGGCTCGAGCGCGGCGGCCTGCTCTGGTGTGATGTTGGCCACCATGACCTCGGCCGTGCCATAGGTCGTGAACTGCTCGTCCATGATGTCGAGCGCCTGCTTCGTCTCGGAATCAGACGGCAGGTAGTACGTCAGGTCGCTCTCGACCTCGACCCAGTTGCGGGAAAAGGCGGAGAATACGAGCAGAATGATCGTGAGCAGAAAGATGAGATTTCGCTTGTCGACGATGACCGTCGACAGCTTTTCCATAAAGCTGGAGCCGGTCTCCTTGGTTTCGTTACTCATGGCGGTACGCATTGCCTCCTTTCTCGTGGGTGGGTCTTCGCTTCTTCATGCACTCAAGGCCGCTTTTGATCGGCGGCTCGGGCGGGGCGAGCTGCACCACGTCGCCGAGCGAACAGTCGAGCTGGCGGCAGATGCGCACAAGCACCTCGAGCGAGACGAGCTCATTTTTCGAGAGCTTGGCGAGCGTGTTGGAGCTGATGCCGACCTCGCGCGCAAATTCCGTTTTATTTAAGCCCTTGTCGATGAGAAGCTTAAAAAGGTTGTTGTAGGTAACATACATGGTGGTACCTCCTGTTCAATCGTCAACATTATATGAAAATATCCGGAAGAAGCAAGATTAAATTTGCAAAAGCAGATATTTTTTGAACAAATCTGGCGAAGTGACAAAAACAGGCCAGTACAGATGAACAATGCGCAGCCCCTTTTGAAGCGGGGATTTGTTGATCGAGTGAAGGAGAAGATGAAAAAGGGCAAGGAAGCACCGGAGAGCGGTAAAAAGACATCTTGACTTTTGCACTGTCAGTTACTATGTTTCAGTTAGAGATGACTAACTGACGTAAAACGAAAGAAAATCTGAACGAGAGCATAGCGAGACGGGGCAGAACGAAGGAAACAGATATTTTTAGGATAAGAGGAGACTTGGCTATGAAAATTTTAGTATTCGGCGCGGGCGTGCTCAGCTGCAATCTGGCGCGGAATTTCTTCCGCGCGGGAAAGGACATCACGCTGCTGGCGCGGGGAGCGTGGGGCGAGAGCATCCAAAAAAACGGCCTTCTGATCAAGGATAAGTTTTCGCCCCGCATGTCGGTCAGTCGTATTCCGGTCGTGACGGAGCTGAAAGCGGAGGACAAGTACGACGTGATCTTCGTCGTCCTGCGCTATACGCAGCTCGACGCGATCCTCGATGCTGTTTCTGCTGGTGACGATTTGCCGGAAGTTCTGAAATGGAAAGACAGCTATCTTTCCCCTAAGAGCTTTGTGCTGGTGCTGGGGGAAAGCTATACCGGCCCTGTAACAGTCAACCTCGCGCACATTCCGCATATCCTCTTAGGCGGCTCCACGGGCAGCGGCAAGAGCGTCCTGCTGAAACTACTGCTTATGCAGGCACTCCGCAAGGGAGCGGAGGTCTACATTGCCGACTTCAAAGGCGGTGTGGATTTTTCCAAGGTCTGGCACGAGAAATGCCGGATGTGCTTCACAGAGGAAGATTTGCGCTATACCCTCGACCAGCTTGTGACGGTTCTGGAATACCGCAAGAGCGTGTTTAAGGCGCTGGGCTGTCCAAACATTGATGCCTACAACGAGACTACGGGGCAGCCGCTCCCACGGCTCATATTCGCCTGTGACGAGGTGGCGGAGATGTTGGACAACACCAGCGCCGCCGAACAGATACCCAAGGACGCGCGGGGCCGTTTCATCACTGGGGATGGCATAGTGTTTCAAGGCTATCTGTTCGACGAGGGGCAGCTTTAACGGGGTGATACCATGCCGCGCAGAAAGAAGCCCAATGACTACGGCACAGGGATTCCCTATCACGAGGTAGAGGCCCTTGCCCGTGTCCTGCTCCCGGAGATACAAGCGTTCTTTGAGAGCGAGGACGGGCAGCGGGAATATGCCGAGTGGAAAGCAAAGCAGCAGGCCGAACAAGAGAACAA
>OIWM01001665.1_pt1 | contig 20929 bp, 8 predicted proteins | sample 1587451 | NCBI WGS metagenome assembly OIWM01 (sample SAMEA3888907, study PRJEB22519) | human gut metagenome | biome: human gut; feature: human-associated habitat; material: faeces | place: Denmark | collected 2011
AGCTGCCGGAGCGGTGCTTAAGCCGCAAGGCGGGAATTGTGCGGTGTTGCCTTTATTAGCGGCTGCTCATCCGTTCAGTTTGGCATACTCTTCATCGGTAACGGGCTCGCACCATTCGTTGCTGCAATCTTTGCCGGGAACTTCCACAGCAATGTGGCTGAACCAGCTGTCGGCCTTGGCACCGTGCCAGTGCTTGACGTTGGCCGGGATGGTGATCACGGTGCCGGGGGTCAGGCTGACGGCAGGTTTGCCTTCTTCCTGGAATTGATAACGCCTTCTATATTTTCATATAAATACCACAACAATAGTACAACAATAGTACAACACAAACAGGATTTAAGGCAAAGAGCTGCAGGCAGTATGATGCGGGAATAATCAACCAGCAGGGTTCCGGCTGCTCCGGCGTGATGAGTGCATCGCGCCCTACAATCGGTCCAATGCCTTATCGCAGTATGTTAAGCATGTAACCATCATATTTTTTCAAAACCCCTTATCGAAAAAACTGCCCGCACAACGGCTTATCATACCGTGTACGGGCAGTTGATTTATGGCAATACCGCATAATTCTAAGTGCCGATACGGCGAGCGAGGTGCGGCAGATGCTAAGCCAAAAGCGCAGATAATACTGGAGTCTTATCGAGCATTTTGGCAACGCAGATGCCGTGCCGCAGCCGCCGGAGCGGTGCTTAAGCCGTAAGGCGGGAATTGTGCGGTGTTGCCTTATAATTATCTACTTTTCTCTCAGGTCTGGGTCGATAAACGCAACCCCACCTGGTACCCCAGCAGGGTGCGGGTTTCCACCGGCTGATGGCGGATAAGGGAAAGCAGCTGCTGTGCGGTACGGCGGCCCAGCTGTTCGGCATCAAAAGAGACCGCCGTGATCTGTGGCGTACACCCCTGCAGCGCTTCGTCGTCATACAGGGAGGCAAGACAGATATCCTGCGGCACGCGCAGGTTCAGCTGTCTCAGGGTGTTCAAAGCCAGCTGGGCAACCTGGTCATCCATGCACAGGATGCAGTCCGCCCCACGCTGTACCGCGAGCTCCACAGCGCTGGTGCGTAGATCGTCGCTTTCCAGCTCCAAAAACAGCAGGCTCTCATCAATCTTGCAGCAGGCGCGGTCATGCGCCTGCTTATAGCCTTCCAGGCGGGACTGGTTGACGGTGTACAGCATGGATCCGCCCAGCAAAGCAATGCGGTGCAGGCCCTTCATCAGCAGCAGGCTGACCAGCTCGCGGCATCCGCCCACCTGATCATGGTCCACCGAGATGACATCCTGGTCAGCCGGGCGGCCAATGGCAACAAAGGGGATGCCGCTTTTTTGCAGCATGGGGATCAGCGGATCACGCTCCAGCGTGCGGGCCAGAATCACGCCATCAATCTTGCGGTTGACCAGTAGACGCTGCATCGGGCTTGTTTCCTGCTCGCCCACCATCGTCATCAGCACATCATAATCATTGCGGGTGGCAATATCGTACACGGCGCTGACGGTTTTGCGCAAAAATGGTGCGGCAAGGTTGCCGAACTGGCGCGAGAACACCAGTGAGATATTATAAGACTGCTGGGTTACCAACCCGCGTGCCAGCATATTGGGCACATAGTTTTTCTCTTTGGCGTACTGGACCACGCGGGCGCGGGTCGCTTCGCTGACACGGCCATTGCCCGAAAGGGCACGGGATACCGTGGTCTTGGACACGCCAAGGTCTTCAGCCATCTGACTGATGTCAATTTTTTTTTCTCCTTCTGTCTGTTTACGGCGCGGCATGGGTTTACTCCTGTTAACGTTTGCTTCTATAAGATCTTCTTTCTGTCCTTGCCGGTTTTCCGCCCCACGGGCAGTTCCCAGGGTACTGTTCCAGAAACCAGTCCCCCACCCCGGCCATTCCCTATTTGGTTAATGGACTTAACATATTATACCACATTTTCCTGGATCATGGTAGCCCCCTGTGCAAAGAAAGCAAAGAACACGCTACCCCAGTACGGGGTCATTATATCATTCCTGGCTCTGCTTTTCAACCGATTTCTGGCTCTGTTTCCGTTTTCCAGTGTGTTTTATAACCTGGTAAAGTTTTCTCATTTTGTCCGTATCCTGCTCAGTCATCGTACCTGCGCCAAATTGGGCGGCTTGGGCCAATGCCAGCAGAGCTTCGGCATCCTGGGGTTCAAGGGCGGGGACACAACTTTGCAAAAATGCGGCAAACTCCGGCGCATCGGATGGTGTATCCGGCGGCAGGCCGCGACGCACCAAAAGGCGGTAGATGCTGCCAAACACGGCCAGCACCCGCGCGTTGCAGCTGCCCCGGCCATACCCCATGGCATGGCGGCGGGCCAGCACCAGCAGCACCGCAGCAGCCAACAGGCACCCCCCCAGCAACGCCGCCAAAACCAGCCTGCTGCGGGGCACGATGGTAGCTGCGGGTTCGTTTGCGCTGCTCTCCCCTGCTGCGGGGGCGGTATCTTGACCTTGAGTTTCGGGCAGCGGGTCGGTGCGCAGGTCGGCCTGTTGGGCGCTGACCAGCACGCCGGGGGTCATCTCCATGGGGGTCCAGCCCTGGCCGGAAATGTACACCTCCGCCCAGGCGTGGGCGTTATCGTCCTGCAAAATGGCGTGCCAGCTGCCGTCCTCCTGTTGGGTAAACAGGCTTTGCGGCGCGGCATAGCCCACCACATAGCGCGCAGGCAGCCCGAACATGCGGAGCATAACCACCGCTGCCGAAGCAAACTGCACACTGTACCCCTGTTTGGATTCCGTTAAAAAGTAACGGATGGGGTCGGCCCCCTCCGGCGGCTGGGGAGCGCTGGCGTTATACTGGTAGTTGGTATTTAGGTAGGCGCGGATGTAATCGCCAATGTCCGCAGCTTCGGTCAGCTTCTGGTCCTTTTTGGCTTCATCGCACAGGGCTTGCAGCTCGTCATAGCCGTCCGGCACGGCGGTGTAGCGGCTGGCGGCGTAAGCGGCATAGGATGCTTCCATCCGGTCCAGCACGCTGGGGTCGGCATCGGTGCGGGCTTCCAGCTGGGTTTGGGCGGTATCCCGCGGGTAATACAGGAACACATCATCCTGCGCGGTCTGGCCCGCGGCGGCGCCATCGCCCTGGATGGTGTAATAATCGCCCCAGTAGGCGTTGTACGGTGCATAGGTGTACTGGATATCGGCGTGGATGCGCTCCACCGTCAGCGTCTGGGGCTGGGCGGTGCCGTCATAGGCGGTGCGCAAAAACGGCAGGCTGGCAATGGTCAGCCGGGCATTATCCTCGGTTTTCCAGTTCATAGCGGCGCTGTCAAAGGCATCGGCATCAGGGGCCTGCCAGGTGGTGCCGTCATAACTGCCGCCGATAAATCCCCGCAGGTATACGGTTTCTTCGGGTTTGTCGCTGGCGGTCAGGGCCAGATCCGTCACTCCGCTGACCTGGATACCCCCGCCCTGGTTCAAGGCGCCATCCGCCACACCACCGGCAGCGGCTTCTACCTGAATGTTCAGCCTGCCGCCGCTGACCCGCGGCAGCCAGGTAATGGCGGTGCTCAGCGCGGCGGATTCCACCCGCTGGGCCGCAGGCTGCAGCCAGCCAAGGGGAACCCCCAGCGCCGGGCGCAGCAGCCACCAACAAGGCAGCGCCAGCGCAAGGCAAAGCCCGCCCGCCGCCAGCGCGGCAGACTTTTGGATGTTATAATGGCGGCAAAGGTTCTGGCGGTAGTTTTCGGTATCGCGCCTGCCCCACAAGGCCCGCCGCTGCACCGAGCAGGAAGCCGCCCACGCCCCCATCCAACCGGCCAACAGCAGCAGGCAGGCGGGCACAGCAGGCGCGGCCCCGGCCAGCGCCAGCAGCACAACAACGGGCAGCAGCATTAGATCCAGCAGCAGAGCATCCGCACGGCGCAGGGCCGCAGCGGCCAGCGCCCCGGTAACGGGCAAGGCGGCCAGCAGCAAAAACAGCCCCAGCTGCGCCGCACTGCCGCCCTGGGCCACCGGCAGCGCGCTGCCAAGGCGGGCGTTCAGGCTTTGGGCAATGTTCCCGGCGCACTGCTGCGCCCCGGCCAAAAAGTTCCGCTGGCAGATGAACAACACCACAAGATACACAATCACCCCCGCCAGCAGCCCCCAGCGGCGCAGGGCTTGCGGCGCACGCAGGAACAGCGCCCACCCGGCGCAGAAAGCGGCTGCCGCGGGCCACACCCACAACGGCACCGCAATGCCGAACCCGGTGGAAAGCACCAGCAGCAAACCAAAGGTGAGCGCCAGCAGCAGCGCGGCATCTGCCGCCAGCCACAACGCGGGGTGCGCTGCGGGGCGCTGGGTGCTCACCAGCACACGGTCCACAAACTTCAGCCCACTGCCGGGGTCGGCAGCGCCGCGCCGGCTCAGGGCAGTACGTTCTTTTTTGCGCTTGGGCGGGTTTTTGCGGTGCTTCGCCGCCTGTTGGGGAAAATCCCCCCATTCCTCCGCTCCGTCCAGGTCCCCACCGGGGGTCAGGGCAGCGCGCAGGGCGGTCAGCGGTTCGCGCACCATCAGGCGGTCCAGCTTGGCGCTCAACTTCCAGTGTACCTGCTTGATGGTATCCCCGTCCCGGTACTCCCGCAGCTCATAGCTGCCGCCCAGGGCGGCGCGGGTGTCGGCTTCGTCGCCGTCCTCATCGGGGGCGGTTTCCGCTTTGGCTTTGCCAGCCGCGGCAGCGGGCAGCACACAGATGCTCTGGCTTTGCACGGCAGCCGGGCATGCCGCGGTGAACACCCCCAGGTGATCCCGCAGGGTGATGCCCCGCACCGCAATGCTCCACACGCCGCTTTTGCCTGCGTTTAAGGTAATGCGCTGTTCGGCGCTCTCCTTGCCGCCCAGCATGGCGGCGCAGCGCAGGGTGATCTGCCCCCCGCCCCATTCATCGGCGGCGTTCAGCAGCACCACAAGCGCAGGGATGGGCAACCGGCTGCGGTTGCGCAGCCGAACCGTCAGGGTAAAATCTTCGCCCTGTATCACGGGTTTGTCCGGCACCAGCAGCTCTGCCGTTACCTGCCTGCGCAGATAGGCGGCATCCAGCCGCAGCAGCACCAGAAGCACCAGCGCAAACGCTAACAGGAACACCGCCAGCGGTGCCTGGGTGATGAGCGCCGCGGCCAGCAGTACCAAAAGCACCAGCGCCCGGCCCAGCTTACCTGCCATGGCGGTCAGCCTTTTCGGGGCGGGGGCGCGGCACGGTGCGCAGCAGGTCCTGCATTACGCTGTCCACCGTTTCGCCGCCTGCGCGGGCCTGGTCGTTCAGCACCAGGCGGTGGCGGGCAACCGCATCAAACACAGCGGTCACATCCTGCGGGGCAACAAAATCCCGCCCCGCCAGGTACGCCGCCGCGCGCGTCATGCTGGTCAGCGCCAGGGTGGCACGGGGGCTTAACCCCACGGCCAGGCGCGGGTCCTTGCGGCTGGCCTGGGCCAGCGCCACAATGTAGCGGTACATCAGCTCATGCACAAATACCGTGCTGACCTCCTGCTGCATGGCAAGCAGATCCGCCTGACCGGCAACGGGGCGCACACGGTCCAGCAGGCGGCCTTTGCTCTGCCCGGCCAAAATTGCCAGCTCCGCTTCCTCATCGGGGTAGCCCATTACGGCGCAGACCATGAAACGGTCCAGCTGAGACTGCGGCAGCATCTGCGTGCCGGCGGCGCCGATGGGGTTCTGGGTTGCAATTACGGTAAAGGGTGCGGGCACCGGGCGGGTAACGCCGTCCACCGTCACCGTGCCTTCTTCCATCACTTCCAACAAAGCCGACTGCGTGCGGGAGGAGGTACGGTTGATCTCATCGCCCAAAAACAGGTTGCACATCACCGCACCAGCGTGGTACACAAACTTGCCGGTCTCTTTCTGGTAAACGGAAAATCCCACCAAATCGGACGGCAGAACATCCGGCGTAAACTGCACGCGGCTTTCTTTCAGGTCCAGCGCGCGGGCAAAGGCCAGCGCCAGCGTGGTTTTGCCCACGCCGGGAATATCCTCAATCAGCACATGGCCGCCCGCCAGCATGGCCATCCAGATGGTGTTTACCGTTTGCTGTTTGCCCTGCACGGCCTTGTTTACTTCGGCCGTAACGGCGGCGGCCTGCTGTGTGTACTGCATGGTTAATCCTCCCGGTGTTTTTTCCATATCACCATAATGCCAACGGCGGCGGCAATAACCACCAGCCCGGCCCACAGTGCGTTGTTTTCCAGCCAGATCATGGTATTGGAGATCGCGCTCCCCTCGGATTCCGCGCTGCCCTCCCCCGGCAATGGGGTCAGGGCCTGGGGGGCCACTTCGGCAATGGAGCTGCCGCCGGCATCCTCCACAGTCACCTGGCGCGGCGTTTCGTCCCAGGTAGCGGCGCTTTCCTGCAAATCCTCCTCTTTGGTGGTGTCCGCAGCGGCGGTGTCGTGCTCCGCAATTACCAGGTAGCGCTGGCTGTTGCGGGTGTAGGGGTGGCAGGTGGAAAGGGTCAGCAGGTCCCGCCCCGGCTGGATCAGCACGGCGTTTATATCGCTGGGGTCAATAATTTTCAGCTCGCTCACGCGGTAAATCAGCGTTTCCCACGGGGTGGTCAGCTGGATCTTGTCCCCCACCTGGATCTGCTGCACGTTGCGCAGCATTTCCGCGCCATAATAGCCGCGGTGGGCGGCGATCACGGTGTTGGTGTTTTCGCCGCCCAGCGGCATCGAGGTCTGGCCCAGCAGCGCCGCGCCTTTGGCCAGGTTTTCGCGGCTGGCGCCCAGGTAAACGGGCAGCTCCAGGTTCAGGCGCGGGATCCACAGCACAGCCAGCACATCATCGTCATAGCCATAGGCAGCAAGGTCCAGCGGGGCTTCCTCGTAGGCGAACGGGTCGGTCAGGCCGCTTTGGCCCCCGGCGTAAATTTCCGCGTTATAGTCCTGCATCGCGGCGTACAGTTCAGGGTAGGCGCGTTCCGGCTCCGGGGGTTCGGCTGTGGTTTCCTCCGCCGCGGGGGCGGTGGGCTGGGCTTCGGCGCGGGCCGCAAACTGCGCAGCGGTTTTGGCGTTGCGGGTGCTGGTCCACCACTGGGCAGCGGTGGGCTGTATCAACAGCGCCAGCCCCAGCAAAATGGCCAGCCAGGCCAGAATTTTAGCAATCAGCCGTCCCATTTAGTCATCCTCCTCGCGCTTTTTGCAGCGGTGCAGCAGCAAAAGCAGCAGCAGCGCTTCGCCGCCGATCACAATGCTGCCCGTTACCGCGATCCACGGCCAGGCATCCACCACGCGCTTGACCACCGTTCCGGTGCGCAGCGCCTGATACTGCACGGCCTGCGGGGTGTTGGTTTCTTCCTCTCCATTATAAGGGATGCGGGTGCCGCGCACAAGCATGCGGTGGGTGTTGATGGCATACGGCGTGCAGGTAACAAGGGTGCAGTAATCCTGCCCCGCGGTGATTTCCAGATCCTCGGTGTGCTCCGGTTCCACCACTTTGATTTGATCCACCTGGTACGCCAGCGTTTCATCCAGAATATGCAGGTAGAAACAGTCGCCCTCTTCCAGCTTGTCCAGGTCGGTGAACAGCACGGCTTCGGGCAGGCCGCGGTGGCCGGTCAGCACGCTGTGGGTGCTTTCGCCGCCAAGGGGGTAGCTGGAGCCTTCCAGATGGCCAACGCCCCTTTGCAGCACATCATCGCTGGTGCCTTCGTAAATAGGCAGGTTGACGTCAATTTTCGGGATGGTGATATACCCCAGGCTTTCGCCCACATCCACAAGGTCCACATAGCTGGTGCCGGTATCCTCCGCTTCGCCTGCGGCATCGCGCTCCACGGCGCTGTCCAGCTGCTGGTTATAGCGGCGGGCGGCCTCCTTGGCGGCGTCCAGTTTTTCGGTATCCATGCTTTTTACGGTATCATCGTAATTTTGGATCGCTTCGCTGGCGTGGCGCTGCGCCACCGCGTTGCTGATAACCGGGTACGATGCCACCCCAATGCCGGACAGGATCATCAAGGCCGCAAAGCCGACTTTTAGTTTTGTTGTGGTATCCATAGCGTCACCGCGAACCTTTCCGTGAGAGGGTTGAAGTTGGGAGCTGATGCAATTAGAAACTAGAAATTAGGAATTGGAAGTAGGCAAAAGAATAAATAATAAAGAATAATGAATCATTGTGGTGGACCGCGGCGCATTGCGCCGCTCAGGAGATATTGGGTTGGGGGTGGTTTTTAGGGTAGTGAATAACAATAAAATAATCTGTAGGGCCTTACGGCGTTGCACACCACAAAATTGTAATAAACCTCGCCCTGCATGTAGGGGGCGGCGTCCCCGACGCCCCGTTTGACGGGCCTAATAATTGCCGCCCATCCACCCCGCGCCGCAAACATTGCAAATCATTTGTAGGGGCCGATGCTCGCCATCGGCCCGTTGACGGGCCTTGCCCTATTTATTTTTAGGTTCTGCACGGGGAACCACCCCTCAAGGGGCGCCAATATCTCCACCTTATGTTTGCGGTGGCTCCCCTTGAGGGGAGCTGGACGCGGAGCGGCCTGAGGGGTGGTTCCCCGCCACAAACCTGACGCCCATGGGGTGGTTCCTCACGCAGAACCTAAAAATCAACCGAACAACGGCCATGTACACCCAAAAAAATTTATTCCCCAATAACCCACCATAGGGGGAGGGCCAAATCCGGCCCTCCCCCTGTGTATGATGGATTATCCCTCTATACCCTATTGGTGAATTGTAACATTGTTTTGCCTTGCGGCGGGCGCATCAGGCGCGGTTCTTCTTTTTCAGGCTCAGCAGCACGCCAACACCGGCCACAACCAGCAGCACACCAATGCCGCTGAACAGCAGGGTGCCGAAACCACCGGTGGTGGGCAGGTTGAAGCCCTTGCGGTTGATGATGACGATCTCTGCATAGCTGTACGGAGTATCGCCATTCTTAACCACGGTGCTATTGTAGTCATGCTTAATCAGTTCACCCGTGTTGCTATCAAAGGTTTTCGTATCACTCCATGCGGTGGTGTAGTCCAGAGTCAGGTTTGCGTCCACCGGACCAGTCAACAGGTTATAGCCTTTGTGAGTCTTGGTTTCAACCAGCTTATACTCGCCAGTCGGCAAACCATTTGCAACAGCCTTACCGTCGGCATCCGTCTTCAAATCCATAACAGCAAACCACTTAGGCTCATCACTAACAGTAGCGTTCAGCTTTTTTGCTGCTGCTTCCTCAGGCGTTAAAAGGGTCTTATTAGCACCCATAAACTTAACGGTGCCATTTTTGTTCATCGTATCTTTTTCTGCATCATACTTTTTATAAAGGGTAAATTCAACATCCTTCAGCGGTTCGCCATCCTCATTCTGTTTCAGGATGCCAGTCTTGAACGTATAAACAACAGCTTCGTCATGGATATCATACGGAGGATCCGCTTCAGTAGTGGTAATATTTGTCTTCTTGGAGTATTTCAGGTCGGCACTGTTTACATTGCCCACTGCACCAACCGAAGCGCCGTCCTGGAGCTTTGCGGTATAGGTAATGGTAATGGTTCCACCTGCATATGCCGCAATCTTGTCAGTAGCAAATGCAATCGTAAAGCCAGACTTACCCTCAGCATTCGTTATCGTCAGGGTATACTCAGTACCCTCTTTAAATGTCGTTTCTTCAGCTTCGCCAACTTTTCCTTTAACATCAATATCACTATTAACAACCAGCTGGTCGCTATTCATTTCATCAGATACGGTGAAAGTCTTCAGTTTTGCAACGTTTTCAGGAACATTGACAGTCAGAGTATACGGAACATCATCACCAATGCCATAGTCTGCATCCTTTTTACCTGTAATTTCCTTTTTGAAGTCCGGCTTGTAGTTCTTTACTTTAACCTGTGCTCCACTAAAAGCAGTAGTGTCAAAGCTCTTTACATTTTCAGGTTTTTGCACGCCTTCAACATCAGCTTCGGTCGCTGCAACCATCTCGCCATTGTCACCGATCTTAAAAACATAGGCAATGCCGGAATCCAAAATGTAACCATCGTTTGCATTAACTTCAGTTTCCACAAAGGCATATACACCTTTGGTCAAACCAGAAACGCTGATTTTGCCATCTGCACCCGTGGTAAGGACACCCGTTTTATTAGCTGCGTCAAGCCACTCGCCTGCATTATCTACGCCATTTGCAGGCTTCTTCTCAATCCAAGTCCATGTTCCGTCTTCATTCTTCTTATAGAGCTTAAACTTGTAGCTCTGCATGGCTGTAACTTCTGTATCTGTACCGCTCTGCTTACCGACTTTCTGCAAAACAGCCTGACCATATGCAGTAGAGTTTTTCGGGAAGACATGAACATCGTACAGCCAATCAGTCAGACCGCCATTCGTATCAGTCGAGACTTTTGTCATAGGAACAGAGACAAAGAACGGCTCACATGCAGTCCTGACAGAATCCGGTGTTTCGGTTTCAAGCACAAGGTAAAGACCCAAAGGCAATTCTTCAAACTTAACAACGCCACTGGTATCTGTCGTTTTCGAATCGACTTTAGTTACAGTTGCAGTCACGTCACTCTTCAGTTTATAACCGCCGGTAGTAGTATCAGGTTCTGCATAATCTTCCCAGCTTGTAGGCCAAGCTACATCTTTACCATCATAATATTTTTTCAGATCTTCTGCATTCTTAACCTGATAAACGGTAAAGGTTGCACCTGCCAACGGAGTAGGCGTTTCACCTTTGTCATTCGAAGGAAGACTCCCTGCGTCTTCTGCCTCGCCGGTTGCAGGCCCTCTAGTATCATCGTTCCACTCATATTTATGAATCGTAATGGAACCGGTATCCTGCGTCCAAACCGGATTTGCAGTGGGTGCCGGTGTTGTTCCACTGCCATCATCTGCCATTGCTGGCATAGCGCACAGGCTGAGGGCCAGAACGGCGCTCAACAGGCCTGTGAGAAAACGTTTTGCTTTTTTCATTTCAGTACCTCTTCTCTTAAAAAAAATCATCATCGGATGGGCGGCGGGGCCGCCCGGCTTAAGGGTTCTGCATCAGCACGGCGTGCAGTGCGGGGCGCTGCAGCGGGGAAACGCTGCCGCGCCGCCCGCACTGTGCCGTGAAGAAAAAAGGAGGAAAAACTGGGCCGCTTGCCCACTTGGCTTAAGGCCGCGCCCTGCCGTAAACGGACGCGCACGGGCAGGCAGACCCTGCATCCTGGGGGTTGCTGGGTTTCCGGGGGATGGTTAATGTCGCCGGCCCCCTTTCCTGTTGTAGCGGAATGTGAATATCAACAGCCCTGCCACCGCCAGCGGCATGCCGATCAGCAGCCACAGGCTTGGCGCGTCTGCACCCGTGTGGGGCAGCTCAGGCGTTTTACGGTTCAGAACGGTAAGGGTCATGGTGTAGGTGTTGTCGGACTTCGTAAACTTGTCTCCGAGCGGAATTACCTGCCCATCAATAGAACACGTGCCGGCTTGGGTAAATTCGATCACAATTGGCTGTGCCAACAGGTTGTACTCCGGATGTGCCTTGGTTTCCGTCAGGCGGTATGTACCGGGTTCCAGATTTGCGAACACCTTGGTGATTTTGCCGCTGCCGTCCGTTGTGGCGGTAATGGAACCTGTGTTTTCCTTATCGAATTCATAGGTAGTATCTACCTGCGGTTCTCCTCCGGTTGTTTCGGCTTTCAGCTTTTCCAGCTTGAACTCAACACCACTCAAGAGCACGTCATTGCTATTTTCGTCTTTTTCCGCGTCCTTCTTGATGATATCCAGTACAAACTTCGGGTTCTGCAGCTTGTTGGTCAGCACAATCTTGCCGCTGCCGCCGGTGATGGTTCCATCGGTGGCTTTGGCTGGCGTTGTAGTTGCGCCGGTTTCGCTGTCCTTTTCGCTTTTTGCTGTTGCTTCAGCCGTTACAACGTACGTATTGCCGTCAATCGTAATGGTTCCGTCTTCCGCTGCCTGTTTAAATTCGCCCTTTTCTACCGTACCTTCCACAATGCGGTAAATATAGTTATTATCCGCACTGCCGCCAACCGGGTACTGATCCAGGTTGTTAAAGGGATACAGCCAGCCGCTATCTGTATGGCAAACCGTAACATATTTGCTGCCCGATGTCGGGTAGTCAACAACCTCCCATTTGGCATCCGCAGCACTGTTTTTGCGCTGGAGCTGGATGTAAATCTCGTTCGGCTGGTTCGTTGTACCAAGGACCGTATCATTTGCATCTTTCCAGAGCTTATCGAACTCAATGTTGATCAGTTTGCGCTTGGTGTTGGTAAAGATTGCGGTAACTTTCAGATTGGTCGGATCGTTCGGCTTTTCGCTCGCCACAATCATGCCTTCCACCATGGTGTTGTTGATCACATGGGCTTCATTGCCATCCGGAACGGTTACGCTTTGCAGTCTGGAACCATCTTGCGGTGTAACTTCCTCGATGGTATAGCGGGTGCCAACGGGGATGCCGGTGATGGTTCCGGTGTGTTCTGAGTTGTTCTCATCGCTCATGTTGATCTCAACATACTTTATGATGGGCTCTTTTTCCAGACCCTCACCGCCAACATCATTAAAGGTAACTTTGAAGGTGTAGGTGCCTTTAATGGTATCTTTCTCACCGTCTGCGGCCTGCTTTTTGATTTTCAGCCCGCCGGTTTTGACGGTGTTGACGTATTTTACCTTTAGCTTTGTCAGCGTGGAGCTATTTTCGTCCGGGTCCTTATAGGAGCGGAAGACGATGGTGTCGCCTTTGGGTTTGGTTCCGGTATAGTTATTACCCGTTTGATCATCATTCGGTCTTATTTTTTCCGTTCGGCCATCATTGGGGCTGCTTCCCTCCTGCTTGTCCAGCGACTTGTTCGTGTCGGTAACTGTCACGGATTCGCTATCGCCCTTCATCGAAGTAACCGCCTGCCCGTTCTCGCACACCGTCCATTTGGTGTCGTACAGGTTTTGGTTCAGATCCTCTTTGAGCGAAATGTAGCTGCCGCGGCGGAACTGGTCGCTGAAGGTAACGGTTTCTCCATCTTCCAGAACAAAGCGTCCGTCATCGTCCACCAACTGGGTGTCGTTGTCCTTGGTGGAGGTGTACTGTGCGTTTTCGGCTTTTTCCAGCTTACCGCTTTCGACGGAGCCGTAATCCGGGATGTCCTCCTGATCGGTTGTAAAGCCGGTCATCGTACTTGGCACCGCTTTGGGAATGAAGGTAAAGTTCCTGAAATAGATGTGGCGGCTATAGTTATCGCCCACGCGGATGGTTTTGACCTTGCCGTTAAAACCGTCCTGCGCTTTCATCTTGTTCAGGTCCAGCTTTACGGTGACCCATGCGCCTGTCTTCACTTCGACCGAGCCATACGTTGCGCCGTTAATGCCTGATGTGCCAAGGCTGCCTTTTTGGACGTCATTTTCATCCAGCAGTTCCAGATACAGGTTGTTGAGGGAAAGGTCACCTCCACTATCCCCTGGATCAACGTAAACCTGGAACGTAAGGAAGCGCTCGTCTTTGATATCGATGGGGTTTTTCAGCGTCAGGATGCCATAACGTTTCTTACGCGCTGCACTGACGGGTTCCGTATCCGTATAGCGTGCGTACCAGTGAAGGACCTTTTCGCCTTCAGGCCCGGAACCTTGCTCGGGGTTTGTATCCAACTTGAAAATGTACTCACCTTCGGTTGAATCGGTTGCGGGTTTAATCTCGTCACAATCCGCAAAATTCACCTCTTTGGTACCGCTTGTATCCGAGCCAGCGGCCACTTTTTCTCCATAATGGGTTGCCTGGTTCTGGATGGTGAAGTTGAAGATTTTCTGGTCTGTAAAGCAGTTTTTGAAGTCCGGATCAACCTTGTTCAGATCAACCTCTTTTTGAACCTGCAGCTCGTTATTATCCGGGAAGTTGAACGCCACCGCCATGTTGGACTCCCACATACCGCGTTCCATATAGTACATGGTAAGGGTGTGCTTTTTGCCTTTGTCGAGGTCATTAAGAGTAGTGCCTTGCGCGTAGAAATTGATGGGTTCGCCATTATATGTTACGGACTTGACAGAATTTTTATCTTGATCACTACCTGACGTTCCGCCTTGTTTGACCTTACTGACATAGGCTGTTACACTATTCTTTCCATCGTCTGTCGCGCCAAATTCCAGCAGGCCGGAAACCTTACCATGGGCGCCGCCAACGTCAAGCGCCAGCTGGCCATCAATGAATACCCAAACGTCATCGTCACCGGAGAAGAAGAACTTGATGCTGGTTTTTTCCTTTTTTTCACCTACAATCTTGTTTGTTTCAACTTTGCCGTCATCCGTCAGGGTAAAATCCATCTGCAGCTTGGTGCCAAAGCCGTAATTGTAGGTAGAAGCCACACCAGAGGTTGCTGTTTCATTGAACGGGAAGTAGCCATTTTGGCTTTGCGGGCCCGATGACGCATTCACATTCACAGAATTCTTCTTTTTATCATCGGTACTTTTTTGGAGAAAATATTTTGAATCCGAATTTTGTTCCGAATTTTGTTTTAGATACAAGGTTGTATCCTTGCTGTCAAAGTACCAATAATCAACGCCCTGATCCTCATTAAAAATCGCTTTCTTGGTAAAGGGGAACGCAACGTTGTCGTACACTTCACCAAGCTTTGCATTTTTACTATTCTTTCCTAAGAGGAATTCTTTGTTAAAGTGCGGTTCTACTGCTGATGTTGTTCCGTTTAACAACGGTGCTCCATCTGCGTTACCGGTGGATGTTGTATCCGCAACCAAGCCCTGATAGGCATAGTATATATGATTATTTCCATTGGTATTATTGTCATTACGCTGAGAGTTATTGATTGCCATAAAACGATTAAAGTTGTCGTACCCAAACAAATTTAATGTATCTGCAATCTGGCTAAATACAGGTCCATCTGCAGGCTGGAAATGTCCGGTATAAATCGGGTATGGGGCTTTTGCCTTCTCATAATAATCGCTCAGCGCCTGATCAAATTCACGGAAGGGTACCCAGGTGCGGTGACTTACACCAGTCCAGTCACCGTAGCTATCACGGTTCTTGCCGTTCAACTCGTAATCTGTATAATAGTCATACAGCGTACTGGTAACATATTTTGTGTTTGCTTCTTCCGTAAAAGGAGCGGATTCAATATCTACTACTTTAGTTTTAGTAGTGTCAGTAGTGTCAGTATTTTTCCACGTTTCGGCATCACGCAGGGTACCTTTTGGAGCCCAGTAGCCTCCACGAGTGGTACCTTTATATACTGCATCGTCATTCGTATCCGCATAGAAGCAATTTTTGTCATCTGTGGGAATCGGCAGCCACTCTGTACTTACTCCATTTCCTTTTGTCGCATTGTCATCGCCAATTTCTACACCGGAAAAGATGATTGAACTATTTGAACTATATTCTTGGGGAATGTCAACATAATAAAGGTTTTCGTTTGTATCATCTTTTACCAGCGTGCCTTTTTCGGAGTTTCCGCTGTCTCCTTTTATCCGATAATAAATGGTCTCTGAATTATTGGCTTTGGGGATTGAATAGTTGCCGCTAGTATCACCCGTTCCTGTTGTTGGCAGCTTTGAGAAAGTAGCATCGTAATAGATGCGGGTGGCACCGGGACGCCCCCATGTTGCATCCTTAATACCATTGTACATGTAGCAATAGCATTGAACTTCGGAATACTGGAAGCTTTTCTGATTTTCTCCTGTTACTTTCTCATTATAAAAATTGTAGTATTTACTTATTTCTTTATCATCATCGCCCGCGGTAAAGCGAACAAAAGAGCAAAAACCCTCAGGAATGGCAAAGTTTGCTGTGGAACCAGAAGCAATACCAGAACCCACCCCATCACTATTTAAGGATATTGGGTTATCGACCTGGATAAGATCTCCGCTCTCATTCGGTTCATAAAACCAGGCTTTGACGTTCGTTAGTGTTGCACTGGTTTTATTTTCAAAGGCCATCTTTTGGTTAGCGAAGTGCTTATGGCCAACCGTATAGGTAGACCATTCTTTGTTCTTTCCGTCATAGTAGTCGCCGCCGATATAATTTGAATCTTTTGGATTGAACGTCATCCACTTTTTACCAAGATCTTTATCTACTTCAGCAATTACTACTTTGTATGCAGTGTCTGCAGGGTTTCCGTTTTCAAATGCTTCTTCCTTACTCCTATATCCGCGAAATTCAAGTCCATTCAACCCTCCATTGTGATAGTGGTCATCATGATTCAGGACCACAGAATAAATTTTTCTTCGATCCTTCGTTTCGTCAACTTCCTGCATATCAAGAAAATATTTGTGATCGCTGCTTGGATTTCCTCCATCAGCGGCATATATTTTCACCACTGTACAATCGCTCCAACCATCAGGCACTGCAAAATAGAGCGTGTAAGTATCCGCCGATGCACTAGCTGCCTGCACGTCATCCACGCTTTTTGCGGCGTACATCTTCTGCGGCTGTTCGGTCGGTTCCGGGGTGGCGGTGGGGGTCACGGTCGGCACAGGGGTGGCCGTTGCGGTGGCTGCCGGTTCCGGGGTCGGGGTGGGTTCTGCCGTGGGCTCCGGCGTTTCGGTCGGGGCGGGCTGCTCCGGCTCGGCGCTTTGTTCCGGTTCCGGGGTGGCGGCGTTCTGCTCCGGCGGAGTGGTATCCTCCCCGGAGGCCGTTCCCTGCTCATCCTCCAGCAGCTCTACTTCGTCAGGTGCGTCGGGCAGAAGATCCACCTCGGCGTATACAGGCAGGGCCATTGCCATAACCAGGCAAGCGGTGACAAGCAGCGCTGTCAGCCGGCGCGCCCAACCTGTTGTGTTTTTTCCTGTTCTATTCAATCTGCTCACTCGCCTTTCGCGCTGGTTTAATGAAAGCACATTGTTCCACAGGGGATCCCTGTGGAACAATAAAAGAAGCCAGAGAAGCCAGCTTCTTTTACTTGCGCAACCGTTGCCATGTTGTTTTCAAAAAAATTACGCATCGAATCTTCTCATTGCGCATTTACTTTTTAGTGTTAAAGTATAGCACCTTTATACCAGAAAGGCAATACAATCCACGTAAATTCCTGTTTTTCAGCACTTTTACTGATTGCGTTTTCCTCCAATTATACAATGTATTCAAAGCCTTTGTATAATTTATTCCTGATTTTCTTTTTGGCAGCGGTCCCTTTTATATACTTTGACCGCGCGTTTATGATCCTCTGCGCACACAGAGCGCAACTTTGCGGCAAAATTCGCCTTTTTTGCTACATTTCCCTGTTTTTGCGCAATTATTTGTTTCGCATGCGCCTGTTTGCGGCGGGGCCTGGCGGCTGGGTGGGCGCCTTGTGGGAGGGATGGCAGGTTTGCGGCGCACGGTTCCCGTTTTTTTGCGGCGCGATGGGTACACCGCGCCCCTGCAAACGGTTTGCGGTGTTTGCGGCGGCGGGTGTGTGTGTGGTGGATTGCACGCCCGCCAACGGGACGCCGTTCTCCCTTTACAACGGGGTGCGGGTTTGCTGCAGATATGCCATTCGCTTTTTTGTCCCCCCTGCCCTGCCCCTGATTCCCGGTTCCCCCTTGCCGATTTCTATCTGCGCCAGCTCCTGAGGTGCATCTGAGAGCAACGAAAGTAGAGGATCTTTCGCAAGCACAAAATCCGGCTGCCTTTGCTGAAACAGACGAGCTTTTTGACGTTTCAGATAGGACTAAGGTGTATCTGAAAAGTCGAAAATTTAGTCTATTTCTACAAACACAGCGGGATTTTGCGTTAAAGCGCCTTGGAATCCACAAAGGATTCCTGCGGCTCTTTGCCTTAAATCCTGCTTGTGTTTGCGAAATATCCGTCATTTTCTTTGTTTTCAGATACACCTCCAGCTCCCAGCTTTCAATCTATCCTGTGTAAACTGCAACCCCTCACGCGCCATTCTGTGCGGCACTTACCTTATAGTATAGGGGTGCTGCCCTGTGTAAATTTGCAACTGATCTATTTGAAGCAGCTGTGAGCTGTTGCAATTTTGCACAGGGTATTGCCCTCATTCTGTGCCGAACATTCCCGAAACGTGTTGGAAAAACGCACAGGATTGCCTTGTTTCCCTATGCCGCTTACCGTTGGAAAAACGCACAGGTTACCCCCGGAACAGTTGCATTTTACACAGGGTATTCCCGCTCCCCTGCCCCGCCGTGACCCGCGTACCTGTTGGAAAACCACACAGGATAGGCCCGTTCCCCGTGTTGCAATTTACACAGGTTTGGCTGTTTTTGGCTTATTTGCAACTTTACGCAGGTTGCTTTCCGCACAGGAAAATGGTGGTGGAATGCACAGGCTGCAGTTGGTTGAACACACAGGTTTGCGTTGTTAAATTACACAGGCTCTACCTATTACTAATATAGAACTAAACAACTAAGCCATAATAACAACCAGAGGTAAGCCGGGAGATGGGGGAGAACGGGAAAAAATTGGTGTTGCCATTCCATCAGGTTACAGAACCCTGAAACAGCAGGACAGAAAAGCACAATAAAACCCTGTGTAACCTGCACCCGGACTGCAACCCCCACAGGATATATGGCAAACTACAACGCGGGTGTTGCATTTTGCACAGGGTAATGACGGTGAAACCCTGTGTAAATTTGCAATTCTTGCGCTGGACAACAGGATGTGCTATAATGTTTAGCATGATGTGCGTGACCACCCGGGATACAGCAACCGATATAGGAGGCCCCTGCTTATGGCGGCAAGTAAACAGAAAAAAGATGATCCGTTTGTCGTTACGTTTGAAGAACGCGGGGACCAGACCATCGTTCGCAAATCCAATGACCTTGTACAGATGACGCGCAACAACCTGACGCTGAGCCAGCAGCGCCTGATGCTGCATATTTTTTCGATGATTAAGCCGGAGGATACAGACCTGCCCTCTTATGAGCTGAGCATTTATGATTTTATCAAGATGACCGGCATGGACCCGCACAGCGGGGCGCTGTACAAGCAGGTGCGCAAAAATATTGAGGAGCTGGCCAACGCGCCCATCCAGTGGATCAAGAATAACGGAACTTCCACGGTGGAAACATTCCGCTGGATCGATAAAGTGCGCATTGATGAGGGCCGCGCACGCATGACCATCACGCTGGATCCGGTGCTGAAACCGCACCTGGTGCAGCTGAAAACCCTGTATACCACCATGGATGTGACCTACACCATGCTGATGCGGTCCACCTATTCCATCCGCATTTACGAGCTGTGCAAGAGCTACCAGAGCCTGTACCTGAAAAAGAAAGCGGCCGGGGAACCGCTGGTATGGAACCTGAGCATGCTGTATGAACAGCTTTCGTATACGGCCAACCGATGGTCGGATTTCCGCCGCCTGGCACTGGAAAAGGCAAAGGCGGAAATTAACGAAAAGACGGATATTATTTTTAATTACGATGTGTACGAAAAAAAAGGGCAGAAGGTTCTTTCGCTGGTGGTAACGATTGACCCGGTGGATGATGCCGCCGCACAGGCCAACCTAGACAGCATCAACAGCACAGTGCGCAAAAAGAGCAAAAAGAAGGGCCGCCCCACCGTGGCGATTGAGGATTCGCTGCTGGATGATCCCAGCGTGATCACCTTTGATTATGTTTCGGCACCGGAAACAACGATCCCCTATTCCTTTGGACGCCACCGCACCGAGCTGCGGGAGGAAATTGTTGTGAAAGCGCGCATGGATCAGCTGCGCGCGGAGATTACGCCCGAAGAGCTGCACGCGGTGGAAGTGATCATTGATGTGTTGGCAGATGCCTGCTGCACCATCCAGGCAGGCGATGGCGAGCAGGACGGCGGCAACAAAACGGTGTTTGGAAAGATGAATGCCATCATCCTGGATTGCGGCGGGCTGACCAGTTGGCTGGCCGGTGTGGCACCCCGCTATGCACAGGAGATCATTCCCCGGTCGCAGACGATGCGCAGCCCGGCGCGGTACCTGAACAAGGTGCTGCGCGAGGATATGGATAACTACCGCATTTATATTTTCCGCAAGGCAAAGCCGGCAGCAGAACCCAAAGAGGAGCTGTTGGAAGCGGAGTACCATGTGATGGACGAGCCGGTGCAGCAAACGCTGCCGGAGCCTGAGCCGCCCAAGGTAGAGCTGATTCCCGAAACGATTGTAAAACGGCAGGATATGCGAAAAGAGTTTGCAAAGTTTGTAGATGATGGATACCTGGAAAAGACGTTGACGAGCGGCCAGCGCGGCGCTTACCACGAAATTTACCGCCACTTGGCAGCGCGGTGCGTGCCATCGCCTTCCAGCCTGCGCAATGGGCTGAAAGACGAAATGCGGCTGCATTACCTGGCCTGCATGAATGAAGTGATTGAAAAGTATGGCAGCCTGACCCCGTTGATGGAAGCTATGGCGCATGAACTGGACTTTGATGTGTTTTGGGCAAAGGCCGCCAAGGACCCCAACGTGAATAACCCGATGGGGCTGTTCTACCACATTATTGAAGAACGCGCGCTGAACCCGATCGGCACCATAATGAACGACCAGGCACAACGGCAGAAGGTTGCCGCCAAGGAAAAAGGTGAAAAAGATAAGTGGAACAACGAAAGCTGGATGGATGCTTTTGAGGAAGATATCCCGGATGACAGCGAAGAGTAATTGAGATGAAGCGGAGCAGATAATTCGGGAGCGCTATTATAATAAGGTAAGCAGCGGCTGGCAGATTGCTGGCCGCTGCTTTTTTTGTTGGGGTGCAGCTGAGAAATGGAAATATCCGGCGTTTTTTGATTTCAGATAGACCTTGGGATAATGGGTGAGAATGAAGGCAGGTGAGCGGGAATGCCTGGATGAAGTGAAGAAGGATGGGAAGGAAAAGCGGCAGAGAAAATGCGTGAACAGCAACGAAGAGATGCCTGCATAATATTCGTCAAAATATCCGTTGACACACGCGAAGCATATGATATAATAGAAACTATAACAGCAACGAAGAGATGCCGCACGGCATGGGGTGGCCGCTTTTGTAACCCGCAGTTAGGGCAACACCGCATAATTCTAAGTGCCGATACGGCGAGCGAGGTGCGGCAGATGCCAAGCCA